>TARA_R110002096_G_scaffold426421_1_pt1 | contig 153487 bp, 134 predicted proteins | sample TARA_R110002096 | Tara Oceans TARA_R110002096 (sample SAMEA4397295) | marine metagenome | biome: Polar Biome; feature: [DCM] deep chlorophyll maximum layer (ENVO:01000326); material: water (ENVO:00002006), including particulate matter (ENVO:01000060) such as... | depth 35 m
AACCAATATAGCAGAAGATGGGGACTTTTCACACAGTCTGGGTCGGAAGCGGACACTCAATTTTCCTAAATACAACAAACACAAACCGTATGCAGGAAAGTAACATGGACAAGCATGTCGAATATCTAAATAGCAATGACACGCACTCGATCAACGAAGACATCGAATTCATTGACGAAGCCTTTTTAAAGACCACTAGCAAGTTACTCATAGCAAATAAGGGAACACTAAGCGGACAAGTTAAACGGTCTAAGTCTTAGTCTAAGTCTAAGGTTGAGGTTGAGAAGCTGGATTTAATAGCAAGCCAGAATACGTGGCTGGCGGGGTTGGTATTGAGGCCATAACGATATATTTCACAAGCTTTGATCCAATTTATTATAAAACATAACTTTATAATAAATTCTTATAAGCATCTATAATTATTAAATAAAATACAATAAATAAAAATCTTTTTTTGTTATTTTATTATAAAGGTCGTACATTTGTGTAGTTTTATAATGAAATAAGGAGCATTAAATGGCACTTGGAAAACAAGCAAAAACACTAAATAATAGTCAACAACGAGCGGTCCTCAATTTCTTGCAAACGACGAGGTCACCAGTTCGTAACAAGGTCATCTTCCTTTTATCCGTTAAGGCTGGGTTTAGAGCAAATGAAATAGCCAAATAAAAACGCTTGCACAAACAGGCAATGGCCGCTTAATATTAACAGAAGGAATGAAATATTCTCTTATTTTAAGGGCTAAAAAATACAACTTTCTCTGACGACATACAAGTTGCTAGAACTAATAAAACCTTGGGGAGTTTAATTAAAAACATGCAAAAATCTGAAGACATTAATAATCAGAGATTAAAAGAACGCGCGTTGTTGCTGTATAAAGCATCGCGACTTGCGATACCTATCAATGTTGTCAATGGGGCAATTGTTTTTTTTGTTTTTTGGCAGGTCGCAAGCGATTTTTATATCATAACCTGGACGGCTGCGCTTACTGTTGTTTCTATCGTAAGAATTATCATTAGTTATTATGTCATTGAAAATTTTGAACATTTAGACATTCAATTTGGGCTTAAAATATTTACGGTTGGGACAACTTTAACCGGTCTTATTTGGGGAAGTCTTGTTTTTGCAATACCTATTCATGGGGACACCGCGTTATATTTCTCATGTGTCGTATTTATGTTGGCAGGTATGACCGCGGGGGCGACGTCGTCTTCGGCAGCGTACTTACCCGCAGGATTAACATTTAACATACCGGCATTATTGGCCTTGTTTACGGTTTTCATGATGGATGGAAATACCATTTCCTATGTGATGGCTTTGGTCACGGTGATATATGGGCTTTTGATTACGCAATTCGGAACATCAGCCGCAAAGAGGACAAGGGAATTACTTCATCAAAAACACATCGTCGAAACTCAGTCCACGGATATCAAGAATCAGCAGACATTGATGCAGGAAGTATTGAACACCATAGGGCCGGGGGTCGCTGTTTATGATGAAAATTTTAACCTCACTTACTGGAATCAATCCCTGCTCACATTGATGCATATTCCACATGACTGGCCTGATGAAACCAAAACTATGGAGGATTTCATCCGCCTACTCGCAGAGAACGGGGAATATGGCGATGATGAAGTTGAAAAAATTGTCAAAACACGCCTTGATCGGCTTAACGCTGGCGGTCCTGTTGAACCACATAGGTATGACCGTGAACGCCCCGATGGAAGGCGCGTAGAAATAATAGGAAATCCAATGAAAAATGGCGGTATGGTCACAACCTATACCGATATTACTGACCAACATCGCCATATTGAAGAAATAAAATATATCGCTGATCATGACTCACTTACCGGGTTGGTTAATCGTAGCGTATTCCAACAACAAATTGAAAATGCTATTGCGCAGGCAAAACGAACCGGGGCATTGGTGAGTGTCTATTACCTCGATCTAGATCACTTTAAAGACGTAAATGACACACTTGGTCATCCTACTGGTGATGAACTTCTTATAGCTGTTGCAAGACGAATTCAGGAAACCATACGTGATACGGATACCGTCGCAAGATTAGGAGGCGATGAATTTGCTGTAATTGGAACAAACCAAAAAAATATTGGGGATTGTGTGCGTCTCGCGGATCGTATTTTAAAAACTTTAGGGGAACCATATGAATTAACAGAAGCAACGATTCAATCAGGGGCGAGTATCGGTGTGACATTATACCCTTATGATGATTCCAGTCCTGTTGAGATTGCAAGTCATGCGGATGTTGCTCTCTATAAAGCGAAACAGTCAGGCCGTAATAAGTTTGCTATTTTTGATGATGAGATGAATAAAGAACTTTTGGACAGAAAAGCTGTAGAGCAAGACCTGGTAACTGCTTTTGAGAATGAAGAGTTTGTCTTATTCTATCAATCACAAGTTGATCTGGAAAGCGGGACGACGATTGGTGCTGAAGCACTTATCCGGTGGAATCATCCTACTCGTGGATTATTGACACCGGCCAATTTTCTTGAGGTTTCGGAAAAGGCCCGCATTATAAGCAGGATTACCATATGGGTTATTCGCGAAGCGGTGGCGTTTCTTAGCCGGATGCGCGCAGCTGGACATACAGATTTTCGGCTCAGTATTAATTTATCGGCCGACGATTTCCGTAACGAAGAGCTTTGTGATATTATCGCTTCAACATTGAAAGAATATGACGTGTTAGCCAACATGTTCACAATCGAAATTACTGAATCGATGATGATTACCGACTTGACGGCTGCGATAAAAATGGTTCAGCAGCTAAAAGAAATGGGCGTGACGGTGGCAATTGATGATTTTGGTGTTGGTTATTCGTCTATGTCTTATCTGAAAGATTTTGCCGCCGACGTTCTTAAAATTGATTATATATTCATTAAAGATTGCCTGGAAGGGTCGGAAAATTCCCGCATTGTTGAAGGTATTATCAATCTGGGTCAGAGCCTGGAAATGACTATTGTTGCAGAAGGGATTGAAGAAGCTGGACAAGCAGAACTTTTAAAGAAAATGGGTTGTGAGACAGGGCAGGGATATCTGTTTAGCAAACCTGTTCCTGAGAAAGAATTTATTGCATCCTTAAAAACATAAAGACTTTATCTATTACAGATATTTATATATTGACCAGAAAATAAATAGGGCCAAAGGATTTATGAATAATTTCATATTCCTTTTTGAAGGTATAAGCTTAAATAAAGGCGCTAGAAATCATGTCATTGACAACGCTAAAGCGAAAATCTTTTGCTTTCTGGCGTTATGCTTCTGTGTATATTCTGCGTACCCCGTCTTTGGTGTTAAAAAATTAAACAAACTTTTCTCCACTTTAAAATTTGTCAATCCGCTTGTGAATAGCATTCGAATTTTAAGACATACTATTGTTAACATAGTAACCTTTTCTTAGGTTAATAAATTTTATCTGAACAAAAATAACTAAAATTGAACGGCTGCTTTGGGTCGAAAGCAGTCGCTCAGAGAGGCTTAGAATGATCGAAATTGATTTTTTATGACCCAGAAAGGATGTCTCAGTGAGAGAACTTTTTTTAGAATAAGTCTAAGCTCTACTCCTCTGTCCATAACAGTGATTTCTTATCAAGTTTATTTATTGGGCCTAAGGTCCTCAATAATCTGCGCATCAACCCAATATATAGTCAGATTTCCTGGGCTTAACTGTCTATGAAAGAAAAGGTATTTTCCATCCGGCGTCACGCTAGCCGAGGCATCCCAGACGTCTGTGTTTATCTTATCGCCCAAGTTAATAGCCTCACCCCATGAACCATCTTGCTGTCGAAAACTGATATAGATATCAGAATCACCATATCCACTGTCTCTTCTGCCATCCCACATAATATAGGACTCGTCCGGTGCGATGAAGGGATGGGCATTCCATGTTCCGGTGTTAATCTCTTTGCTAAGTGGCCTCGGTTCTTCACGTTTGCCGTCTATTAATCGTGAATAACGAATAACACCATCACCGTCTGTGCCTTCCTCGTCAAAGACATAGGTTCCTTTAGATGAAGACGTAAGGCGCATGACGTGGATATCTTCGAAATGTGAGCCAAGGCTTTTTACCTCTGACAATCCAGCTTCGGTGCGCTCCAGATATCGCTTACCCAAGTGTATTATCTTACCATCCGGAGAAATGGAGGGTCGCCCCACGCTGGGCGATGCAATTGATTCGCGCCATTGATCATTTTGAGATTTAAAGACAACTAACGAATATTTTTCATATTTGCCACCTTTCCTAATAAGATAGAACTCATTCATATCGGGTGTAAAGGTACCACTAAATTCATAATGCTCTGTCGAAACAATACCGGGAGCAAATACTTTAGGCGTTAAACCGGGAGGTTCTTGCCCGAGATAGGGGCCATCGGGGATGGGAATGTCGTCTTGGGCTTGACTTCTGCCACCCACAGCCAAAAAAGTGAGCACCAGAATAATAGATGCTGAGATACGCTTCATTATATTATCTTTCTGTAAGTACGAGATTATATTATTTCTGTAAGCCCACCAAATCAATCACTTTTTAGCTGTGACAACCATTTAATACCGCGTATTACGGTCACAGGAAACGCGGCGCCATGGATAGAAACTTCAATTATCACCAGCCCAGTAAGCGTTAAAATTGGCTCTACGGTGGCCGAAAGCGGACACTCGACATTTTTTTTCGGACAAAAGATCAATTATTGATTAATCTCAAGTCCTGTCGATAGCGATCGCAGTACTACTGTATTAAAACTAGGAGTTAACCACTATGAATAGCCGTATCTACAAAATATTTTCTCAATTTCTTGTCTTGTTAGTTGCCACATTTACCTTGGCGGCCTGCGAAAATAATGGCAGAGGCTATCCTCCGGTGGCAGAGGCACCGACCTTGGACTATGTCGATGGAAAGGAATTACGTTCTCGCATGCAACAGCTTGCATTTGAGTTGCAAATGCTCGATAGTTCTCTTGCAGCTGAATATGATGAAGGCCCGCTTCCTCAGCAATCTGTCGTCGATAGCCTTCGCAATATCGAGCGTATAGCGCAGGCCCTTCAACCTCGTGATCTCAGCTCTAGTCATCCGTTCTTGCTAAAAGATTTGGACAGATTACTATCTGACGTGAGTAGGGCTAAAATAGATGCCGCGAAGAACCGTTATTACATGGCTGGTCGCATCTCCGGTGCCTGCGCCAGTTGCCATAGAACAGCTTATTCAGGCTTATTCAACCAATAGGGCTCTTTACTCTATATCGAATGACCGCTTTCGACCCACAGCGGACGCTCAAAAGAATGCAAGAATACCCGAAATTGGTAATTATTTTGTATGAACTGTTCTCTCACCAAAGCAGATAATTGTAATTTTGCAAAAAATCGCTTTTGCTCCGCTGATAAATTTAGTATTGGTTTTACCTAGTCTTGAAGGGGAATAAAGATATGTTTGGACAATATATGTCAATTAAATCAGTGTTTATCGTAACCGCAGTCCTAATCGGAACGTTGGTTGGGTGTGGCCCATCAGAGCCACTAACAAGTGTCGAAGGTGCCGATACCGTTTACATCAATGGCCGTATATACACGGTCGATACTGATCACAACTGGGCGGAATCTGTTGCAATAACTGGTGATCGGATTGCTTATGTGGGGACAACCCAGCAAATCAGCGATTATATTGATTCAGAAACGCAAGTAATCGACCTCCATGGAAAAATGATGCTGCCGGCTCTACAGGATAGTCATATCCATCCGATCCTAGGCGGAATAGAAGCCTTAAGCTGTGACTTGAATACTCTTGACGGGCTCGAGGGTTACAGAACTGTAATCACGGATTATGCAGCATCCAATCCCGATCTTGATTGGATTCTCGGTGGCGGATGGTCAATGGCGGTCTTTGGCGCTGGTGGTGCACCGAACAAAGCCATTCTTGATGAGCTGGTACCGGACCGCCCCGTGTATCTGACGTCGCGGGACGGCCATAGCGGCTGGGCCAATAGTCTGGCACTTGAAATTGCAGGCATAACAAAGGAAACCCCCGACCCCGAGGACGGTATTATAGACCGCGATCCCACGACAGGAGAATTGGTCGGCAGCCTTCAAGAAGGTGCGATGTCATTGATGGACCAACATGTACCACCAGCATCGCTTGAAAAGAGGATCGCGGGACTGCGCTACGCTATGGAAATGCTGCACTCATATGGCATAACTTCAATGCAGGACGCTTCCGTCATGCATGCGGACTTTGAAACCTATGCGGCCATGGATGCGCGTAACGAACTCAGTTTGCGTGTTGTCGCTTCTCAGTGGTGGGAGCGTGATACTGGTACTGAGCAAATTCAGGGGTTCGTAGCCTTAAGAGACGAATTTAGCAAGGGTCATATTGATGGCACGACGGTTAAAATAATGCAGGATGGTGTACTGGAAAACTATACAGCAGCAATGCTGGAACCGTATTTGGAAGGGGATGGAACAAAGGGCATCCCAATGGTCGATCCAGAGATTTTAAAACAATCTGTTGCAGCATTGGACGCGGCAGGTTTTCAGGTTCATTTTCACGCAATTGGCGACGCGGCAATCAGGCAAAGCCTGGACGCGGTTGAACATGCGCGCGACGTTAACGGACCTCTTGGTAACCGACATCATATTTCACATTTGCAGGTAATTCACCCTGACGATGTACCTCGTTTTGCTGAGCTTGATGTCGTTGCCAATTTTCAACCCTTGTGGGCCTACGCAGATGAATATGTGACGGAACTGAACATACCTGCAATTGGCGAGGAGCGCACAAGCTGGATGTACCCGATTTTGAGTATAGAAAAATCCGGTGGTATGGTCGCATTTGGCAGTGACTGGTCCGTGTCTACAGCCAATCCTTACGCGCAGATGGAAACAGCCATAACCCGGCGCGGCGCGTTCGACGAACCTTATCCTGAATTTATCCCAGAAGAAAAGATCAGCGTTCAATCGGCCATCGAAGCCTTTACCATTAATGCGGCTTTCGTCAACAAACAAGAGGATGAAACCGGTTCTATCGAGGTGGGTAAACTGGCCGATCTTATTGTGCTGGACCAAAACCTGTTTGAAGTTGATCCATCCGCAATTTCTGATACCAAGGTACTGCTTACCCTGTTCGGTGGTAAGCCGGTTTACGGCGACCCCGGTGATCTTTAAACGACGCATTTGAATTAACACTTAACTTTGATGCAGAGATGTCATAAGAGTTTGAAAAACCCAACCCCTGACGACGTACAGTCTATCTGCAAGGTACTTTCTCTTTTGAATTACGCTTGAGGTATTTAAGTGATATGGCATATTGAGATTAAATCGAGACAGAAAATTAGAACGATAAGTTTCTTTAATACGAGTGGAGGAACATATGAGGCTTAAAAACAGAGACTGGGTTCCGTCAACTACTGAGTTGTTGGTTAAATCTATTGCGATGCGCACAGCTGCTCAAAAGGCTGATGAAATTTCTGATATTGTGAAAAGCCTTGCACGGCGTAATCGCGTCATCCATGAAAAAGAATGTTTTAATCTAAACCCTGCAACAAATGTAATGAATCCAAAGGCAGAGGAATTCTTATCTTCTGGAATAGGTACACGCCCTTCGCTTGGCTATCCGGGGGATAAATATGAGATGGGTCTCGAGGCTATTGAAGAAATCGAAATTATCGCTGCTGAATTATGTGCAGAAGTATTCGATGCTTCTTATGCAGAAGTAAGGGTTCCTTCGGGGGCTATTGCAAATCTCTATGGTTTTATGGCCACTTGTAGACCTGGAGATACTATCATTGCGCCGCCCGCTTCTATCGGCGGTCACGTTACCCACCACACACAAGGATGTGCAGGACTATTTGGCTTGAATACCATTGACGCACCAGTTGACCGCGACGGTTATACCGTCAATCTGGAAAAATTGAGACTTATGGCTAAGAAAGAAATGCCTAAATTAATAACCATCGGTGGAAGTTTGAATTTATTTGAGCATCCCGTCAAAGAAGTGCGCAAGATCGCTGACGAAGTGGACGCTAAAGTAATGTTTGATGCAGCGCATCAATGCGGAATAATTGCCGGAAAAGCCTGGAAAAACCCGTTAAAAGAAGGTGCTCATTTCATGACAATGAGTACTTATAAAAGTTTAGGTGGCCCGCCAGGTGGATTAATTGTAACCGACGACGCAGAAATCGCACAAAAATTAGATACAATCGCCTACCCAGGCATGACGGCGAATTTTGATGCTTCAAAAACGGCAGCATTAGCAATTGGTATGCTGGATTGGATTGAGTATGGCGAAGCTTATGCCAGCGAAATGATCAATGTTAGCCGTGCATTTGCACAAGCGCTGAACGATGAGGGATTAAAAATATTTGCAACCGAAAAAGGTTTCACCAATTCACATCAATTTGCTCTTGAGGCTGCTGATTTTGGCGGCGGACAGGCAGCATCCAAGCATTTAAGGCGCGGCGGGTTTCTTGCCAGCGGTATTGGCCTTCCGATAAATCAGGTTGAGGGTGATTTAAATGGGTTGCGTATTGGAACACCTGAATTAGTTCGGTGGGGCGTAACGTGTGAAGACATCCGTGTAATTGCTTCCTTATTTGCCCGCACACTCCGGTCAAGTGAGCCTGAAAAAAGTCTTTGCGAAACCAAGAAAATAAGAAGTGAATTTAATTCACTTCATTACATTCTCTAAGTTATCAGACAAATAGCTAAATAGCGCTCTTCGAAAACTCAGGGCAAATATATCGATCCTGAACCGTTATAATGGATACCACCGATGACAAAAGATTTCGTACCCACCGAATTTGACGTACCAACTTCATTGATTAAAGACCAGTTTCGACTGGAAGTACTCGAGCCAAGTGTTGTCGAGTTCGACTTTGAAGCTGTTATGTCAAGCCGGGTAAACCTTCGATATACCTTTGCTGAAAATGATGAATGGCCTAGTGACGAGATGACCTTGGAAGAAAATAACAATGACCTTATCTTACACCATGAAGAATTTCACAAGCGTGAAGCTTTCGCATACACCGTTTTAACACCGGATAGGAAGAGATGCATCGGCTGCGTATATATCGAACCGTGCGATAAAGAGGGTTTTGATGCCGAGGTCTATTTCTGGATCAGGGATGATACACTCCATTTGGAGTCAGAGTTTTATATGCTGCTACGCAAATGGCTTAATGATGACTGGCCATTTACCCGCATCGCCTGGCCAGGGCGGGAAGTGAGCTGGGAAAAATGGGGCAAACGATCCCACGATCATATTTGAGAAACGCGCCCTGCAAGGACATCAATAGACCGTTTTAGGTCGGTAGCGGTCTTTCCAAAAGTGCGTGTAAGGGAAGCGTAACTATATTCTATTCTTTTGGCTCTAGGTTAAAAGCAATAATTGTTCGTGGTACTTTGCTGTTGCTTTGAATAGCCTGATGTAACATCCATGACGGGAATACGAGAATGTCACCCTCTTCAACGTCGGGTGTGTAGCAGTCTTGAGTATTTCTAATATCATTCGGGTCAATGAATGGTCGAAACAGTGTTGTGGCAGAGTGAACATTTGGATCAAACGATGCATATAAGACACAGCTATAACCGACTGGCTGATGTCGATGGGCTGAAAAACCAGCCTGATCGGTATATTGCTGCGCCCATATATCCTGAAGCTTGGTATGGGTACCTTCGATGAGAGGTCTGATCTGCGGTTCTAGAAACTCATCCCATATTGTCTTCCGCCAAGGTTGATCCAATCCATAGTCAGTATAATAGCCACCGCTCGGACGATATGCTGGATTTTTCTCATCCTTTATAGTGGTTAAGAGATAGTCCTTGTACTCTTCCCATCCATCTGTTTTTATTATGTAAGCATCGGTGGGAAAAAGTTTTATGGTGAAAGACTTCATTTTATACTCCAAAGTTCGCACAAAAAAAGTAAATATAGATACAATAAGCTTACTGTGCAAGGTTACTTGTTTTGCTACTGTGAAAGGCCCGATTAAACGAGATCAATCGGCTCAAATTTAGATCATTGGATGCGTATTTCTAATTTAAGTAGATAATAATGTTGACTTTAAATCTAAAGTAGTGTTTATAGGCGTACGTTTGATTAATATATTTACTAATACATCCAATTCTCTTTCCAAATAATTTAGGTTCAGTTTAGGGTAATAGACGTAAGTCTTTGTCAAGCCCACGCGTTCGACGACAACATTGTCGTTGAATAAAATACCAATATTTGCACAAGGAGAAATAACATGGCAACTGGTACAGTAAAATGGTTTAACCCATCAAAGGGTTTTGGTTTCATCGAGCCTGAAAATGGTGGTAATGATGTGTTTGTTCACATTAGCGCCGTCGAACAATCAGGTCTTTCAACTTTGGACGAAGGTCAAAAGATCGAGTATGAAGTTCAAGAAGAAAAAGGCAAGCAATCTGCTTGTAACCTAAAAGCCGCCTAATTAAGGCACCATCATTAGTTATTAATTAAACACGGGTCAAAATATTGGCTCGTGTTTTTTTTGCTTCAAACATCCTATCAGCAAAAACTACTGGCAAAACTAGGAGATATAGCAATCCAGCAATCACCTAACATTAGGTGGGTGCCCTTGGAGAGTTTTTCTTTAGGCTCGATGTTGATATATTCGGCAATAACTGCTGCTGTTACTTCATCTGAATTCTTGGACACAACAGGTGCCTTAATCCTGCACTTCAATCCCATTAATCTTTAGTAGGTTCACAAATAAATCAGGATGGTGGGCGCCAGAACGCTTTTCTTCAAGCTTTGGGGAGGGGTTCGTAAGGGGGTATATAACCTCTTTGCCAAACAGCGCGGCCCCTATTCTATCTCTAATATCTGATTGAACTACGTCAGGTAGGCTGACTCTTGAAAACGCCTCCATAACGTTCTTGCCGTGATATGAAGAAACAACAAGGCAGTCAGCAAGCGCGCGCATAAAGCCCATATGTACGCCTTGTGCTATTGACCCTTTGTTCCAGTGTGTTTGCCCCACGTCCTTTATAATTTTCTCGCCAATCCATTTATCCAGAGATAGAGGCAGGAGCGGCGATAGTTTTTTATAAACCATACATAAAAATAGCTTTGGCTGGCTTTCAGGATATATGTATGTTTTCCAGCTAGGATTGAAAAACCGATCCCCCAATTGACCTTTCCAAATGATTATTTTATTTGAATAATCTTCTGAGATTTGGCGAACGTGCATAGCCCAACGCCAATGTCTACTGTTCATACGGCAGCATAATTCCGCCACTTCGTCTTGCAAATGTTCTTCGCTTGTCGGGTCTTTAAGCTCCCTCACTTCAAAAGGAAGCTCGTTGTCTTTTACAAAGCCTTGAACCAAAGGGAAATTCGGTTGAGCACTATAAACAACAACGGGATTTTTCCATGGAACCAGCAACATATTTAGGCTATCTTTGCCGCCGCATAAGATTACATTTGTAAAACCGGGGTTTAATTCTTCGATTAAAGAGATATCTTTCTTCATAGCTTCGGCAAGCTTTACACAATATTCATCAGCATCGCATATTTCGTTGCCAAACCGTGTGGCCCCGCCAATCCGTTTTATATCATTATCTATTAATGTTTCGTTTGATGATATTTCGAAGCCTTCTGACTTGGCTATATCGTAAGCTTGTCTATTTAGATTAAGGAAGCCTTTTTTAACGATCAATGCCAGAAGTGAATAGGAATAATAATCCTTGTAATTATAAACGGGGTAGAAGGTCGGTGTCCCTTCGAATTTCTCCGCTTGCCATATCGTCACGCCGTGCTTTTGCCACATCATATCTTGTGAAAGTACTGACACTATTTCAGGGTGTTCTACCCGCTTTTTAACTCTATCAATATAATTCATGATAACCCTAATAAGCTTTGTTAACCTATTTCGCTTTGATCAACCGCTGTAACAACTGTTTTGATCTGGATGTCATTTACTCTACGCCCATTTTAACCAATGTCCAGCTCTTCGCGGTTAGGGACGGGATAGTTTTGTTATTTTGGATTTTTCGACATGGGAATGTTGGGAATGAGCCATTCTGTACCGTCTTAGTCTTTATAATATTCTTTAACGGTGGCTTCAATCCCGTCACCTAATCCCATTAATCTATAGTAGGCCAACGAGCAAATCAGAATTGTACGTCCCGGCATCTGCTTCCTTGGGTTTGAAGGCGGTTTCGAATACCGCGATGAAACATTCTCAGAAATTGAATAAACAACAACAAGGTATTATATGTATACCTCAATATGCCTAAAATCCTCCACCGACATGCAGATGGTGTTTAGGTGTCTTTCGTCAATTGTCATTTTTTACAGCTGTAATAAGGAAGCAGGAATATAATTTTTTTGGTCTATTCAGATCAGATATGTATATAGTGAATGCTGCTATTCTAAAAAACTGATATTGAAAGAGGAATGATAAGTAAGCAATCTTTAGCTATAACACTGATCGCGGCGATGGTATTGGCTGTTTCCTTTATTTCGTTATCCTCAATTTCAACGAATTTCTCACATGCGCAGGTCATTTTGAACAGTGCTCATACAGATAATCCAAACTGTGCCAGTTGTCATGTTGACCAATGGGCTGACTGGAATAGATCCCATCACGCTAAATCCATGCAAGTGGCGAGTGATGAGAGTATTCTCGGAGATTTTAACGACCGAAAAGTCACTATCAACGGCCATGAAAATCATTTTTATAAAAAGGGCGAAGAATTCTGGGTCAACACTGAAGGTAACAAGTATAAAATTGCATTCACCTTTGGTGTTGCACCGTTACAGCAATATCTAATTGAAATGGAAGACGGCAAATTTCAGACATTGCCGCTTTCCTGGGACAGCAGACCAAAGCAACGAGGAGGCCAGCGCTGGTTTCATATATACGGCGAAGATCATATCCTGCCAAATGATCGGCTTCACTGGCAACAGCCCCTGCAAAACTGGAACGGCATGTGTGCCGATTGCCATTCCAGTGGTCTCAAACGTACATTTGATCCAACGAACAATAGCTTCGAAACAAGTTGGGACGAATTAAATGTTGGTTGCGTGTCCTGTCATAGTCCCGACAATGATATAATGGGCGTAAGAGAGGGATCGGGTGGCTGGGTATTCACCGAGGACAGTCACACCGCGGTCTGGACCGGAAATACGTCAGACCAAAGCGAAATAGAGGTTTGTGCCGCCTGCCATTCGCGGCGGACGCCGCTGACCGACGGCTTTACTGCCAAGGGCAAATATCTTGATGCGTTCTTGCCCTCAGCGATATTGACGCCGGAATATTTTCCGGATGGTCAAATACGCGACGAAGACTACGTCTGGGGCTCATTTTTGCAAAGTAAAATGTACGCAAAGGGTGTAACATGCAGTGATTGTCACGACTCTCATAGTCTTAATCTTAAGGCAGATGGAAATGCCATGTGCACCACATGCCATCAAGCGGACTATTTTGACGACACCAGCCATCACAATCATCAAAAATCATCAGCGGGAGCGTTGTGTGTAAACTGCCACATGCCCGCGCGTACCTATATGGGTGTTGATGATCGCCGCGATCACAGCTTCCGAATACCTAGGCCCGATCTTAACCACGTGAGCAACAGCCCCGATGCCTGCACAAGCTGCCATCAAGACAGAGAACCGAAATGGGCTGCTGCACAAATAGAAGGATGGTTTGGCAGTGAACGCCCAGCGCATTACGGCCCGGCCATGAATATCGCCTCTTTGGCTGCGCCGCAAGGTGAGCAGCAATTAAGCGCCCTGCTCAAGGATGACACAGTACCAGCGATTATCAGAGGAAGCGCTCACGAGCTTCTGGCAAATTACCCCAATATAAATTCATATAAAACCATCTCAGACGCCTTGCAGTCGACAGAAGCACTGGTGAGATTAGGAGCCGTAAAGGCTTCACCTTTTATCCCGGTGGTTGAACGTGCCGATTTATTGCTCCCTCTTCTGGATGATGAGTTTAGGGCTATCCGCACCGAAGTGGTCCGCGCCCTTGCAGATATCGACAAAACCAGAATAACGGAAAACTTCAAAATCCCATACGCACGAGCAAAAGAAGAGTTTTTAACCGCTCAGAAGCAAGTCAGCTGGCGAGGAGAAGGTTCTTATAATCTCGGACTTTTTTATGGCGCGCAAAATGACCCGGCGCAGGCAGAAAGCCACTATTTGAAATCGATCGACATTGATCCTTATTTCGCTGCCAGTTATGTCAATCTTGCCGATCACTACCGAAGTATCGGAAGAGAAAAACTCACCGTCAAAATCCTTGAGCGCGGATTGAGGTTAATGCCTGAAGATGCCGATCTGAATTTTTCAAAAGCGCTTTCCCTGATCCGACAAAGCAGAGCGAAAGAGGCCCTCGCCTATTTGCAAAAAGCAGTCAAAAATGCGCCGGACAATGCCCGATACGCCTATGTCTTTGAGGTCGCGAAAAAGCAAGTGACCGAAGCCAATTAACCCTCGACGCGAAAGCCGACTTTTAATTCCACCTGGTAATGAGAGACCTTGCCACCCGAAATATGTCCCCGGGTACCGACCACTTCAAACCAGTCTAGGTTTTTCAGGGATTTTCCGGCCATCTCAATGGCATTTTCAATGGCTTCTTCTATTGAGTTGGGTGAACTTCCAACCAGCTCTACTTTTTTATAAACATTATTTGTCATTGCTCTCTCCTTGAAATGAGTGTGGGTAATAGTAGAATAAATCGATGCTTTCTATTCACCTTGATAAATATCGGTGGCTTTACCACTGGCCAGAGCCGCTGTTGCTATTCCAATTTTGGCATTGCGCCACGTACAACTCTATAAATACTGATTATTTATTCAGCATAGCACGCATTATTTCTTCGGCGAAGGCGCTCGCTTCTTGCACTGTATTTGAAGTACTGTCATCATTGCCTGCTTCAAATATGATCGTATTGGCCTGATAGGTGGATCTAACGTAATAGTTTGCCGTTCCATTATAACTATCCGAAAGTTGCCAATGTCTAAAATCATAATCTGGTAAACGTTCCTTAAGTCTTGTCATCCATGTGTTTGTAAATTTACTTGGCCATTCGCTTGACCCAAACGGCTGAGTATACATCTCGTCCTTATCCGTAGAATGAAAATCGATAAAAAGTTCCAATTGGTCGCCCGAGGCAAATCGTCTCAACTCACGTGCTATATTTGCCGTCTCTACTTGCGTAAAATCACCCCAATCGTCATTTAAGTCTATAAGGCCAGTACTGGAGCGCCAATATCCAAGCGCTACACCATCTGGGTTTATATTTGGAACCCCAACAATTCCGAACTGCCTACGAAATTCTTTAGCCAACTCTGTATCCGAATATAAAGTGTCAGTGAATGCCATCAATGCGATTGCCCCTGGAACTTCGGTAGGATGCTGGCGGCCAATTATGAAAAGGTACTTTCCGGTATTTAGTTCACTATTACTTTCCAACTTATAGACCAAGCGACCTAGCTTGGATAATCCAATGATACTTCGGCTAACGTTATCAAGCAGGGATTTTCGGTACATCCAGACATTATATTCTGTGCTGGCAAGTATTTGCTGTGGGGCGATGTAGTATGGTTTGCTTTGTGGCGGCACCTTCAATTGAATTTTGTTTTCGCTAATCTCTGTGAACCAGCTTCTATCTATTGGTGACCAATCGATGCCGTCATAACTAATTTTCGGATATATAGAGTAGCGTCCGTAAAGGTAATTTACATAAATCGTTATTGGTGTCGCAACTTTGTTGGTCACTTTAAATGCAAACCATCCATTACGATCAGAGAAGTCTGTAGTTTCCGGCGCGATATTTACATTAAAAACGTTTGAACCAGAAACCGAACATGATTTCATTCCTCCGGCCTCAAAATCGGCGGTGACAATTGCACTTTCACTTGCGCATGTCTTCGTATTATCCTGACTGGATGCTTCAAAACTTAATAAAAGCGACGCAAATAAACAAACAACGTGACAAATCCTTTTGCTAGTAAAAACAGAGCTGCCCATAATTTACTCCTTTTAGGTTACAGATAAAGAACGCACTCCCAAACGATGCCCTCTATTGGGAAATACTATCCATATTTATAGTACAAAAACCTCTAAATTCCAATAACCTATCCAATATTCTCAATTATGGAGACTAAAATATCGATCAAATTAATGCCCTTCTGGCTTTATGGCACTGTCTAATTATCTCTAGCTGCATGCGCCCACGGATAGAGTTAGGGTTCAAATACAATATGAGTGAAAAAAGAAATTACTGAGCCATCAAGGCGTATATAATAATAACAAGTGCTGAGATTATCAGCCCCGCGACATTAGCATGTTTCCATGGTGTCATATCGACATTTACCGCTTCACTTACCCGTTCTGTACTCTGTTCTGGCTTTATTTTACTTATGAGTATCATCAATACGGATGTTATGACAAATACCAATGCGAGGAAATGGAGAAAATGAATATTGTCACTGGTGCCCACAAGGTTTTTGGCAAAATTTTGTACTTCAGCATCAAATGTTCCTGTCAGCAGGTAAAACATGATAGGTCCAACAATCATGGCCACCTTGGCTGACCTAGCTGTGACGAATTTTGTCAGCAGTCCGAGGACGATAACCGCAAGCATCGGACCAAAGAAAGTGGCGTTTATTTTTTGCAAATAGTTATAGAGACTGCCGTCAGTGTTAATCATCGGTGCCGCAATCATGGCGGCGATAGCGAGGACGATACTACACGCTCTGCCAGACCAAACCATCTCGCGGCCCGTCGCATCACGGTTCAAAAAAACATGATATATCCCCTGGCTGAATAACGTGGCAGAACTATTGAGAACACTGTTAAAAGTGCTAAGCACTGCGCCAACCATCACGGCGGCGAAAAATCCGACCATCGGTGCTGGAAGTATTTCTTTGACTAGCATCGGATAAGCAAGCATCGAATCCTCAGGCCCCAACTGATCTTTAAACATGTAAAATGCGATGATGCCGGGCAGGACAATCGCCACTGGGCCCAGCAGCTTAAAGCAGGCCGCAATTAGCACCCCTTTTTGTCCTTCGGCGAGGTTTTTAGCACCAAGTGCGCGTTGGATAATTGATTGGTTGGTACACCAGAAAAATATCTGATTGACGATCATACCGGTAAATAGAACCCCAAATGGAAGAAACGACCCCGGCTCATTGCCGGTAATATCAAATTTTTCCGGCGCGCTATTGTAAACTATATCGAGCCCACCAAGCAGATCACCTTCACCCACATAAAATAGAGCAAGCGCAGGGACTAAAAGTCCGATCGCCAAAAACCCAATACCATTGATGGTATCGGAAATCGCCACCGCCTTAAGGCCGCCAAAAATGGCATAGAGCGAGCCAAGTGCGCCTATTGCCCACACCATGATCCAGACCGCCGATGACTTACTGACACCGAGCACACCGGAAACGTCAAACAAGCTTTCAAGCCCTGCCGCACCAAACAAAAGAACAACCGGAAGAATAGCCACAACATAGGAAAATAAAAACAGTACCGTTGCAATAACCCGGGTATTTTGATCATACCTGAGCGCGAGATATTCCGGAATTGTCGTCAGTCCGCGCTTTAAATATTTTGGTAGAAAATAAAGTGCCGTCAGCACCATTGCCAGCGCCGCTGTGGTTTCCCATGCCATCACTGCCACCGTATGTGCAAACGCATCCGCATTAAGGCCGATCATATGTTCGGTCGATAAATTGGTCAGAATGAGGGACCCGGCAATCACCCAAGCTGTGAGGCTTCGCCCGGCAAGGAAATAATCATCGGAACTATTCATATGGTCATTTCTGGTTTTCATGTATGAAATAAGCGCCACGAGGCCCGTGAAGCCAATGAATGAAGTTACTGCCAGCATTATTTTCCCTATTCTTTTTTATTTTGTTATCCCATACTATAGAAAATAGGTAATTGAGGGAAAGAGATAAAATATGAACGAGATTATGATCGTTTCTGATGTGGGAGGAACCAATGGCCGCTTTGGCATTGCTAAATTTAGTGAAGGAAAAAAACTTCCTGAAATTTCTGAAATACGTGTCTATCCATGCAAGGAATATATTACATTTACCGATATGATCGCTGAATATATGGGAAATCTCAAAGGTGAAATTCCCAAAACAGCCCGTTTTGCCATTTCGGGGGAAATGACCCCTCGCCGTGGCAATCTCTGGCATTTTAACTGGGATATTCGCGCTGAAGAGCTTGAGCAGAAATTAGGCTTTGATCAGGTGACATTAATGAATGATTTTGAGGCACTGGTTTATGCAGTCCCCCACTTGCCAAAGAATGAACTGCTCACAATTACTGACTTTGAAAAGGGACTTGAAAATGGCCCGTTCAGTGTTTGTGGGGCGGGTTCCGGTCTCGGAGGATCAATCGGAATACCGATAGATAAAACGGTAAAAGTCGTATCGACAGAAATTGGTCATATATCGTTCGCTCCCAGATCGAATATTGAAATGGAGCTGCTTAAGCACACAAGAAAATCATTTAATCATGTCTCACTTGAAAGCTTTTTATCAGGTTCCGGCCTGGTTCGCATTTATGATTTTATCGCGGGAGCAGGAGTTAAAAAAATGACCGCACCCGAAATTACCGCTGCGGCAAAAGATGATGATAACTGCAGCAAAGCCATTAATGTTTTTTTATCAATTCTCTACAGTGCCGCTGGCGACATCGCGCTAGCCCAGGGGGCCAGAGGCGGGCTATATATTGGCGGAGGAATAGTGCCGAAAATAGCGGATCAGATAAATAAAAAAGATTTTTTAAAACTGTTTCGTGACAAGGGACCGATGAGCGCATATGCAGAAAAAATCCCGGTCCATATCATCACTTCAGATATGCCGGCTTTGCTGGGAGCGGCCATCGCCTCCGTCGAATAAGAGAACTGGAACTGATTTTGTTAAAAATATTTTATATAGCAGCAGCCATTTATCTCATTCTTCTCTTGCTGCTATTTATTTTTCAACGCAGCATGATATATTTTCCGTCCCCGGATGCTCAGCGCCTGATTTCCCGGCATCCCGAATTTTCGCCGATAGAAATTGTTTCACATGACGGGCTGGTGATAAAATCATGGAAATCCATTGGTTATCCGGACAAGAAAACTTTTATATTATTTCATGGCAATGCCGGAAATGCCGCCGACCGCATGCCGATGATGCGCGTTCTCATCGCGGCTGGTCATTCTGTGATACTGGCGGAATATAGAGGTTACGGAAGCAATCCGGGTAAACCTAACGAAAATGACATTATGTCAGATAACAAAATTCTCGTTGATAAAATTATCGCCGGTGGTGTGGCCGAGCAGGATATTATTTTCATGGGGCGCTCACTAGGCAGCGGTATCGCCACCCAGCTGGCAACAGAATATGATACGGCGGCACTGATCCTTATTTCCGCCTATAGCAGTCTCCCGGATGTTGCCGGCGATATATATCCTTACTTCCCAGTGTCACTTTTAATGCGTGACCGATTTGACAGCTTAAGCATCATTAGCGGAGTAAAAGCACCAATATATATGTTTCACGGTGAACGCGACCAGATTATTCCTATTAAATTTGGTAGAAAACTTTTTGAGGCAGCGTTGGGTGATAAAAGATTCCGTTCCATCCCTCTACACGGACATAACGACCTAAACATGGATCATATAAATAGTGAGATATTGGAATTACTTAAAAAAATTTCTTGAATTATAATATCTTTCTTATTATTTTTCCTACGAATCGAATTTATAGTAGGATTATTTATTATCATGGACGATATAGACAGGAAAATCGCCAAAATCATACAGTCTGATGGACAATCTTCAAGTGCGAAGATAGCCGCCGCCGTCGGTGTATCCGTTTCGACAGCTAACGAACGGGTAAGACGACTCACATCATCTGGTATAGTCAAAGCATGGCGCGCCGTGCTGGAACCGCAAAAAGTTGATGCCAACCTGTGCGCGCTCATCTTGGTCGATGTGGGCTATGAAGGCGAAGACGAAACAATGAAGAAACTAGCTGGTTATCCCCAGATTCAGGAAATTCATCATATTAGTGGCGCCCATTCATATTTGTTAAAAATCCGTGTCGCAGACACCACTGCTCTGCAAGATTTTCTCCATAACAGTGTAAAGCCACTTGCTGCGATCACCGCTACGGAATCTATGATTGTGCTTGAAACATTAAAAGAAACAACAGAACTAGTAATCGGTGAGACCAGCAAATGAATACACCCAAACATATAGCGCTGATTGGTTGCGGTTTTACTGGCACCAGCGCCTTTTACCAATTGGTGGATAAGTACCCCGTTTCGGAAATTACGATTTTTGAAGCGAGTGGCGAATATGGCCCTGGCCTGCCCTACCGCGGCGACGAATGCGATGATTATCTTCTCAATAATACCAATGATACACTCTGTCTTGAGCCAAATAACCGGCACGCTTTTCTAAACTGGCTTAACTCGGACCCAGACCTGCCAGCTGGTGTCGAGATGCCTGAAATTAATCCTCGTGGCAATCTACCACGGACTTTCTATGGCTATTTCTTAAAAGATGTAATCAAAAGCACCCGGATCAACGCTGCCATTAAAGACATTAAAGTGAACCTGATCGCCGCCGAAGTCACAGAAATAATTGAAAAGGACAACCAAGTCACCATTAAATGGAACTCTGGTGAAGTCACGGCCGATAACGTTATTCTGACCACAGGACATTGCCCGCAGATCGATCGCTACGAGAACCCGCCCGACGGCTCGAACGCTCTCTATTTTCCTGACCATGTCAACGAACCGTCCTTAGACATCATTCCAATGGACGCAACTTGTTATATTCTTGGTGCATCCCTTAGCGCTTACGATGTTGTCGGACGGCTTTTTTCAGAGAAAACCGGCAGTCGATTTAAGCGCGATCAGGACGGTATACTTAGCTATATTGCCGGCCCCAATGAAAGAAACGTCATACTATGCTCACGGAGTGGCCGGCTTAAAAAAATGAAAAGCCGAACACAGAAAGACATAAACCGCCAGTATTTTACATTGGATTACCTTACATCCAAAGCTGCGGACGGGGCACTTCGACTGGAAGATATTGCTGATGCGATCAAAAAAGACTGCGAAAATAACGACGGGGATCTCAATTGGGATGAGGTTATTGCGCCTTATAAAGATTGTTTGAATGCAAAAGATGTTGATGATCGGGCCGCAGATATCCTTGAAAAAGATGTAAGAACTGCGATAGAAGGCACGGCACGAAATATACTCGTTGATATTTTTGGTGATGCCGGCCTTGAGATATGGGACATGTTTGCGGCGAGGCTGGTTAGCCCCGAAGAAGAAAACAGATACAGATCACAGTTCGAGACCGCGACGCTGACATATGAAGCCGCCTGCCCCATATCCACGGCCGAAAAACTGTTGGCGCTGCACTGCGCTGGAAAGCTCAAAATAATCAAAGGTGTTGAGCGCGTGAGCTTCGATCAGAATAAAGATGCTTATCTGATTGAGCATGAATTTGGAAGCGAACATGCAACGGTTCTACTCAATACCACAGGCAGTGTTGAACGAGATATTTCGAGCACCCATCAGCCAAAATTGATCCAGAATATGGTTAAGTCCGGCATGATGAAGTCTTATATTTGCGGCGGAACCAAAATGCCAGGAGTTGATGTGGATATTGAAACGTTCCGCATCAACGGCACCAAAAATATTCATCTTGCCAGTCAGTTACTCTGGGGGCCGGGCTTTTACACCAGTGGTGCAATTTATATGGCAACTTTTGTTGACCGCATTTTAAAATCACTATTTAATAAGTAATACAGGGAGATATATTATGAATTTCAGCAAAAAATTATTTTTGTTATTTACTTTTATTATTGTCAGTTGTTCACAAGGCGACGACAGCGCCCAAAATGGCGTCGAACAAGCCGCGCCGAAAGCGGTCGGTATGGTGGTAACCGCCAATCCGGTCGCCACAGAAGCCGGGCTTGAAATATTGCGCGCTGGCGGTTCAGCCATGGACGCCGCGGTAGCCGTCGAAGCCACACTAAGCCTGGTTGAGCCACAAAGCTCAGGCCTTGGTGGCGGCGGATTCATGGTTCACTATGATGCCGCGACCAAAACCGTCGACTATTATAATGGTCGTGAAAAAGCACCCATGGGCGCGACGAAAGAACTTTTCTTTGATGAGAACGGTGAAAAACTATCTTTTAGAAAAGCAAAAAACAGTGGTTTGTCCATTGGCGCTCCTGGTGCTGTAGCGGTCCTCAATCTTGCCCATCAGGATCATGGAAGACTGGCATGGAAAGAGCTTTTCGCCCCGGCCTTACGTCATTCGGTGGAGGGCTTCCCTGTATCGCCGCGCATGCATAACTCAATTGTTTCCTACGAAGATAATTTTTATAAAAATCCTGAAGACGGACCAACGGATTTGTATCAGTATCTGCATCTAGAGGACGGTAGCCCGCTGCCAGCAGGATATATCCTCAAAAATCCTGAATATGCGCAAACCCTTGAGGTTGTCGCGAACGACCCGGCTGATTTTTACCGCGGGGAAATTGCCGCGAGCATTGCCGCTTCGGCCCAACAAATGCCAAATGGCGGCACATTGTCAGTTGAGGATATAACAAATTATAATGCGGTTAAACGCGATGCATATTGCAGCAAATACCGAAACACCACCTTGTGTGGTTCTGCGCTGCCCTCATCATGGGTATCGGTTTCTATGGTTATGAGCATCCTTAATGAAGCACCGCAATTCTCTGAGGCAGGTGCCGACGATCCGCAGAACTGGACATTGCTTGCGGAAGCGCTACGCATCACATATGCGGATAACAATCAATTTATCGCTGATGATGACTTTGTCGAGGTTCCGATTAAGGGCCTTATGAGTGAGGCGTACATAAAAGACCGCGCCAAACTTATTTCCCGCGAAGGCGCCAACAACAATATTATCTCTGGTAATCCATGGGCCTATCAGGACCAACAGGCGAGCCTTGATTACGGCATAGATGCTACTCTGGATACCCACGGTACGACCCACTTTGTTATTGTCGACCCACAAGGAAATGCCGTATCAATGACCGCGACTGTCGAGGGATATTTTGGTTCACTTCGTATGGCAGGTGGTATGGTCCTCAATAATCAACTCACCGATTTTTCCTTCGATTATATTGATGCAGAAGGAAAACCAATCGCCAATGCGGTTGCACCGGGTAAGCGTCCACGCTCATCCATGTCACCAACCATTGTGCTCGATGAAAATGATGATTTTCTTATGGCCGTGGGCTCCCCCGGTGGTCGCAACATCATATCATACGTTGCCAAAACCGTCGTTGGCATCATGAGTTGGGGCCTTAGCCCGCAGGAAGCCATTGATCTACCCAACATGGTCGCCAAAACTGAACAGGTGCGCATTGAACGCCACCGTGCCAAGCCGGAAATTATTCAGGCCCTTAGAGATTATGGCTATAACGTATTCGAAAGCGAAGGTGAAATTTCCGGCCTCAGTGCTGTGCTCAAGATCGAAGATGGAACCTTGCAAGGTGGTGCTGACCCACGCCGCGAAGGTACCGTTGGAATACTATACGATAATGAACTTTAAGGACTATTGCAGTCAACTATCCCCTGTGCTACTTAGACTTTTGTGTGGTCCCGTAGCTCAGGTGGATAGAGCGCAAGATTCCTAATCTTGAGGCCGATGGTTCGAGTCCATCCGGGATCACCAACAAATCAAGCCGACCATTTTGGTCGGCTTGATTATTGGTTCTTAAAGTGCGTTTAAGCTACGGTAAAGTTCAGTACCGTCCTTGGCGAGATGATCCGCCTCATCGACTGCCGCCGAGATTGTATCAAGATTAGTATTAATGTCCTCTACGGCTGTTGATGCAATTTGCATACTTCTCGTAATTTCAAGCGAGGTTGCTGCCTGTTCTTCAACGGCGCTCGAGACACTCATAACACTGCTCTCAACCGATTGAACCGAACTTTTAATTCCGTCCAACTGCCCCGCCACATCGTTACTGACAGATTGCATATCGGTGATTTCTGAAGAAATACGCTGCGTTGCGTCGGCAACTTGGTTGGCTAAAGATTTGACCTCACTCGCCACAACTGCAAAGCCCTTTCCAGCTTCACCGGCGCGAGCGGATTCTATTGTTGCGTTTAGAGCCAGCAAGTTAATTTGCCCGGCAATATCAGTGATCACCTGAACAATACTGCCCATCGATTCCGCAGCCGCAGCCAATTGCTGCGCAAATTGATCTGCTGCATCCGCATCGCTACGGGCCTTAAGGACGTCATCTTTGGATTTTTCCATACTTCTGGCAATTTCTTGAGCTGAAGCTTCAAATTCCTCTGCAGCTGCAGCTACCGATTGAACGGTCTGTAATGTCTGCGTTGATGCTGAAGCAGCAGATGCTGATCGTTCGTTTGCATTACCGACAGCACCCAAAATTTGTCCGAGCTTCTCATCAACAAGCTTACCAACTTTCTCTGCTTCCTGTCTTGCAAGGACCTGCGCCGTAATGTCGGTTGCAAATTTAACAACCTTGAACGGATTTCCATTTGGATCAAGTATCGGATTGTATGAGGCTTGTATCCATATTTCATTACCGCCTTTGCCGATGCGCTTATACTCGTCGGCTTGGAATTCACCTCGCCCGAGAGCTTGCCAAAAGAGTTTATATTCCTCGCCCGCAGCATAAGCCGGATCGACAAACATCCTGTGATGCTGGTCAACTATTTCAGCAAGTGAATACCCTACAGCACCAAGAAAATTAGAGTTCGCATCCAAAATCGTGCCGTCCAGATTAAACGAGATAACCGCCTGCGCCTTGTTAATCGCATCAATTTGCCCAGAATAATCTGCATTTCGCATTATTTGCTCAGTAATATCGGTGGCAAATTTAACAACCTTATAAGGCTTGCCATCAGGATCAAATATTGGATTATAAGTGGCTTGAATCCATATTTCTTTGCCACCTTTACCTAAACGTTTATATTCCGCAGCTTGGAACTCACCATTTGCTAGTGCTTTCCAAAACCCCTTATATTCAGCACTTCTCGCATAGTCCGGATCCACAAACATGCTGTGATGTTGTCCCACAACTTCATTTTCCGAATAACCGACTGCGCCCAAGAAGTTTTCGTTAGCGTCTATAATTGTGCCATCAAGTTCGAATGAAATAACCGCCTGCGCCTTGTTAATCGCATCAATTTGGCCCAAATAATCCGCATTCAATAACGTCTGCTCTGTGATATCAGTTGCATATTTGACAATTTTGATGACGTTGCCGCTTTTATCCGTAATCGGATTGTAGGACGCTTGAATCCAAATTTCTCTGCCACCTTTAGCGATCCGCTTGTATTCTTTTGCCTGATATTCACCACGCTTCAATGCGTTCCAAAATTGACGATAGTCTTCCGTCTTCTCATAACCTGGCTCAACAAACATGCTATGATGTTTTCCAACCACCTCGTCTAGAGCATACCCCAATGCATTTAAGAAATTATCATTAGCGTCTAAAATGATGCCGTCTATGGTAAAACTTATCACCGCCTGTGAATTGTCCAGTGAACCTAATATTGCTTTCATTTCATTTGATGAAGAGTTTTCGTTTTTCCCCGATATATTCTTTGTAAAGCCTAACATTCTTACTACCTCTAATTTTGCTCACCACCCACATGAGCTGTTACTACTAATTTTAACTAGTATTTTTAATATATGTTTCTGCAATTTAATAAATTCCTATTCAAAAATAGTTAACGGCAGTCTATCAGGCTTAACTATTTGATCCTTAATCTATTAAATAATTCTGAACGTGAGTAGATTGGTAGAATCACACAACAAAAGGTATCCGCTGACGATTGATATAAGAATATCCAACACAACAGTCGACAGAGAATGATGCACGGTTGGGTGCAAAATTTTAAAGTGATGAGTTAAATTTATCCATTAAATATTTTCCCGCCTCTACGGGTTTGTATTTAGCAATCTTGCCTTTTTCAAGACTGGTAGGGACTGCGCTTATATTAGCGTCGTAATTTGGGTTCATGAAATAAGCGATGGATTGTCTGGCGGGCGCGTTAGTATTGCCACCCGTTACAGGATCAACGACGCGGTGCAAAGTCGATACCCAACGGTCATTGGTCCAGCGCGCCATCATGTCACCGATATTGATAATAAAAGCATCGTTAACAAGAGGTGCTTTAATCCACGTTCCTGATTTTGATTTTACCTCAAGGCCACCAACATTCGGATCAGGGTTTAAAATCGTCACCGTGCCGTAATCCGTATGTTCACCTGCCCGCAGCTGACCGGGCAAGCTGTCTTTGTGAAGCTCTGGATAACTTTGACATCTTAGGGCGCTGATATGATGGGTATGATATTTGACGAAATAGTCCTGTTCCAAGCCAAGGGCAACGGCTAGGAGTTCCATCAAATTGGCACCAAGTTTCTCAATGGACTTATAATAAGAAATCCAGTTCTCTTTAAAATCTACTGGCATATCCGGCCAAATATTGTCCCCATAAAAAAACTGAAAATTATCATCCGCCACCCCATTCGCGGGCGCAGTAAAGGGGCCAACACTGAACGTTTCTTTCCTGTCCGGCGGGGTTTCAACCCCCAGAGTTTTTCCTAACGTTTCGCCTTCAATGGGAAGATAACCACGTGGTGATCCTTGCTCATCAGGATAGGCTTTCATTTTTTCAGCTAGAGGCTGGTCAAAGAATGTTTTTGCCGCCTTCCATGCGCCTTGTTTAATGTCCTGCGGCATACCGTGATTTTCAATGATCAAAAAACCAATGTTTTGGCAAACATCATCAACACGTGCCGCAATTTCCTGACGCTCATCTTCTGCTCCTGACAGAAATGCCCCTAGATCAACAATCGGCAGTGTTTCGTTAGTTTGCATCTTTGCGCGCTTCGCTGTATTCCACTGCAATTTTCGCCGCAAGTGCTGCGTTATTCAGTACCAGCTTGATGTTAGTATCCAAACTTTCACCGCCGGTCTGCTCTGCAATTCGTGCCAGCAAAAAAGGTGTCGTGTCCTTGCCTGTTATGCCGCGCTTATCCATTTCCACAATGGCTTCCTCAATGGTTTTATTGATGTCTTGTGGGGCCAGTGCATATTCTTGCGGAACCGGATTGGTAATTAAAATTGAGCCATTGATGCCGAGATCATATTTCGCCTTCAAAGCGTTTGCCGCTTGCACTGGACTATCGACGCGGTAATCAGAGTGATGACCGCTACTGCGGGCATAAAAGGCGGGCACCTCATCAGTGCCGTAACTGACCACCGGCACCCCGGCGGTTTCCAGATATTCAAGTGTACGGCCAATATCAAGGATTGATTTAATGCCTGCGCAAACCACCGCAACGTTCGTTCGCGATAGTTCCTCAAGATCAGCCGATACATCCATACTGTCTTCGCCGCCGCGGTGGACGCCGCCAATGCCCCCTGTGGCAAATAACCTAATACCAGCCATATCGGCAATGATCATCGTCGCAGCCACGGTTGTGGCGCCGTCCTGCCCGCCAGCAACAAGGAACGGAATATCACGTCGGCTCGCTTTAATGACATCAAGACCTTTCCTGCCCAGATCATCAATTTCGTCTAAACTTAATCCAACTTTGAGCCGTCCACCAAGGATTGCGATGGTTGCTGGGACTGCGCCATTATCTCTGACCACCTGCTCGACTTCTTTGGCTGTCTCGACATTGCGAGGGTACGGCATGCCGTGGGATATAATCGTCGATTCAAGAGCAACAACCGGTAATCCTTTTTCCAATGCATCTTTAATTTCCGGAAGAATGTCCAAATATTGATTATGGGTGCTCGCTGTCATTTTTGATTTTCCTCTAATTTATTTACCGCACTTTGCGACATTTCCGGGTTAATGGTATCTGGGTGCGACAGCGCAATCTTCGCAGCATTTTGTGCGAAGGATGCAGTCTTAGCAATGTTCCAACCTTGGAGACAGCCAAAGCCGACAGCCGCCGTAAACGCATCACCCGCGCCGTTGCTGTTGATCACTTTACCTGGTTTATTTTTTATCAAATCTTGATTTACTCCGTCACTATAAAAAACACCCTGCGGCCCTAAGGTGATAAAGATATTCTGGATGCCTTTTTCATGTAGTTGCGCGGCCATGTCAGTGAGTGTCATATCTTCTCCGCAGATTGCGATGGCCTCAGATTTGTTGGCCTTTAGGGTGTGCATTGACTGTAGATGAGGGATAACCCGGCGAGCCTTGGCAATAGATACCGTATCGATGATCAGAGATTGACCAACCACCATATCCATAAGAGCGGCCAAAGTCCCCTCGCTTATATTTGTATCGGCGATCACTATTGCCGCCTGCCCAATCAAGTTCTTATGCTTATCTATGTTTATATGATCCGCAATGGACATATCACTGACTGCCATCCTCATATCGCCGTCCTGATCAAGAATGCTGACATAGGTCGATGTTGATGCATGATCCAGTCTAGAGATATGGTCCATGTTTATCCCTGCCTCTATTCCTTGCGCAATTATCTGATCGCCATAAAGATCAGCGCCGACCACAGAGACCAATCTGCAATCCGTGCCCAAAAGTGCTAGATTTTCCGCAATATTACGCCCGACCCCACCAAGGCTGGTGGTGATTTTACCAGGGTTAGAAGTGTGTTCGCACAGCTCATTTTGGGAGGCCGCACATATATCTATATTTGCACCGCCGACGACAACAGCATACTGGAGTTTATTATGTGTGTTTTTTGATTGCATTTTCTCTACTATGACTTCACTTTTAGAACAGTCAATATAAAACTAGCTCGGTAGTACCGATGGACGTATGATGAGAAAATAATCAAGAGGAATATGCAAATGCCAAACGCGATCGTCATTGATCACCCGCTCATTAAACATAAACTTACCTTACTTCGAAACAAGGATACTCCACCTGCGCATTTTAGAGTTATCTTGAAAGAAATAAGCTTTCTGCTCGCTTTTGAGGTGACAAAATCATTGCCTACTAGAAATATTGAAATTGAAACGCCGGTTTGTAAAACCACCGCGCCAATATTATCGGGCGAAAAAATGTGCATCTTTTCGATCCTGCGCGCTGGCGAAGGACTGGCTCAGGGACTTCTGGAGCTGATCCCATCAGCCACGGCGGGCCACATCGGCCTTTACCGAGACGAAGATGATTTACACGCAGTGGAATATTATTTTAAAGCACCTGGAGATTTGGATAAACGTTTCAATCTTGTCGTTGATCCGATGCTCGCAACTGGCGGTTCAGCTATTGCTGCCATCAATAAAATCAAAAATGAAGGTGCCAAAGATATTACATTCCTGTGTCTGCTTGCTGCGCCTGAAGGGATTGAAGCGCTCAACAATGCCCATCCGGACGTGCAGATTTATACGGCGGCTATTGATGAAAAACTAAACGAAAAAAGCTATATCGTTCCTGGGCTTGGTGATGCCGGAGACCGCATATTTGCAACATTATAGGAAGCAGAGAAAAGGATGCGCGATGACCCTGACGATTGAAGCAAAAGCAGAGCTACTGATCAGAAAGCCTGTCGTCGAGGTTTTTAATGCATTTGTAGATCCGGATCATATTAGCAAGTTCTGGTTTGACAAGAGCACTGGCCCGTTATGTGAAAATGCATCTGTTGAATGGCACTGGAGCATGTATAATTTTTTCGTCCCCGTCACCGTCTATGAATTTAAGCAAAATGAAAAGATTGTCATGACCTGGGGAGCAGGCGATGACGCCTCAACACTCGATTGGACCTTTACCGACAGAGGTGATGATGGCACATACGTCAGTCTGATCAACAGGGGGTTTTCCGGTACTGACGATGAAATAGTAGCCAAAGCACTCGATTCCACCGGCGGATTTAATCTGGTGGTCGCAGCCGCCAAGGCATACCTCGAGCATGGCATCCAGCTTAATGTCGTCGCAGATCGCTTTTAGGTTATTTTACACATTTATCCGGTGTGTGCGTATCAATCAGATACGCGACCTTCCAACCGTCGCTGTGCCTGACCAAGGTAAACTGATTGACACCACATGAGCGCATCTCGCCGTCTATGGCAATGGTAAATGGTGCCCAGGCAACAGCAAGTGGTCCTTCTACATGAATTTCAACATCAAAAATCTGTTCGTCTGCCTGGCCTGGCTTTAAGGATCCAACCCATTCAATCCACCCTGTTGAATTGTCTCTCTCAACCGGCTTATCCGGTGAAATACGGTCAAGTGACGTATCGGGAAGCAGTAGCGATTTTAATGTTTCATCGTCGCCTGCCCGCATGGCATCAAAAACCTGATCAAGGATCGCCCGAACTTCGGCTTTTTCCTCTAGTGTTCCGGCGGCAAATGATGTGGATGCTGTGCAGAACAATGTCAGTACGGCGAATGTTTTAATAATTAATTTCATAACTTCTACCTCGCGATTAATAATTTTAAAACCATAAAATAAAATGGCTGCACTGACAAGGCGCGAAAAGCGCCTTGTTATTCACCGAGTGCGGGTTCTTTCTTGTCTTCGACAGCCACCTTTTTACGACCATGGAATATTTTTTCCACCGCGATATAAAACATCGGCACAAAGAAAATCGCAAGGAAAGTCGCAGCGAGCATACCCCCCATCACCGCAATACCGATTGCATTTTGGCTACCCGAACCGGCACCCGTTGCCGTAGCAAGTGGTGTAACACCAAGAACAAAGGCCATTGATGTCATGATGATCGGCCTAAAGCGCCTTCTCGCGGCCATTGCTGTTGCTTCCATCAAATCAACGCCGTCTTCGTGTAGCTCTTTGGCAAATTCGACAATAAGAATAGCATTTTTCGACGCAAGCCCAACCGTGGTCAACAATGCCACCTGGAAATATACATCATTTGCCAGTCCGAAGAATTTGGTCGCAAGCACTGCCCCCAAGACACCAAGTGGCACAACAAGCATCACAGCAAGAGGAACCGCCCAGCTTTCATAAAGTGCCGCGAGACAAAGAAAAACGACAAGTATCGATATGGCATAAAGGGCTGGTGCCTGAGCACCCGTTAATCGTTCTTCATACGAAAGACCAGACCATTCAATGCCCATCCCTTGCGGCAATGTTTCGGCAATTTTTTCGATCTCGTCCATAGCCACGCCTGAGCTAACGCCTGGCGCGGGGGATCCTTGAATGTTGATCGACGCAATACCATTAAAGCGCTCCAGTTTAGGCGAGCCAAATTCCCAACTGATATCTGCGAAATTGTTAAAGGGGATCATTTCACCGAGGTTATTTCTTACGTGCCATTCATAAATATCTTCTGGCGTCATTCTAAATTCTGCATCCGCCTGAATATAAACGCGTTTTATACGGCCTTTATCAAGGAAGTCATTTACGTAGCTGGAACCCCAGGCAATTTGCAGCGTCTTGTTGATATCATCAAGCGACAAACCAAACGCCGATGCTTTTTCGCTATCAATATCAACCTTTAACTGCGGCACATCATTAAGCCCATTTGGTCGAACACCAAACAATGCAGGGTTTTGCGCCGCCGCGCCAAGAAGCTGGTTTCGCGCATTCATGATAGCGGTATGCCCTAAATTAGCACGGTCCACCAAATGAAAATCAAATCCAGACGCGTTACCAAGTTCCTGAATAGGAGGCGGGAAGAATGTGAAGGCCATCGCATCTTTTACTTGAGAAAGCGCGCCCATCGCCTGTCCAAAAATGGCAAAGACACTTTGGTCGGGGCGTTCACGTTCCGACCAATCTTTTAGTCCGATAAATCCCATGCCATTATTTTGCGCCTGCCCGGCAAAGCTAAATCCGGTCACAGTAAATAAATGTTCGACATTTTCACTTTGATCTTCCAGAAAATATTTTTCAATTTGCTCTACGCTCTCTAGCGTCCGCTCTGCAGTGGCACCGGGCGGCGTGTTGATCAACATAAACATAATGCCCTGATCTTCGTTGGGCAGGAACGAGGTGGGTAAAGTTGAAAATATAAATACAAGCCCGGCGGCAAGAACTGAGTAAATCATAAAGAACCGTGCAATTCGACGGGCCATGTAGGACGTGCTTTTTTGATAAAAATCGCGAACTTTATTGAAATTTCTGTTAAATGCTCCGAAAAATCCTGTGTCTGCGCGCCTCTGTTCGCCGCGTTCATTTTTAAGAAAAGTGGCACATAATGAAGGTGAAAGAATAAGTGCAACAAATACCGACAAAGTCATGGCGGCAACAATAGTAATCGAAAATTGGCGGTAGATGACGCCGGCAGAGCCGCTAAAGAAGGCCATGGGAATAAACACGGTGGATAGTACAAGTGCGATACCAACAAGCGCGCTTGTTATTTGGTCCATGGATTTTTTCGTGGCTTCCTTTGGCGATAAGTCCTCTTCACTCATGATGCGTTCCACATTTTCGACCACTACAATAGCGTCATCGACCAGAAGCCCAATGGCGAGGACCATTGCAAACATTGTTAGAGTATTTATCGAAAATCCAAATGCCGAAAGCACGGCAAAGGTGCCGAGCAACACAATCGGAACCGCAATGGTCGGGATCAGCGTCGCTCTTATATTTTGCAGGAACAAATACATAATCAGAAACACAAGACCAACCGCTTCCAATAGAGTGATAATCACCGATTGAATAGAAAGTTCTATATAGGGTGCCGTATCATAAGGGTACATATACTCAACCCCTTCCGGCAAAAATTCAGCGAGTTCTGCGACCCGCTCCTTAACCGCTTTGGCCGTATCCAATGCATTAGCACCGGGAGAGAGGCTTACGGCGATGCCAGAAGCAGGCTGTCCTTTGTAGCGAACAATCAAGGTATAATTTTCTGTACCGAGCTCAAGACGCGCAACATCACGCAGTCTTATTTGCGAACCATCTGTGTTGATCCGCAAAATAATGTTGCCGAAATCATCAACGGTTTGAAGTCTGGACTGTGCGGTTATAGTTGCATTTAGCTGTTGCCCCGCCACGGCAGGTAACGCACCGACTTGACCAGCGGAAACATCCGTATTTTGAACTCTAATCGCGTTTTGCACTTCAATAGGAGAAAGATTATAGCTCAGTAATTTTTCTGGATTGAGCCAGATGCGCATTGCATGCTGAGCACCAAAAACCTGTGTACTACCAACACCATTTATTCGAGATAACTGGTCTTGAAATGTCGAAACGGCGATATCACCAATATCGGTTTGGGTCAGGCTGTCATCGCTCGCATATAACCCCACCACGATCAAAAAGCTGCGGGTGGCCTTGGCAAACGTGAGGCCGAGAGCCTGAACTTCCTGTGGCAGTTGCGTGAGCGCCCCCTGCGCCTTATTTTGTGTTTGCACAAGCGCAATATCAGGGTCAGCTTCCGGTTCAAATGTAAGTGTGATAGTGGCCGAACCATCAAGACTATTTGATGAGAAATAGCGCAAATTATCGATCCCGACTAACCGCTGCTCTATAACCTGTGTAACTGCATTTTCAACGGTAGCTGCAGATGCACCTGGATAAAATGCCGTGACAGAAATGGTTGGTGGCGCAACTTGGGGATATAGTTCAATCGGAAGTCCACGGATTGAAAGAACACCCGCCAGCATAACAACGATTGCTATAACCCAAGCAAAGACGGGACGTTCAATAAAAAATCGTGCCATAGTATCTCATCCTATACTGCTATCATTTCCTTGCTCTATTGAGCTGGCGCCCATGGAGACGGTATAACCGTCATACCGGGGCGAATTTTTTGGTACCCTTCGATGACAATCGTCTCACCCGCCTCAACGCCTGAGGCAACAATCCATTGATCACCGTAAGCTCCCGCAACAACAATCTGATGTGGAGTTACCTTATTGATGCCGTCGATAAGCCATACGGTCAAACCGCCATCTGGGTTTCGCGTTGTGGAGCGTTGCGGCACCAAAACCGCTTGCTGCTCACCAAGCTCGATCGTAGCGCGAACAAAAAGTCCCGGAAGTAACGTCTGATCAGGATTTGGAACCAGCGCACGAAGCCCCACTGAGCCTGTGGTCTCATCAACGACAACATCCGAAAATTTAAGCTGGCCTTTATACGGGTGAACCACTCCTGACACCGTATCAAGAATAACTTGTACGGGAATATCATCTCTGCCCACCATATCATTTCTGAGACGCATTGAATTTACACCAGGTTGACTGATATCGACAAAAACAGGATCGAGCTGAGTAATGACCGAGAGATTATCGGACTGGTTTGTCGTTACCAATGCTCCTTCTGTTACCGAAGATCTTCCGATGCGGCCGGAAATCGGTGCATAAACCTGAGTATAATTAAGATTTACCTGAGCCACTTCCACACCCGCTTCAGCGACTGCGATTGCTGCAATTGCTTTATCAAGATCCGCTTTGACATCATCATACGCTTGTCCGCTAACTGCATTGGTTTTGAGGAGTTCTTTAAAACGAGCTTCCCTTGCTGTTGTTGCCTGTAAATTTGCTTGCGCACTGACCAAATCGGCCTGGGCACTTGCAAATGCAGCTCTATAGGGCACATCATCAATTTGATAAAGAGGCTGGCCCTGTTCGACCACGGCACCTTCCTCAAACAAGCGCTTGGTGATAATACCATTCACTTGTGGTCTTATCTCGGCCTGACGAAATGCAGAAATGCGGCCCGGCAAGGTTTCTTCCCGGTTTATCGTTTCTGTTTTTAATTGATATACGGAAACACCAACTGGCGACATACTGCCAGCACCACCCATTTGACCACCCATTTGCGGTCCCGACGACATCATATACCATGTAGCCAGACCAATCACACCAATAACCAGTGCAATGATTACCTTACCCTTTGACACGTTTTTATCTCTCTTCGAAAATGAAAGTATTCAATTAATTAAAGTATTATATATTAATGTTTGCATTGTCAACATATGTTGTAACGATAATACATATCAAATGATTGGTCTGAGATACACAAAAATATACTATTTTTCCAACGACTTTCTAATCACGATATGGTGATCACGGACGGGTTTAAATTCACCACCCTCACGCCAATGGGGAAATTTGTTACTGTTTAAGACATCATTACTTATATGAAACATTATTCTCGCATCATCAGCGTCAGCAAACACTATTATAGAAGTAAGATGGTTTTAAGAAGTAAATTATATTTTAACTGTCTTGTTTTAAAAATTAGATGCAATATTATGCCTGAAATTACAACATCCGAGCTGACAGATGAAAATCGCAAAAATCAACAACACTCATATACATTATAGCGATAGCGGCCCTCAAAACGGCCCGGTAATCGTATTCTCTAATTCTCTTGGTTCTGATTACCGCATTTGGGACCGACTAGCAGCATATCTTGAGAAAAAATATCGCGTCATACGGTATGATAAAAGGGGCCACGGCCTTTCGGATGTCTCATATATTCCCTGCTCGATCAAACTTCTGGCAGATGATCTGGCTGCATTGCTGGACTATTTGAAAATCGAAAAATCTATTATCTGCGGGATTTCTGTAGGTGGCATGATTGCTCAGCAACTTGCTGTTTCAAATCCTGATCTGGTTCAAGGGCTGGTTCTCTGCAACACATCGCCGAAAATTGGCACAGAGGAGTTCTGGCAGGATAGAATCAACACAATTGAAACTGATGGCATCACGGCGATGGCTGACGCAATTGTTGACAGGTGGTTTTCTGCTAAATTCAGGGCCGAGAAAAAAGCTGAAGTTCAAGGCTGGAAAAATATGCTGACCCGAACGACAAAAGAAGGTTACTTGGCTACATGCGAAGCTATCCGAGCGGCTAATTTGACAGGATCTAGCGAGAAAATCAATGTGCCAGTGCTTTGCATTGCCGGAAGTGAAGACCTTGCGACACCAGTGAAGGATGTTCAGGATATGGCGATGATGATCAATGATGCAACCTTTAAACGCATCGATGATGCAGCACATCTACCGCCTATTGAAAAACCAGAATTGCTTGCATTTCATATAAATGAATTCACCAAGGAGAATGATCTGGTCTGACGATCAGATCATCGTTACTATCACTACTTACTAATTTATCCGTCCGGTTGGATTGATCGCTCCCACTGGTTGTGGCCTGACATGCACTGGTTTTGACTGTCCTTTTATTTCGACCGTATAATCACCAGTACTGACCAGACGGCGAAAATGTCTATCCTCATAAGACAGTCGTCTGACAGGTGGCAGCAATTTATCCGCAGCACCCTCATCAGACATAAGATCCCAATGCGCAGTGTTAAGCCCCACATTACCGGGGCCTGTGAAATTGCGAACCACGTTACCGTCCTTATCTTTGATGGTAATATCAACGGAATCGAATATTGTTCCTTCGTTGAGATAGTAAGTGATAGACGCACCGTAAGCGGGGTTTTCACCGCGGAAATAGTTATCACCCTGTATTTCTTCGATGGTGTTGCCGTATTTTACGCGCACTCTGTGTTTCGTCGCCTGAGGGATGTCAAAGATATGAATATCTTTGTCAAACACATCTGCGTTCATCTGCGAAAATGGAGCAATGTCAGTGACCCACATGGCGTGACCGAACGTGCCGACCACCACTTCCATATCTCGTTCCTGAATGGCCATGGACGCAACATTGGCCGTTGGCAGATTGCCACGCAGCTGCACCCAGCGATCGCCGCGGTCAAGCGTAACAAAAAAGCCAAATTCCGTTCCCAGATAAAGGACGTTTTCGTTTTTTGGATCCTCTTTAATCACATAGGCGGGGCCAGTGGGAAGATTACCAGTGATATCGGTCCAGCTACCACCAAAATCATCGGTCATATAAACATGCGGTGCGCGGTCATTGCGGCCATAACAATTAAGGGTGACATAAGCGCGCCCATCTACGAAATGAGAGGTGTCGATCTCGTCAACCACACATTGTTGTGGCGTGCCATCGAGCATGTTGCCCGTAAGGTTTACCCAGTTTTTGCCACCATCACGGGTTAGCGATATTCGGCCGTCATCTGATCCGGTCCAAATGGTATCTGGATCCTGACGGCTTTCATTGACTGAAAATAGCGCACCGTAGCTATGAAAACCGACTTCCATGCTGTCTTCTTCTTCGCGGCCCGTTATGGCCCGTTGCTGCTGCCATGTTAGATCCGGTGAAATGACCTCCCAGTCGGATGTTTTATTATTGATGCGCATCAGATAATTGTTGCCCAAATACAAAGTGTCGGTGTCGTGATAGGAATAATGAAAAGCGGGGTTCCAGTCGTACCTTATTTTTTCCCTAAGTCCGCTTGCAGCAATTTCTGCTGGTGATGGTCTAAGTTCAACCCGTTCCCATGTTCGAAGGTCGAGCTTTGCGGTACCACCCATAATCTGGGCAAAATAGATAAGATTGGGATCATCGCGGTCCGTGGCACTATCCATGCCGTCGCCATTATGTTTAAGCTTAATCCAGTCAGCGTTGGTAATACCTTCCTCGTCGTAGGTGCGACTTGGGCCACGCCATGTTCCAGTGTCCTGCATTCCTCCGATCACATTGTAAGGATCCTGATTATCGACGGACACTTCATAAAACTGACCGATGGGCAGCGTTGTCGCAGCCCAGCTTTTCGCGCCATCAAAGCTGATATTTACACCGCCATCACCAGAAACAATCATATGATCACTGTCATTTGGATTGATCCATAGCGAATGAAGATCAAAATGAACATGGCGCATGTTCATTTTATGAAAGTTTTTACCGCCGTCAACAGAACGGTGCAGCTCAAGTAGCGGCAGCCAGAGCGTATCATCATTGTTCGGATCAACGGTGATGTTAGAATAATAATATACCGGACGTTCAGGGGCTTGATTTTGATGACTCCAAGTGGCGCCGCCATCATCGGAACGGTAAATGCCGTATTGATGGTTTCCGTCCGGATCGCGTTCCGCCATTAGATGTGCATATATAATCTGTGAGTTATTTTGCGCGATCGCAAGGTGGATTTTTCCCATATCCACTGTCGGCAATCCCGCCGTTAAATGAGCCCAATTTTCACCACCATCGGTGGATTTGTAAATACCACTGCTCGGGCCAAGATCATCCATGTCACCGCCGCCAAAACGGAAGCGTTGCCACATGGACGCATACATAATATCCGGATTATGGGGATCAAATTCAATGTCATGACCGCCGGTTTCTTCGTCTATGTAAAGAACTTTACGCCAGGAATTGCCGCCGTCTGTGGTTTTATAGATGCCTTTATGTTCGCTTTCCCCCCAAAGATAGCCGCTTGCGGCCACATAAACGATGTCAGGGTTGGTTGGATGAATTTTTATATCGGAAACATGATAGCTTTCCGGCAATCCCATATTGGTCCAGGTTTCACCGCCGTCCACCGATTTATAAACGCCGTCCCCGTATGCTGTCACCCGGGTGCCAGCATTTTCACCTGTGCCGAGCCAAACTATATTGCTATCCGAGTTTGAGATCGCCACATACCCGGTCGAAGCGACATTATATTGGGCAAATACGTTTCGGAAGGTTACGCCGTTATTTTCACTTTTCCAAAGACCACCGCCCGCGGCCGTGGCGAAAATAACCTTGGGATTATTTTCATCAGCGACCACATACCAGGAGCGTCCCGCTGGAAGCGCGGGTCCAAGCTGGCGCCAGTGCCAGTCTTTAACAAGGTCTTCATTAAAAATATTTTGCGCACTGGTTGAATTTGCCGTTAAAATACAACATATTACTAAGATAAATGAAGATATTCTTTGAGCGACCATAATATTTCCCCGTTAAGAAAATTTGTTTTTCAAAGATTATCGTCTAATCTGCAAAAAGTATAGATTTGTTAAAGGATTTAATAATGTCAGGCACTGAAACAGTTACCGTCTCGGAAACCGGAACGGGAAAATTCACCAATAGTATCGTAACAAGTTCCGGTCACTCATTCATGGCAGATGAGCCTAAAGACCTTGGCGGTGATGATAATGGTCCAAATCCCTATGACTTTCTACTTAGTGCGCTAGGATCATGCAAAACTATGACCATGCGCATGTATGCGGTCCATAAAAGGTTCAACCTTGAACATGTTGAAGTGAAGCTTACCCACCGTAAAATTCACGCTAAAGACTGTGAAAAATGTGAAACAGAAAAAGGTATGGTCGACATCATCGACACGGAAATTACCATCACCGGCGATCTAAGCGATGTTGAACGGACTAAAATATTTGCTATCGCCGAAAAATGCCCCGTTCACAGAACCATCATGAACGAGGTTGTAATCAATTCAAACCTCACCGATTAAAGTTTGGTACGAATAGTCCAAAGTTCCGGAAAGAAACGCTGATCGACAGCTTTTTTAAGCCAGCCGACACCAGCCGATCCTCCCGTGCCCGGTTTGAAGCCGAGAATACGTTCCACAGAAACGAAATGGCGGTGGCGGTACTGTGAAAATATATCGGCGATTTCCGTGAGCCCTTCACCGAGCATATAAAGGTCATTTTCCGGTGTCGGATCCGCATAAACTTTAAGCCAGGCTTCTTCGACCGAAGGATGAATTTTATAGACCTCAGTCCAGTCACGATCAAGGCATTCAGGCGCAACTTCATATCCACTTCGGTCGAGTAGCGCAATGACATCATCATATATGCTAGGCGAAGAGAAATTCTTGAGTATTGCCGGATAGACGTGCGGAACGTTACTATGAGCGTCACACATTTTCTCGTTTTTATTGCCCAAGATAAATTCAATATGGCGGTACATAAACGAAAGCTGACCCGAAGCGACATTAAGGTAATCACGAAATTGGTTAAATCCATCGGTCCTGATTGTTGATAGCACTTCCCAGACATTTACGATCAATTTTAGTATTTTCTTACTTCGGTCCATGATGACAAAAGCATTGGCAATATCATCAGCGCGAATTCGAAGTTGAAGATTATAAAGTTCATAATAAAGCGACTTAAAGAGCAGCTCCTTGGCTTGACCCATAATAATAAAGCACATTTCATCGTAACCCTGAGAGCGAGGATGTTGAAGGCTCAGAAGGAGGTCTATGCTTTCATAGTCGATATAAGGATTGCTGTTACCGCCGAAGTCCGTAATCGGCTCCCCTTCGGTTTGGATGACTTTTTTGTCGCGGTCAGCGTCATTAAGTGGATCAACTCTTCGCGGATATGGTGATCCATCAACACCAGTCGGATCAACGATATCGGGAATGACAAATTCAAAGCTCATGTTCTTCTCCTTCTAGTCAGCAAGATCAAAGAAGCTTGCCGCATTACCCCCCAAAATGGAAGATTTTTGTTCTAAGGTTAATCTGGGATTATTTCTAACCAGCGATCCCATATCAATTTCACCAAGGGGAAATGGATAGTCGGTTCCGAACATGACCCGTTCAGTGCCACTACACTTCACCAAAAGATCAAGCGCATCTTCGCTAAAGACCGCACTGTCCACTGAGAACCGGTCAATGTAGGATGATGGCAGGTTCGGGCAATCCTTGCGAACAATATCGCGTTCGCGCCACGCATTATCAACCCGTCCCATCAGGTACGCAAAACTACCCCCACCATGGGCAAAGCATAACTTCAGGCTTCTTGGCAAGCGTTCAAACGCGCCAGAAAGAATAAGAGAAAGGATCGAAAGCTGCGTTTCAGCGGGCATAGCCACCAGCCATTGCAGCATATATTTTGGCATCCGTTCCGGCGCCATCATGTCCCAAGGATGAATGAGCACCGGCGCATTGATACTCGCACAGTGCTGAAGGAAGGTGATCAGGCCTTCATCGTCAAGGTTCTTATCCTTCACATGGTTACCGATTTGGACCGCGACATGACCGCTATCCATAGCCCGGCTTACTTCGGCACAGGCCAGATCAATATCTTGCAATGGTACCTGACACATTGCTTTAAGACGAGCTGAGTTACACCCGCAAAGATCAAGGGCCGCATCATTCACGACTTTTGCGCATTCAAGGGCCTCTGCAGCGGGTTTTTCGTACGCAAACAGGATTGGTGTGGCGCACATGATCTGAATATCGACCGCGTATTTATCAAGTTCTTCAATGCGGCGTTCAGCATTCCAGCAGGCATCATATATGGGACGGTAATCCTTACCATCATAGGTGATCATGCCTTTGTCCCCGGATAGTTTACGAAAACCCGGCCAGACGCCAGCCCCAAAGCGGCTATCCATATCCACGATACTGTCGGGATAAAAATGTGAATGAATATCAATTATTTTCATGGTTATAGTTTAACCCATCCTTCCGGCGGCTTGCCTTTACCGGGATGGACTTCACCACAATTCTTGCAAGTCCGCGCCTCCATATCATTGTGATAATCGTCATATACTTTTGGAAGCGCAGTCACAATCATACTGGGATCAGCAAGCGAGACTTCAACCCGGTGCACCCGATCACCACAGTTAAAGCAATACCATTCAAATCCTTCCATCATGTCAGGTTGACGAGGGGCTTCAATAACCAGTCCAATTGAGCCTTCCTGCGGCCGCTGCGGTGCGTGCAGCGTGTGCGGAGGCATTAAAAACACTTCACCTTCGCGGATGGGAACATCGTAAATCACACCGTCTTCGGCAATTTTAAGCATCATGTCGCCCTTGACCTGATAAAACCATTCTTCAACCGGGTCATCATGAAAATCGACGCGGGTATTAGGCCCGCCAACGACCATAACAATCATGCCCGTTGTTTCATCATGGAGCATTTTATTGCCAACAGGTGGCTTGAGGAGGTCTTTATGATCTTCAATCCATTTTTCAAAATTAAACGGTTTAAATTTTGGATGTAGTGGCATGATTACTCCTTTTTATAAGCAGTGGCTTTTATTTCGATCAACAAGTTAGGATGCGGTAGTTCGCGAACGGCGACAGTGGTTCTCGCCGGACCAGTTGCCGCATCAAAATACTCGCCATATACGTTGTTGTAGCCCTTAAAATCATCCATATTTATCAAAAAAGTACTAACCTCAACCAGATGAGAAAGGTCTGCGCCCGCGGCTTTTAACGTGGTTTCGATATTTTCAATCACCGCACGGGTCTGCGCCGCTATATCAAGTGTAACAGAGCCATCGGCGGCGATATCAACACCAGCGTGACTATTGTCTTCGCGCCTTGAACTGGTACCGGAGACAAAAATAAAATCACCTGCCCTTTTATAGTGTGGATACGCCCCCAGTGGTTTTGCTTTGCCGTCAATAATTTCACTTTTCATCAAATATCCTCAATGTTTTATACAAATAGTGAGAGGTTCACTGTAAAATTCAAGGCTATGGATCCCGCCTTCGCGACCAATACCGGAAAGCTTTACGCCACCAAATGGCGTTCGCAAATCCCGCAAGAACCAATCATTGACCCAGCAAATACCCACTTCCATCTGCTTGGCGACCCGGTTTGCTTTATCCATATCCGTGGTCCAGATCGCTGCGGCCAGGCCGTAATCACTATCATTGGCTTTCCTGATCACTTCGTCTTCGCTGTCAAATGGTGAAATATGACAAACGGGGCCAAAAATTTCTTCTTTGACGCACCTTGCGTCTTCTGAAAGGCCGGTCCAGATGGTCGGCTCTATAAATGAGCCATTATCGCAGTCATCACCAAATGTCGGCACTTTACCACCCGTAACAAGAATTGCGCCTTCCTCGAGTGCCAGCGAAAAGTAAGATAAAACCTTTTCTCTGTGTTCTCTTGAAATGAGTGGCCCCATGTCCGCACCGTCTCCGGGTTTGCCAATTCTAATGTCTTGTGCTTTTTCTTTCAATGCGCCAACAAATTTATCAAAAATTGAACGCTCCACATAAACTCGTTCTGAACACAGACACACCTGTCCGCAATTTGAAAATGCCGAACGCACCGTTCCGGCCACCGCCGTATCGAAGTCTGCATCGGCAAAAATAACCGCCGCATTTTTACCGCCAAGTTCAAAGGATACCGGTTTTAGATCATCGGCCGCGTTTTTCATGATCGCCTTGCCAGTACCGCTTTCACCCGTAAAGGTAATGGCGTTAACGTCTGGATGCTCAACCATATAAGCACCAGCCGAATTTGGCCCAAAACCATGAAGCAGATTAAAAACACCCTTGGGCATGCCGACTGCATCCATCACTTCTGCAAGCAATGTCGCTGTCGACGGAGTTTCTTCGGACGGTTTGACAACAACCGTGTTACCGGACGCGAGCGCAGGTGCCACTTTCCATGTCATAAGCAGAAGTGGAAGATTCCATGGAGATATCACCGCAACAACCCCCATAGGCTTATTTACGATCAGATTGGTGGCGCCGCGCCCATCCGCTGTTGTCATTTCAAATGTCTGCTGTTCCTGATTTTGAGCGAGATCGGCAAAAAACCTGAAATTGGCTGCGCCGCGGGGAATATCGATATTTTTAACCTGAGCATGCGCCTTGCCGGTATCAGCGATTTCTGCGGTCACAAAGTCGTCGAATCGCCGTTCAATTTCATCAGCAACCTTATGAAGTGTGTTGCAGCGCTCCTCGACAGATAGCCCGCCCCATACACCGTGTAGCGCTTTCTTGGCAGAGCGTACCGCACGGTCCACAAGTGCTTTGTCGGCTTCGCAAACATGTGCGACAAGCGAGCCATCCACCGGGCTAATATCGTCAAAAAGCATTTCAGTTTTAACGAACTGACCATCTATATAATTTTGCAGGACTTTTACAGAAGACACCATTTGCTCCAATTTCTACTCACAACAATAGAATGTTACAGAGATTTGCTATACAATAATAATAACATTATCGATCGAAACTATAACAAAATATATATATCAGTAAATTTGCCAGAAAGTACTATGACATGTCATCATCACAATTGGAATATCATCTTCTTCACCGCCTTAAATTTCGCCAATTGAAGCTCCTTGTCACTGTTGATGAACAGCGTAATATTTTAAAAGCATCTGCGGTTCTTAACATGGCTCAGCCCGCTGCAACAAAAAACATACGTGATCTTGAAGACGTTCTGGGTGTATCATTGTTTGATCGATCCTCGCGCGGGGTTACGCCGACAATTTACGGCGAAGTGATGATCAAACACGCCAAACTTATTTTAAGTCAGATCAAACAGGTGAGCGAAGAATTGACTTCGCTGGCCCACGGCATATCGGGCCATATCAATGTCGGAACCTTACTGGCCGCATCCCCGACACTCATTCCCCAAAGTATGCTTGTTTTAAAAAAAGAACGCCCCAATATTTCATTAACAATAACCGAAGGAACCAATGACCGACTGATGCCGGCGCTACGCAGCGGCGAGCTAGATATTGTTATTGGCCGCTTGCCTGAATTTCGCGAGAGAGAGGGCTTATCGCAAGAAGAGTTATATAATGAACCGATCTCGGTTGTTGTCCGCAGGGGACATCCGTTACTTGAAAAAAACTCATTAACTTTCAAAGACTTGAAAGAGTTTGATTGGATACTTCCTCCACCGCAAACATCGCTAAGGCGACAAATTGAGACAGCATTTAGAGACGCCGGAATTGAACCACCAGTTAATAATTTCGAAAGCATTTCAATCCTTACCAATTTTAAGCTGCTAAAGGAAACCGATATGATTGCCGCCATGCCGTTTCAGGTGGTTGAGAATAACTCAGAGCTGTGCCGACTTGCCATATCACTGGAAGCCTCAACAACTGCGATCGGAGTAACATATAGAACGCAGAATACCCCTTCCCCCGCCGTATCATATTTTATTAAAACCTTGAAAAAAGTCGCCCAGGGCATTTAATGCAACATGCCGGGCTCTTAACTGAATTAATATTTAAAAAGCAGACCTGCGGCGGAAAGAAAATAACAACAAACCAAAACCACGGCATACCCCAGAATGAGATAGATCATTTTATTACCGCCCCGCACACGAAAACTCGTATCAGGAAACTTTTTGCGGCTCGCCCGAACAGCAAGGCCTGGTATGATCGTTGCCACGACGATGCCGCAAAGCCCGACTAGGCCAATGGCATAAATAAAGCCGTTAGGAAAAAACACCCCGCCAATAGTCGGGGGCACGAATGAGATCAACGCGGTTTTAAAGCGGCCGAGAGGCGTATCATCAAATTTAAATTTATCAGCGATATAATCAAACAGTCCAATAGCCGCGCCAAGAAACGAAGAAACAACAGCCAAATTAGCAAAGGCATTCAAAAACCCGGCCAGACGCTCACTTTCGGCAACAGCGCTCAGTGCACCAACCACAGCACCAATATTACCGCCACTTTCAATGATCGGGTGGAAATCTTCGCGTGAAATGGTACCCATCGTCGACGTCAGCCATAGCGTATAAACAATAAGTGAGGTGAGCGAGCCATAAAAAATACAGTCGCGAATACGAAACGGATCATCTTTACCGTAATATTTGGTCAGGCTTGGAATGGCCGTATGATACGCGAATGCGGCCAGATAATATGGAAGGGCCGCGAGAATATAGGGCGCGTAATCAATTTCGCTTTCTAGTAATTTTGGCAGCTCAATGCGCGTCGCCAGATCACCGGCCGACATAACAAAGGTGATAACCATACCGCCTACAAAAATAGCATTGATACGGCCAACAAAACCGGTACTGACCCAGACAATGAATGAAAGGCCAACCGCGAACACAAGCCCCGCGATAATTGGCGGTAGTGACAGGCCAACTGATACTTCAAGCGTATGACTGACTATCGATCCACCACCACTAATGTAAGCATAAGTTAATACATAGAGTATAAAGGCAAGGGTAAGGCCGTTAAAGGCATTCCAGCCCTTGCCGAGCGTGTCTTTGACAAAGGTATCAAAGCTCGCGCCACGGGGATAATTAAGGTTGATCTCGAGGATCATAAGGCCGGAATGATAAAGACAAAACCAGCTTACAAGCAGCACGGTTAAGGTCCAACTAAACCACATACCCGCTGATACCACTGGAAGTGAAAATATCCCGGCACCGATGGCGGCACCGGCTATAATTGATATACCTACCAGTCTGGACGGCTTTTTTATTTGTTCTGTCATTATTTCCTCAAATGTTATTATTTTTATAAAGGGTCAGGTCCCCAGTCATCCGGGATATGGGTATTCAGCTGACTTATTATATTTTGCTGATCTTCTATTTTAGTAGCCATATAAAGTGGCATGGTGTTGAAGGGGGCTTTTGGAATGTGAAATTGCCCGTCATATGTCTGCGCCACCAACATTTTCCCCACATGCCAGTTAAGCGCTACCGCATCGGCCTTTCCCGCTAAAACATCCATTAGCGCGCTATCATAATCATCCGTGAGAATGATACTGATTTCCGGATAAAGGCTGCTTATCTGCGCCACCAACGGACCAACTTTTGGGGTGACCACTGTCTTTGGGCGCTCATCATCAACGAGCGGGTTATTGCTTCTTGCCATGAACCACGCACCCCCGCTTACGATAACAGGTTTGCTAAACGCTAACGTTTTGGTTCTTTCCTCAGTTTTTGCCAGCGCCGCCAATATATCAAACTGTCCTGCCATAAGACCTTCGATGAGCCCGGTGAGTTCAGCGGGTACAAACTCAGCAGGGATGTTTGCTTTTTCAAAAATCTCCATTATCCGCTCAATAATAATACCTGCGGGTTTTTGATTTTCAAGGTAACTAAATGGCGCAAAATTTGGGTTAAATCCTATTTTCATCTCAGCCTCTCTATTAGATCATCGGTCGAGATCACATCTGTAAACAGCCGCGCCATAGCGTTTAATGCAGCATTGTGATCATCGTCACATGCCGCTGCGTTAGCATCTGAAACCATGACCACTTTGAAATTCAGCATCATCGCATCCCTTGCCGTGCTTTCACAGCAGACGTCTGTGAGCGTTCCAGCAATAATCAGAGTATCCACACCCGCTTCCTTGAGGCGCGCTTCAAGATTGCTTGAGCCGTTAACAAGTGCACTGAAACGGTTTTTTTGGACGGTCCAGTCTTTCTTATCCACGAGAAGTTCTGGCCAAATGCCGTGACCGTGCGCACCCGTACTAAGGTTGTCAATCATGGCTGCCCGACGTTCAGGCGAAAAAAGATCCTTCATCACCGACCATTTTTCAAAAATATCCTCGTCAAATGTGCTGACAACCCAAGCGACTTTGCCACCCGCCTCTCGCAATACATCAGCAATAATATTAATATTAGGGACAATTTCACGGGCCGTTGACACCTCTGCGGCCATGCCGGGTTCAAGAAAATAATTCTGCATATCGATAACAATAAGAGCCGTCTTCATGGGATCGATATCTGCAAATGCAAATTGCCTGCCACCACGGCGGATCACGGCAGCGTCAATTGTTTCCTTATCAATTTTTATTTTATGCATCCGCGAACGATATATCTTTAATGTTTCGATGAAAAGCATTAAAACTAACAACAAACAAAGTAATAATAACTCTTTAGGGCAACTTTAATGAGCAATAAAAACTGGAATGACGTCGCGCAGGCGACCAAAGCCGTATGGGCTGGAGAAGAAGAAACATTCTTCGAAGGAGCCGCACAAGTGCCCATCGTCAACAGCGTTTCGTATAGTCATGATGACGTGGATGAATGGTATGACGTGGCGACCGGAAAGCGCAAGGGCCATATTTATAGCCGCAATACCAATCCGACGGTTGCCGTCTTTGAAGAAAAAATGCGTATCCTTGAAGATGCTGAAGCCGCAACCAGTTTCTCCTCGGGGATGGCAGCCATCAGTAATATATTATTTACGCTGCTGTCTCCTGGTCAGCGCGTAGTGTCCGTTAAAGACACATACGGCGGTACCAGCGTGGTCTTTTTGGAACATCTTCCACGTTTTAACATTGATGTCACCATGTGTGAAACCCATGATCAGGACGCAATAGAGGCTGAAACGCTAAAAGGATGCGATCTCCTTTATCTGGAAACACCGACAAACCCAACTATGAAAATCCTTGATCTTAAACGACTAATCGCAGCGGGCAAAAAGGTTGGCGCAACCATCGTCGTCGATAATACCTTCGCCACACCGATTAATCAAAACCCTCTGGCCCTGGGTGCTGACCTCGTTGTGCATAGCGCCACAAAATTCATTGGTGGTCATTCAGATGCGCTTGGCGGTGTTGTTTGTGGACGCGCTGACTTGGTTAAAAAAATATATGGATTTCGCGAGATTAATGGTGCGACTTTGGATGCGAACTCTGCCTATCTGCTTCTTCGCGGCCTAAAAACACTTGATATTCGCATCGCCAAGCAGAACGAAAACGCAATGGCCCTCGCGGAATTTCTCTTGCAGCATGATAATGTCGATAAGGTTTTCTATCCTGGCCTTGTCGACGATCCTGGTCATGAAATAGCCAAAGGACAGATGAGCGGTTTCAGCGGCATGTTGAGCTTTTCATTAAAGGGTGGATTTGATTCAGTTCGAAACTTCCTACCGCAAATTCGTTTTGCTCACCGAGCCGCACATCTCGGCGGTGTTGAAACCATCGTCGGACCACCGCGCACCGCCAGCCACGTGGAACTAACCGAACAGCAGCGTCAGGATCTTGGTATTCCTGAATCTTTGATCCGCTGCTCTGTCGGCATTGAGGCCATCGAAGATTTAATTGCCGATTTCGATCAGGCGTTGGCGTATATTTAGGGAGAAATGAGTGTCATTAGAGCTTAAGAATATATCGCTAACCGTTGACGGTAAGCCACATATTTACGAGACTAATTTAACGCTTGAAGAAGCGACAATGAATGTGCTTCTCGGCGCGACACTCTCCGGCAAAACAACTCTGATGCGCATTATGGCGGGGCTTGAAAAACCAAGCGGCGGCCAAATTATCTGGAACGGTGAAGATGTAACAGACAAGCGTGTACAAGACCGCGACGTCGCCATGGTTTACCAGCAGTTTATAAATTATCCGACTTTAAGCGTTTATGAAAATATAGCATCGCCGCTTCGGGTGATGAAAAAGAACCAAAGTGAAATTGAAACGGCCGTAAAAGAAGCTGCGGAGCTCCTAAAACTGGAACCTTTCCTGACGCGAAAGCCAATGGAGCTTTCTGGTGGTCAGCAACAAAGATGCGCGCTCGCCCGTGCCCTTGTCAAAGGGGCGGGGCTGGTGCTTCTTGATGAACCGCTGGCAAATCTTGATTATAAACTTCGCGAAGAATTGCGTGAAGAAATCCCCAAAATATTTGAGCGCTCCGGTGCCATATTTGTCTATGCCACCACCGAGCCGGAAGAAGCGCTACTGCTTGGCGGTAATACGGCAACACTTTATGAAGGACGCGTCAGTCAGTTTGATAAAACAAGCCATGTTTATCGCCGACCAATTGACGCGGTAACAGCTGGTGTATTTTCAAATCCGCCAATGAACTTTTTGAAGCTGAGTAAAAAGGGTAGAAAAATCACTTTCGCCGATGGCACGATCTCTGAGACAAAGGATGATTCATCGAACTTGAGTGATGGCGATTACATAGCCGGATTTAGGCCCAATCATTTGGAACTCAGCAAGCACAGCGCAGAGGCAATAGAATTTTCAGCCAAACTCAACGTCACCGAAATTACCGGTTCTGAAACATTCATCCATATGAGCCATGCGGGCGAAAAATGGGTTGGTCTGGTTCATGGTGTTCATGATCTTGCCCTTGGGGACGATATTTCTGTCTATCTTGATCCTTCGCATATTTATACGTTCGCTGAGGACGGAAAATTGGCGCGCGCGGCATCTTATGCGGTGAAAGGGTAGTAATGGCAAAAATAACCCTTTCAAATCTGGCACATAGTTATCTTGATAGTCCAACTTGCGATGATGACTACGCCTTAAAAACACTGAGCCACGAATGGGAAGATGGTGCCGCTTATGCGCTTCTTGGCCCTTCGGGTTGCGGCAAAACAACGCTGCTTAACCTCATTTCCGGACTGCTTACACCAAGTGAGGGGCAAATATTATTTGATGACAATGATGTCACCTTGCAGGAAACGGCAGCGAGAAATATCGCACAGGTTTTTCAGTTTCCGGTTATCTATGACACAATGACTGTTCGTGAGAACCTTGCTTTTCCCCTTAAAAACAGAGGAATGAGCAAAGAGTATATTGACAGAAGAGTACTCGAGATTGCCGACGCAATTTCACTGAATGGTATCCTTGGCAAAAAAGCCAGCGGCCTCACGGCAGATATCAAACAAAAAATCAGCCTCGGGCGCGGTTTGGTGCGTGAAGATGTCAGCGCTATTTTGTTTGATGAACCGCTCACCGTTATTGATCCGCACATGAAATGGCAACTGCGGACCCAACTGAAAGAAATTCATAAAAACCTTGGCCATACCATGATTTATGTCACCCATGACCAAACCGAAGCCCTTACTTTTGCCGATAAAGTGATTGTCATGTCTGAAGGCGAAGTGGTGCAAATTGGCACGCCTGCGGACCTGTTTGAGCGGCCCGCCCACACTTTTGTCGGCTATTTTATCGGCTCGCCAGGAATGAATGTCCTGCCTATAAATATAAAAGATGATACAGCGGTCCTTGGTGGTCATAAAATAATGTTAGGTACAAGATATAAGGATTTGGCGGGGAAAATTGAGCTTGGTATCCGACCTGAATTTGCATCTTTAAGCAATGATCCAGACGCCCTGCCCGTCACCATCAAAAGAATTGAAGATGTGGGACACTATAAGATTGCCCGGACGCGTTTTGAGGATCATGACATAAATATCATTTTAAACGAAGGTGATGCGATAACGCCAGATATGAACCGGGTAACTTTTGATAGAGCAAGAATAAATATTTATCAAGACAACTGGCTGGTGGCGCCATGAAGAAAACGCGCAATCAAAAAGCATGGTTTATGGTGCTGCCTGTTCTGATCCTGGTTGCCTTCTCGGCTATTATTCCGTTGATGACGGTGGTTAATTATTCGGTACAGGACACGTTTGGCAATAATGAATTTTTCTGGGTTGGGCTTGAATGGTTTGAGGAGGTTCTGAGGTCTGAGCGTATCCATGATGCGCTTTGGCGCCAGATTATTTTCACGGGCATTATTTTAGCGATCGAAGTACCACTGGGAATATTTGTCGCCCTTCATATGCCAAAAAAAAGCGGCCTTTGGTCGTCGCTCTGCCTTGTTCTTCTCTCACTGCCTCTGCTTATTCCCTGGAATGTTGTTGGCACCATTTGGCAAATATTTGGCCGCATTGATATTGGACTTCTGGGATATACGCTGGATCAACTCGGCGTAGATTATAATTACACCCAAAATTCGATTGATGCTTGGATTACCATAATTGCAATGGATGTCTGGCATTGGACATCGCTGGTTGTGCTTTTAAGCTACGCGGGGCTCCGGTCTATTCCGGACGCATATTATCAAGCCGCTAAAATTGACCAGGCCAGCCGCTGGGCGGTTTTCCGTTATATTGAACTTCCAAAAATGAAAGGTGTTCTGCTGATCGCCGTGCTGCTACGATTTATGGATAGTTTTATGATATATACGGAACCTTTTGTGGTCACTGGTGGCGGGCCGGGTAACGCCACAACCTTTCTTTCCATTGACCTTGTCAAAATGGCTATTGGTCAATTTGATCTTGGACCGGCGGCGGCATTCTCGCTTATATATTTTCTCGTCATTTTGCTGGTATCGTGGGTGTTCTATACAGTGATGATCAATATGGATAAGGAGGGAGGATCATGAAAATAAACAAGTCAGCCTTGGTTATGGTCGTTTATATCGTCTTCTTGATGCTGCCTATATATTGGCTTTTGATGATGAGCCTTAAGACCAATCAGGAAATACTGTCGACCTTTAGTTTGTGGCCAGATAACTTAACCTTCGACAATTATAAAGTGATCTTCACGGATCCAAGTTGGTACGGTGGCTATATAAATTCCATTATCTATGTGGTCATGAACACCGTAATATCCTTAAGCGTTGCTATTCCTGCCGCTTATGCCTTCAGCCGTTACACCTTCATGGGTGATAAACATCTGTTTTTTTGGCTGCTGACTAACAGGATGGCGCCACCAGCGGTTTTTGCACTTCCTTTCTTTCAACTTTATTCAAGTGTTGGACTGTTCGATACCCACATCGCCGTTGCCCTTGCCCATACGCTGTTTAATGTGCCGCTTGCGGTGTGGATATTGGAAGGATTTATGCGCGGTGTGCCGCGTGAAATTGATGAAACCGCCTATATTGACGGTTATAGCTTCTTTGGCTTTTTTAGAAAAATATTCCTGCCGCTGATTGCACCTGGTATTGGTGTTGCTGCGTTTTTCTGTTTTATGTTTTCGTGGGTTGAGCTACTTCTGAGCCGCACTCTTACATCGGTGGACGCCAAATCAATCGCCGCCACCATGACCAGAACCGTATCAGCGTCTGGACTTGATTGGGGTGTGCTTGCCGCGGCAGGTATTCTGACCATCATTCCAGGTGCCTTGGTTATATATTTCGTAAGAAACTATATCGCCAAGGGCTTCGCGTTAGGGAGGGTATGATGGATCTTTCATGGATGGGGTGGACCATGCCAACAGCGATATTCTTTATTTCAATTGCATGTGCCCTTATTATTATGCTTATCTGGAGCATCAAAGCACCGCAGGAACCACGAGTTGGCATTTTAAGAATAGAAACCACGCCAGGCGACAGGCTTTTTATAAGTTTACTGGGTTCAGCATTTATTTGCCTCGGCGCGCTTGCAATATTCGGCTCACCCATATGGTGGGCACTTGGCGCCTGTTTTATATATGGCGGCGCAGTATTTAAATGGGTTTAAGGAGATAAAAATGAAATATGGCTTTAAAATAGCTGCACTCATCATGGTAATGTCAGCACCCGCAATTGCTGACGATGCCACTACAGATAAATGGATCGAAGAATTTCAGCCATCAACTCTTTCTAAACAAGAGCAGAAAGCAGAGATTAACTGGTTCATTGAAGCAGCCCAACCTTTCAAAGGTATGGAAATTAATGTCGTTTCTGAAACCATCGCCACCCATGAATATGAAGCAAAAACTCTCGCCGCTGCGTTCACTGAATTAACAGGCATTAAAGTCACCCATGATTTGATCGGCGAAGGGGATGTTGTTGAAAAGCTGCAAACCCAGATGCAGTCGGGCGAAAATATTTATGACGCCTACATCAATGATAGTGATTTGATCGGCACCCACTGGCGTTACCAGCAAGCCAGAAACCTGACCGATTTTATGAGCGGTATCGGCAAGGATGTAACCAATCCCGGGCTTGATCTTAACGATTTTATCGGCACGTCATTTACCACCGGCCCGGACGGCAAACTTTATCAGCTTCCAGATCAGCAATTCGCCAATCTTTACTGGTTCCGTTATGACTGGTTCACTGACCCAAAAAATATGACCGACTTTGAAGCCAGATATGGATATGACCTCGGCGTTCCAGTTAACTGGTCCGCATATGAGGATATCGCAGAATTTTTCACTGGTCGCGAGATTGATGGTGAAAAAGTGTATGGCCATATGGATTACGGTAAAAAAGATCCATCACTCGGCTGGCGCTTCACGGATGCTTGGATGTCTATGGCTGGCATGGGCGATAAGGGCGAGCCAAACGGCCTTCCCGTTGATGAGTGGGGCATTCGTGTTAATGAGAACTCCCAACCCGTTGGTTCTTGCATGGCCCGCGGCGGCGCAACCAATAGTCCAGCCGCCGTTTATGCGCTTCAGAAATATGTCGACTGGCTTAAAAAATATGCCCCACCCGCCGCCGCTGGAATGGTTTTTTCAGAAGCTGGTCCGGTTCCTGCACAAGGCAATATCGCGCAGCAAATATTTTGGTACACCACCTTTACCCCCGACATGGTCAAAGAGAACACACCTGTGGTAAATGCCGATGGCACCCCGAAATGGCGCATGGCCCCATCGCCGCACGGCGCATACTGGTCCGAAGGCACCAAAATCGGTTATCAGGACGCTGGTTCGTGGACATTAATGAAGTCAACACCAGATGACCGTGCCAAAGCGGCATGGCTTTACGCCCAGTTCGTCACGTCAAAAACCGTTGATGTGAAAAAATCACATCTTGGGCTTACGTTTATTCGCGAAAGCACTGTAAACCATTCGTCATTTACGGACCGGGCACCAAATCTTGGTGGTCTTGTTGAATTTTACCGCTCACCCGCACGCGTACGCTGGTCACCAACCGGAACAAATATTCCTGACTACCCAAAATTAGCGCAGCTCTGGTGGCAGAATATCGGTGATGCATCCTCCGGCGAAAAAAGCGCTCAGGAAGCGCTTGATGCGCTATGTGTCGCACAGGAAAGACTGCTAAGACGGTTAGAACGTGCTGGCGTTCAAGGTGATCTCGGCCCCAAAATGAATGATGAACAGGGTGCTGAACACTGGCTCGCCCAACCCGGCGCGCCAAAAGCAAAGATCGCCGATGAAAAACCCACACCCATCACCATCGGATATGACGAGTTGATCAAGTCTTGGCAGTGAATTAGATTAGAGGCGAGTTACTCACTCTTATTATAAATTGGTAATGGTCGTTTCAACTGTGGTTGCCACTCTGCGTCGTTTATAAATATCATTGGTGGTTCATCTTTAAGCTGATCAATCTCTATTGGTAAAAAATTATTGTTGGCAATCGTCCCTAGCAGATTGTCTACTGAATAGGCATTCTCGTTATTCAGTTTTATTGGGCGTGCATACTTAACGGCAAACATCGTAGAGAAACTTTTTATTATATCATCATTCGATGCGTGTTCAATCCGCTCTATTTCTGGAATTACTTCGGTAATTCTTGAGCCATGATCGCCATGAATAATAACAATATAATTATCCTTCACGGCTGATTGGTTAAGCGTATCAAGTATTTTCTCCACCTGCAGCGTCGCACAGAAGTTTTGATCTATATTTGCCTCTTCTCGATGTTCTCTTGTTCCCGTTGGCCGTAATTGTCCGGCCCAATTGGCATATTTCTTTAACTTGCAATTTTTATCAAAAATATAGGGGCTGTGAGGAAATATAGCATGAGTGAAGTAAACTTGACCGGGTTTCGCATGCTCTATCGCTTTATTCAATTGGTTGAACGTTGAGAGGCCATAAGGTGAAATAAGTTGACCTCGACCAACAGCCATCACAACGTCAATATCCATACCAAACTCATTTAAGAGTATTACTGTGTTATCCAAACCAAAAAATAGCATCCGAATAAGTGGAGAATTAGCAACAAACGGATATCCAACGACCCATGTTTTTTCAAATATAGTTAAATTTTCTTGATCTATATCTGCTGGCATTGGGCCTGATCTCAATGTTGTTTCACATGCGATCACAGACGAATGCTTGCAATAATCTATAAAGTCAGATTGAAAAATTTTTATTTCATAACCTTTTTCTTCCAACAAATTGAAATACTTATTGTCGCCTAAGGATACTTCCTGCATGAAACCGTTATTTTTAAAGGTCTCATCACCGAAATTTAGAATTATCGGCATAGAATTTACAGTGATCGATTGTTTGCTATATGCCCCTTCATACAGATTAAAACCATTTTTATTATAGAAATCTCTGATTTCTGTTTTTGCATCTTTTACGTCAACAATGTAGGAATCAAGGCCTTTCAATCCAATATGCTCATCCATAACCAGATGAAGAATAAATGGTTGGGTGCCAACGCGCTTTTCTGTTAATGGTATTTCGGCATCCTGAACAAATAGATATTTGACCGGTGATGTGACTAAGATGACTAGTGATAAAACAGCATAAATTCCCAGAAGTCTATTTTTGACAATGATATACAGGACAAGTAGAAGCACGTATCCCCAAATAGACTGGGAATAAAGCCCTAACCCAAACATACCCAGCAAAAATATGAGAAAATTCTTTATCGACTGCGGCGCGAATTTGTAAACCAACGCCATACAAAAGGATAAAGCGACAATTACCAAAATATTTAATAAAATACCCATCGAAAAAAATGGATACTGATTAAACTGGATAAAATTAATGAACGCCGTAAAAATGACCAAAAACCCTATAATTGCTGCTCCATACACCGAATTACAGAATTTCGTAAGCTTTCCTACTAACGTATTTTCATTATTCATTTTGATCCTTTGAGTGGTTCCTTGTCGCCAGTATCGAACAATTATTTAAATAACTTATTAACAATATTATGATACCAACGACTTTAATGACAATTACTCTGAAATAAGGTTAGTAAGTTGAAGCATTTAACTATTCTATTCACCATCATTATCGTCTCTACTCAACCAGCACACGCATATCTGGATCCTGGTACAGGCAGTATTTTATTACAAGCTATCATCGGTGGGATAGCAGCGATGATGATGTTTGGACGCGGCGTTCTCGCCAATATGAAAGAGTATTTTTCAAAAGAAAATAACCGTATTGCATCGCATGATTCAGATTTAGAGGATCATGAATGAGATTGCCCCAATATGATGAAGGGTCATTTCGCGATCCTGGCGGCCAAGTTTTTGCTGATCAAAATCATATTTATCGAACTATAAATTCTTCAAAAGCACCAATTTATAAGAAATGCAAAGAAGCTGGCATTTATAAATGGCTAGAAGATAGAGGTTATCTCGTTTCGTTAAAGGAACGTGATTTATCTGAATTTTCCGATCTCGGCGAAGAAGTGAAATACGTCGTTGAGCATCCAAAATTGCCATTCATATCTTATCCATACGAATGGTCGTTTAATCCTCACAAAAAGGCGGCATTATTGCACTTGGATATGCATATTGATTTATTAAACAAGGGCTTCACACTCAGTGACGCGTCCGCTTATAATATACAGTTTCAAGGCACCAAACCTATCTTTATCGATCATCTTTCCATTGAACCTTATAATGACGGGGATATCTGGACAGGGCATCAACAATTTTGCGCTCAGTTTCTAAATCCATTGCTCTTATGGTCATTAGCGGATATCGCCCCCAACAGCTTTTTTAGAGGTTCGCTAGAGGGTATATCGCCGGAAGAAACATCAAAAATATTGCCATTGAGTAAGAAATTTTCATGGACCGTATTCACTCATGTTGTTCTACAGGCAAAATTACAAAAAAATGCGTTAAACAATTCAATCGCGGAAGGTAAAGCCAAAAAGACAACATTATCAAAAATGTCCTTTATTGGCATTCTTACCGGGATGAGAAACTATATTGATAAATTGAAAGGCCCAGACACCAATACTGTTTGGGCAAGTTATGAAAACAACAATACTTATACAGATGATGATGCCAGCCAAAAACTAGCTTTTATCCAGAACATGGTTCAAGATGTTAAGCCCGCTCTTCTTTTCGATATAGGATGTAACACTGGCAATTACTCGTCAGCATCCCTGGACGCGGGCGCGGCAAATGTAATAGGGTTTGATTTCGATCATACAACACTGGATTTTGCATTTGAACGTTTTGGTAAAGAAGGCAAAAATTTTACTCCACTTTGGCTGGACGCCGCAAATCCAAGCCCTAGTCAGGGATGGGCCCAAAAAGAACGAAAAGGGCTGACCCAGAGATCAAATGCTGACGCATTAATTGCACTCGCCTTTATCCACCACATTGTTATCGGCAGAAATATACCACTCAGCATGGCACTTGACTGGCTCTTAGAGGTCGCGCCTTGCGGTGTAATTGAATTCCCAAGCAAAAACGACCCGATGGTTAAAAGGTTACTTAACCTTCGTCAGGATATATTTCCTGACTATACTGAGAAAACCTTTTTAAGATTACTTTCTGAAAAATCTAATGTCGTAGCATCCAAACATCTCAATGGAGGAACACGCCTTCTCGTTTGGTATAAAAACAGCTAGACCCTTTCGACCATCATTATTTAACCAATCAATGTCGTATATTGCTTGAAACCTTACCTCCAGAACACCCGTAATTCGAAGCTTTTTGCGAATTAAATGATGGTTTGCGACGAAGTGAATTTTTTCTGCGACGAATGGGCGCAGGGGGTTATTGAAGGCCAGCGTATTATGATTATCTGAAGATCATGGAAGCGATGAACGCATCCACAGATATTAAAACAATACGATAAAAGGACGATAAAATGACTACGCTAACGACCCCTTACAGCTTCATGGATTTGCTGAAAGAGTATAATTATGTACCCGAGGCTAACCATGGCTCAAGCAGTGTTCTGGACGATGTTAAAAATGCTTATGAGAGCATCAGTGAATCAACATCAAGTTATAGCTTCATGGATCTTCTTAAAGATAAAGGCCAAGTGCCGGAAGTCGTCGCAAATGACAATTCAATTCTTAACGAGATCGAAAGCGGTATTGAAAGCATCATCGAGTTTGTTGAAGAAAGTGCTGATTACACGGTCATCGATCTACTTAAAGAAAAACAAAATGCGCAAACACCAGTACCTGCTAATGACAACGCTCATTACATGCTTCAGGCGTCATAGGTGGATATAAATGGTAACAAGATTGTTATCACAGCTCCCGCCACTAATATGTTAGGATCGCCTAGCGATTTATGATAACAAAAAAGGGAGTTGATCGGTGCAGGACGATTACACACGGCGCGGGTTTATTGAAAAAGCAGGACTTACCATAGCAGGAGCAGGCACAGTCATGGCACTTACAGGCGCAGACAATGAAGCGAATGCCGCACAAATGAGCATGTCAGGTGAAGGCGGAGAAGCCCCCGATGCAGCAGCTTTCGGTAAATCCCTCAAAGGTATTGGTATCAGCCTATTGGTCACCGACGTGGCAGCAGCGGTTGATTTTTCCCTTAAAATACTAAAAGCAACCACTATGTATGCCGATGACAGCTTTGCGATCATGCGACACGGCGACAGTGTCTGGATGCTTCATGCTGATGGCACTTATCACAGCAATCCCATGCTCGGTCTTGTGCAAGGTCAGGATGGTCGTGGTCGCGGGGTCGAACTAAGGCTTTATGATCAGGACCCAGACGAGGCCGAAGCAATAGCGCGAGACGCTGGTTACGAAGTTCTTTTTGAAAGCTTAAACAAACCCCACGGCCTTCGCGAATGTTATATTCTTGATCCGGACGGCTTTTGCTGGGTGCTCAGCCGCCATCTTAAAGAAGGTGAAGAATAATTCTCACTAAAATCTTTCATCGAGCACTGCGAGAAACGCCTTTAGCGCAGGGCTGATCCATTTGTCTTTATGAGTCAGAGTTTGCAGTTTTATCTGACTGTCAAATTTCTCATTCACATGAATGGGCTTAATTTTATTTTCCGCAATATCATCGGCAACAGCCATACGGGGCAAAAAGGATATACCCATATTATTTTTCACGCATTCTTTGATCGCTTCGGCGTTATCAAACCACATAACTGGTTCCAGTTTATGACCGTTACTCAAGAAACTTCTGGCAAGGACAGCGCGGTAACCGCAGGTTGGTTCTGTGGTGATAAAATTTTCTTTCCGTAACGCATCAAGTGACTGGACGGTTTCACCGAAAGGGTGGTCGTTGCTGCAAATGAACATAATTTCTTCGGCGCGGTGCTGAGTGACATTGAAATCATCATCTTCAAACTGCTCCTCCATCACAATCATCAAGTCAATATTTCCAGCTTTAAGCTCATTAATCGCCTGCTTGGTGCCGAGATGTGCCTGCAATTTAAATGTGACATCGGGAAACTCCTCTCTGAACTCAGTGAGAAGCGACGGAAGAAGGTATACGCAGATGCTGTTGGGCGCGTAGATCCGAAGCTCACCTTCGACGGACTGATTATTCTTGAGACTTTCTATAAATTCGTCTTCGATAGACATAAAGCGGTTGGCATATTCAAGGACGCTTTTACCTTGCTCGGTTAGTACCACTTTTTTACCCAAACGATCAAAAAGCGTGAGACGAAGTTCATTTTCCAATGATCTGATCTGTGCTGAGATAGTTGATTGCGCGTAATTGAGCTCCTCTGCAGTTTTTGAAAAACTGAGATTTTCAGCGATTTTCCTGAATGTTTTTAACTGCCTTGTATCCATTGATCGATTTTTCCGATTAATATAATCTATTCTATTCGTTTTACTCGATTAGAAACTTTTTATAGTTTGTCGTCAAGCAAAAACAATTTATGAAAGGATATTCAATATGACGAGTGTAATGACAATGGCAAAAGTTTCAGTAATGGTGGTTAATGCCTTTACCTATAACGGCGAAGGCGGCAATCCCGCCGGTGTGGTGCTAGATGCCGACCAATATAGCCAGGCAGAAAAGCAGGAAATCGCGAGGTTAGCCGGTTTTCCGGAAACCGCATTTGTTTCACGCTCCGACGTGGCGGATCGAAAACTGGAATTTTTTACCCCCAACAAGCAAATCGCCCACTGCGGCCACGCGACCGTGGCAACTTTTTCTTACCTCAATCAAATCGGTGAGCTTAATAGTGCAAATTCATCAAAAGAAACCATCGACGGCATTCGCAAAATCATGCTTGCGGATGGCAAAGCCTTTATGGAACAAAAACCACAGTTTTTTAAATCCATAAGCGACGAAGAAATTAGTAACGTCATGACGTCACTTTCCCTGACCACTGATGACATCACCGATGGCTATCAACCGATGATCACCAACACGGGTGTAAGTTTCATCATCATCCCGCTATCCAGCCGCGATGCGCTTGAAAAAATAAAAACCGACCTTGAGACCATCAACAGGATCAGCGAACAACATGATCTGATCGGGTTTTATGCGTTCAGCACCGATGCAGTTGACGCGGGACACGACATAACCACCCGCATGTTCGCACCGCGCTACGCGATCCCGGAAGAATCTGCTACTGGCATGGCGGCAGGTAATCTTGGTTATTATTTATATGAGCAGATGAATATGAAAACGCCTGAAATCGTGGTCGAGCAGGGTTATTTCATGGAAATCCCATCCAAAAGCGAGATCATCGTCCAGCTCAATGCCGAAGATGGAGAACTCAAAAACATCATGGCTGGTGGATCAGCTCAAGTCGGTGAAGTAACAACAGTCACACTACAACGTTAAGGAAAGTTAAGCGAAGAATTAGGAGCCCGCCAGAATATTACAGCGGTGTACTATATCCTGTGTTGGTTTGCTCCAAATTCTTTGCAACTTCTTTTTCCATTTGCTCACGCGCTTTTTCTTCAATTAAATTTTGAATTCTTTGCTGCACTTCTGCTTCAAGGTTTGCAAAGTCATCTTCATCTAATCCCATGGAACTGAGGACTTGAGCACGAACTTCCGCTTCTATCTTTTCCTTTTGCTTTTCAGCTGCCCATGCGAGAAAACCTTTATCCATAATTTCACTGGTCAATTTATCTTGCGCTTCTTTTTGAGCCCTGTTGTGCTGCTCTAATGTTTCTGCCGCTTTTGGCGATAAATCCACCTTATCATGAACCACTCGCCCTGAACTCGACGCAGCGATTTGATCGTGAGAAGAGGATGTATTTTTATCCTGCGCAGGATATTGCCCAAGAAGGTTAGAGGCATACGGATTAGTAATACTATTGATCATGAAGTTTCTCCCAATTTTATAATCAAAATTAGAAGCAATAATCATGCCAAGTGTTTTTCCCTTAGAAACCGTAGATTATCAAGGGAAACATCATCAAATCAATATATTAGGTGTAGGTATATATTTACCCACTGTAATTTTTGCAGGGTAAAATATGATTAACTTTTGGAACTCATCCGCTGATAAATTATACGCGTTCGATCACCATGGCGATACCTTGACCAACACCGATGCACATGGTGCAGAGGGCACGTTTTTTGTTTGTGCGCTCTAATTGATTTAAAGCTGTGGTGATCAGACGTACGCCGCTCATGCCCAGTGGATGACCATAAGCAATTGCACCACCCTGCGGATTGATACGTGGATCATCATCAGCGATACCAAGAGTACGAGTGCACGCAAGCACTTGTGCGGCGAAGGCTTCGTTGAGTTCCAGGATATCGATATCGTCTAGGTTCAACCCAAGCCGCGCGAGCAGCTTTTGACTGGCCGGAACCGGACCAATACCCATTGTCCGCGGCGGCACGCCAGCGACGGCCATACCAAGAATCCGGGCGCGTGGGGTCAAACCATGTTTGTTTGCCGCATCTTCGGAGGCAATGAGTGTCGCACCAGCGCCGTCGTTAATGCCGGATGCGTTACCAGCAGTGATGGTACCGCCCTCAAAAATAGGGCGAAGGGTAGCCATTTTTTCCATTGTTGAAGCCCGTGGATGTTCATCCTGATCGACAATTATTGGATCTTTTCTTCTTTGTGGAACGCTAACTGCGGTTATTTCTGTAGCAGTATGGCCGGCTTCGATTGCGGCAGCGGCTTTTTGCTGGCTCCAAAAGGCGAATTTATCCTGATCTTCGCGGCTGATGCACAGTTCATTTGCAAGATTTTCTGCAGTTTGCGGCATCGCATCGGTACCATACGCCTTATCAAGTTTTTTATTGATAAAACGCCAGCCCATTGTCGTATCCTCGAGCTTTTGAGCGCGACCGTAAGGCGCTTCTGATTTCCCCATAACAAACGGGGCCCGGGACATGCTTTCAACACCGCCAGCGATCATTAGATCACCTTGACCAACGGCAACTGCATTGGCGGCGATACCAATAGCGTTGAGACCGGAGCCACATAATCTATTGACCGTGGTCGCGGCGACGTCCTGCGGAAGACCAGCAAGCAGTGTCGCCATGCGGCCAACATTTCGGTTGTCTTCGCCAGCCTGATTAGCGCAGCCATAAGCCACATCATCAACAGCCGCCCAGTCGACGTTGTTATTTCTTTCCATCAGTGCCGTAATCGGCACCGCAGCAAGATCATCAGCACGAACCGCCGCGAGGGCACCGCCATAACGACCAACGGGAGTACGAATTGCATCACAAATAAAAACGTCTTTCATCAAGCGTCCTTTAAAACTGGTTTTTCATTTCCTTGAGACCGCCAAGCACTGCTTCAGCAAGTCTGTCGATTTCTTTTTCGCCCATCACCGTGGAAAGCACGCCTGAGCAGGTATTGATCATCATGATACCATCATCAAACAAATGATTAAGTAATGCTTTTGTAAGCGCAGATTCGCGCGGGCTAACATAACCATCACGGTAACTTACCGGCGCTTCCGGCTTCATATGAATACGGAACATCGATCCCTCACCCGTCACGCAGGCTGGGACATCCGCAATATTTATTGCTTCATTGATGGAATTTCTTGCGTAATCAGCAAGCTTGTTGATTTTAATCACCGCTTCCTGATCAAACAATTCCATAGCGACACGGCCCGCTGTCATGGTGATCGGATTGGCAGAAAATGTACCGGAATGTGGGAACAACACTTTTTCAGCCAAGGGATCCATCACATCCATAACATCAGCACGGCCAGCAAGAGCCCCCACGGGGAAGCCACCACCGATCATTTTACCCATGGCGGTAAGATCAGGTCTGACGCCTTCGAACCACTCTTGTGCCCCGCCGTAATTCATGCGGTAGGTGATCACTTCATCAAACACCATCAAGCTGTCATTTTTGCGGGTCCACTTGTAAATCGCGCGAACAAAATCGTCGTGAGCCGGAATTAGGCCGATGCGGTGCGGCAATAAATCAAGAAGCACACAAGCAAGATCATCAGCGTTTTCATCAAGAATTTTAATGGCGCGCTCTGTGTCATTGAAAGGAATGATCACAACATCATCAAGGGCCGCTTGCGGGGTACCATAAGCAACAGGTACACTGCTAGGACTATCTGCGTCACCCCAGTTGCCTGGCTTTGACGTCTGGCTGACCTCGGCATAATCGTAAAGTCCGTGGTAAGCACCTTCGGCTTTGGCAATTTTTGAGCGACCCGTGAAGGCGCGCGCCGCCTTAAGGCAGCTCATCACCGCTTCAGTACCGGAGTTTACAAAACGCATTTTTTCAAAACTATCGCTACGGCTTACCAGATGTTCGGCATAAAGAATTTCGGCTTCGGTGCCGATGGTAAAAGCTGTGCCTTTTGCAAGCTGAGCGGCAACCGCTTCGGTAATAGCAGGATGGGCATGACCGTGAATGAGTGAGCACATATTATTGGCAAAATCGACACGCTCGACGCCTTCAATGTCAGTGACATAGCAGCCTTCGCCTTTTTCCACATAAAGTGGGTGCGGTTTTCTTAGGATCGTGTTACGGCTGCAGCCGCCAGGCATTACCTTGAGACCACGGTCATATAAATCTGAACTTTTTGACATTTTTATTTTCCTTTACGCTGCGATCAGTGTGCAGCCTGTTCTTTCCTGAACATATTCAAAATCAACACCCGGGGCGAGTTCGGCAACTTTAAAACCTTCCGGCGTTACATCAATAACCGCAAGGTCAGTATATATGCGCTTGACCACACCAACACCTGTTAGCGGAAATGTGCATTTCTCAACCAGTTTCGGATAACCCTTATTGGTGACATGCTGAGTAATGACATTAATGGTTTTAACGCCGGCCACCAGATCCATAGCACCACCAACAGCAGGGATAGCATCCGGGTTTCCGGTAGACCAGTTGGCAAGATCACCATTTTCTGCGACCTGCATAGCGCCAAGCACACAAATATCAATGTGATTGCCGCGGATCATCGAAAAACTATCCGCATGATGAAAATAGGAAGCACCAGGAATCGCGGTCACCAGTTTTTTGCCAGCATTGATCAGTTCCGGATCTTCCTGACCTGCTTCGGGGGCATCGCCCATACCAAGCAAGCCATTTTCCGTGTGATAAATCACCTCACGGCCTTCAGGTACATAACGAACCACTTTTTCAGGGATGCCTATACCAAGGTTTACATAAGCGCCGTTCGGAATATCCTGCGCGGCGCGTTCGGCCATTTGTTCACGGTTCCAGCCGATTTGATTTTCACTCATGGGTAACTCTCCCCTGCTGCAACCAGCACTGATTCCAGTAGCGGGTTTGATACCGTCACCACCTGATCGACAAAAATACCGGGTGTTACGACTACTTCCGGATCAAGATCACCAACCGCGACAAACTCTTTGGTTTGGACGATCGTGTTATTTGCCGCCATGGCCATAATGGGCGCAAAATTTCGCGCCGTTTTATTGTAAATAAGATTACCGTAACGGTCGGCCTTAAGGCATTTGATCAACGCAAAATCGGCGGTGAGGCCGTATTCAAGAACGTAATCGCGTCCTTTTATATTGCGAACTTCTTTTCCTTCCGCAAGCGGTGTACCGACCGATGTCGCCGTATAAAATGCCGGGACGCCAGCACCGCCAGCGCGGATGCGCTCAGCAAGTGTGCCTTGCGGCACGAGTTCAAGCTCAATCTCGCCTTTTGTGTATAGGTCAGGAAAAACCAGTGAGTTTGCCGATTTTGGAAATGAGCAGATCATTTTGGCCACACGCCTATTTTCAATAAGTGCCGCGAGGCCCACATGACCGGAACCGGTATTGTTATTTACAACCGTCAGGTTTTTCGCGCCTTGGTCAATGAGCGCATGAATAAGTTCAATGGGGCTTCCCGCCTCACCGAACCCGCCGATCATGACGGTGGCACCATCATGGATATTCGCCACCGCTGCTTCGACCGAGCTTACTTGTTTATTGATCATAAACTTATATTTCCTTGGGACTTAGGCTTTGATGCTGAAAAGACCTGCTTCATCATAAATCACACGGTCTTTATAACCATCAAACCAAATCGCGTCAGGATTACGGCCAACGATTGCCACATGACCTTTTTTCGGGGCATCTTCTGCTGATCGTAGAAGCTTAAAGATCACCACACCATTTTCACCGCCTGGCACACCTTCCATTGGCTCATTGGTTACGGCAACAACTTCTGTTTTACCGTAGTAATGAGTAATCGAGAGACGGGCATGGGCTTCAACGCCGGATAGTCCGCGTTGGGAAGTATTAAGAATGTTCCATGCTTCTTCAATAGGAACGTTAAACGCTTTATGACCAACAATATCGCGGCCACAGAAGAAATAATGGTTTTCAACTTTGTTGCGGCGAAGTTCCCGTTGCATAATGCGAAGTGCATCCGCATCATTATTGATGTTTTTAATGATCGGTGATTGGTTGTCAACGGTGATAAAACCGCGCTTACCAAATTCGCCGACCGCACGTTTGGTCGCCTCAACCCATTTAAGACCGCCACCAGGAAGATCGATATAGTTACCGTCTTCATCTTTTTCAAGAAACTCATCTGGGTGGTTAAAGTGAACCATGAAACGAAGTTTTGTTTCCGGATACGCTTCGTGGAAGTCATCAACCATTTTAAAGAAGCTGTCGTCAAATCGTTGTGGGAAGAAAGCGAGCTCTTTGGTGCCCAAACGAATACTTTCAATGCCCGCTTCTGAAAGAGCCGCCCACCATGAGGCGATACCTTTGTTGGCCAGCACCATAGGGTCGCCGCCAGACATAAGAATTTCACGAAGTTTTTCACGGCCTGTTTCCGGGTGAATCCCGCCGTTTTCTTCGACCAATTTATTATGTTCAACGATGTAGTCAACAAGATCAGGAATTTGCGCTAGCCCCTTTGCTTGGATTGAACCGTCTTCACGAACGATTTCTTTCTTGGCGATAAGTTCTTCGCGGTAGCAGAAACGACAATGCGCTGAACATGTACCAGCCACATAAATCAGACCAAGTTCATATTTATGAATTAGACCTTCAACCGGACTATAGCTCATTTGCTTGCCAGGATCTTCTGAGCCATCAAGGTCAAAAGTTTCATTTGGGCTGGCTTTTATAAGTGTACGAATTGGGGAACTGACACGGGCACGTTCGAAATAATGACGCGTCATCTTAACAGGCATGCGGGCCTCAAGGTCACGGTTTGTACCTTTAAGGTTAGCAATCGCATCGATTTCTTCCTGGCTGTAAAAATCTTTCATATCATCATCAACTTTACCGTCGACGAATTTTTGAAGACCCGCAACGATACCACGGTCATATTTGGCGTTTTCCACCTTGGCAAGGAACTCTGCTTCATGGTCGGTTGGGATATGCTTTTTTCTAATTGGCTTTTGTACGTTCATAATAAATGCCCCTTATTGGCGTTGATTTTGCACTATGCAGACTTTAAGAATAATTACCAAAACTCACGTCTTTATATTGCTAAGAATTAAAATTTACCGTAAATTACAGAATTATAGACAGTTTAACAACTCATTCTTATGCATAAGATCATGAGTTTTGGTAATACAAAGGACGTAAATGTTAGTTCAAAGGCGGCTTATTCCCAGCACCAGTATGCTCATGGCATTTGAAGCATCCGCAAGAAATGGTAGCTTTACAAGCGCGGCGCAGGAACTCAACCTAACGCAAGGTGCCATAAGCCGTCAGGTCAGCGCGCTTGAAGCGCAGCTGGGCGTAAAGTTATTTAACCGAATAAAAAAATCAATAAAACTCACCGAAGTTGGCGAAAGTTATGCTGAAGAAATCGCGGTTGCCTTGCGAAATATCCGCAATGCTTCTCTTAACGCAGTAAGCGATACGCAGGGACAAACACTTAATCTCGCTATCTTGCCCACATTTGGCATGCGCTGGCTGATGCCAAGGTTTCCTGATTTTCTTGAAAAAAATCCGCAAATTACCGTCAATTTTACTAGCAAACTTTCACCTTTTGATTTTTCCAATGAAAACCTTCATTCAGCCATTCACTTTGGTCATCCCGACTGGCCGGGAACGGTGGGTACTTTTCTTATGAATGAAGAAGCGGTGCCGGTCGCCGCGCCGTCATTTATCGGCGACCACACCGTCAGGAATGCGGCCGAAATCAGGGATATGCCGCTACTGCATATTGAAACACGACCCAAAGCCTGGGCGGACTGGTTTAACCAAAACGGTCTCACGCCTCCTGCGAACCGGGGTATGATACTCGAACAGTTTACCATGGTAACCCAAGCCGCCGTCGCTGGGATGGGCGTTGCCATGCTGCCTCATTTTCTCATTAAGACGGAACTGGAACGTGGTGAGCTAGAAATGCTTATGGATATCCCACTTAAAAACAGCGCCGGATATTACCTAATCACCCCAAAAAGCCATGAAAGCTACGCACCAGTTGTCGCGCTGAGAGAATGGTTGCTGGAACAAGCGACGGATTAGCTGATTGTTTGTGTAACATCATCCTCGATATACAAAGTAGCACCACCCGCTAAATATGTATGATAAGTAAGATTTATATCAATGACAAAATCGGCTCCTTGAACCCAACCTTCACCGATTGAGGTAACTGAATCTTCGACACCCCCACTTATCTGAAAGAGATTGTCTGCATCTGTCATATCGATCACATCTTGTACAGTTAGAGTAACCACATTAATATTAGTTCCTGGCCCCAATGAGAGATGTTCCATATTGGTTGCGTTCATCAATGAAAGATCGATTTCGAACTGACCAGAATAATTTGCGTTACCGCGTAGGAATGCATCATCTCCGTTGCCACCATCGAATTGATCTTCGAGGATGGAATTATTATTATCTCCGTAAACCACAAAGACGTCGTCACCGTCGCCACCAATAACGACATCCGTTCCCGGCCCTGGATAGATCACATCTGCGCCGGAACCCCCAATTAAAGTATCATTTCCTCCACTACCGTCTATATAATCATCCCCACCGCCACCGTTTATGATGTCATCTCCATCATGTGAAAAAATGTTATTTGTATCACCATACAAACTATCATCATCGTCACCACCTGTGATTATATCATCACCCAAATTACCCCGTAAATGATTTTCTCCATTTGTAGAACCTGTTAAAATATCGTCACCGCTACTACCAATCACACCTTCAAAATTCATAATTTGATCAGTCGTGCCAGCGTGAACTGCTGTTTGAGTTTGCAAGTTTACGTTAACAGATGGCACGTCAGCAAAATGATCAAAATACACAATTGTAGATCCGACCGTGAATCCAAATGAACCATAAACGACCAGATCGTACCCGTCTCCGCCATCCAATATATTCGCCCCCGAGCCGCCCATGATGTAGTCATTTCCCCCACCACCAGATATGGTGTCGTTTCCGATCCTTCCACTTAAAATATTGCCGTTATTATCTCCGGTTAGAATATCGTTGTAATTACTTCCAAAGACTGCTTCAAAATTCGAAAATTGATCTCCTTGAGCGTCTCCACCTGACGCAGAGTTGCTCACCAAGTTTATATTTACACCTTCGGTGCTAGTAACGCCTGTAATTGTTCCGTAGATTAATATGTCGTAGCCTGCTCCACCGTCTAAGACATCCGCACCTAAAAGTCCCTGAACGCTATCATTACCTTCTCCGGCATTCACCAAATCGTTGCCCCGTCCAACTTCAATACTATCTGCTCCAGCGCCGCCAGTAACGGTTAGATCCACATCTGTGTCCGTAAAACTGAAACTAGCGTATGTACCGCCAGCCGACACATACACAAAAGCCGAAGTCTCTGAAAAGCCTGACAAAGACGCCGTTGGCACAGGCGGGGGAGTTGGTGGTGGTGCTGGCGTCGCATTTCCGCCACCACCGTCACCGCCACATGCAGCGAGTGATAACACGGCAATTGACGAACTACCGAGTTTAATCGTTTTAATTTTATATTGATTTTGATAGGAATTACTTATCTTGAACTTCGTACTTAATGCCGCCCGCATAACGTCCCCAACCATAATTTTACCTTTACAACCATCATTTTAGCTTGAACCCAAACTACACGCAAGATAAAATTAGTTGTGACTGCAATCGCATATGAACAACCCGCCGAACAGATTCTTGGGAATTTTTTCAATGATCTTTAAGTCCAAATTAACAGCTAATGATGACATAGTGGAAAAGCTACAAAAATCTATCTTAACGCTCCCTAAATGCATTATCCTTTAGCTTGAGCACTGGGTTCATTAGGTATCGCATGATTGATTTTTTGCCGTTGAGAATATCCACATCGGCGACCATGCCCGGTAGAATAGGCAAATCGCCGTCCGCGGACGGAAGGCTATTTTGCTGGGTTCTGATCTTAATGACATACATATATTCCTGTTGTTCATTAAGAATTGCATCGGCACTTATATTTTCCACATTGCCATCAAGCGAACCATAACGTGAATAATCATAGGCGGTAAGTTTCACACGTGCCGGCTGACCCGGACGCAGGAAGGCAATATCGGATGGTTGAACCTCGGCCTCAACAAGAAGTGTATCATCAAGGGGTACCAATTCGACGATAGGCATACCGCTATCAACCACACCGCCGATTGTGGTTACCAAAACCTGATTGATCACACCGTCGGTCGGTGCGATTACATCGGTTCGATCAACCCTGTCTGAAAGCGCAGGAAGGCTATCCACCAACTGATTTCTATTTATCTGCACTTCGTTGAGTTCGGTCAGAACATTTGCGCGAAATTTTTGCCGCTCCGATTCCATTTGCAGATTTGTTTCTTCTACGGCTTTTTTAGCCTTCTCAATACCGAGCTCTGCTATTCTATGATCACCTTCGGCTTCAATCTTGCGTTGTTCGGCGCGGATTAGCTCAAGTTGTGGCTCGATGCCCCGCTCAACAAGCGGTCTCAGAAGCTCGACCTCTTTTGTGGCAAGTTCACTGGCTGACTTCGCGCTGACAAGGCTTATTTCTGCTTCGATTTGGTCTTGCTCAATTTGCTTGAGTCTAGCATTCAAGCTATTGATCGATGCTTCAAATTCTGCCCTTCTTGCATTGAACAGATTAAGTTCGCGACTAATCAAATTTGCATGATTAACCTTCAAATCTTCGGCAAAATCTGGCTCAGCAAAATTACTTTCTGCCTGAAGACGGCTAATCATTGCTTCCAGTGAGAAAAATTCCTCTTCATTTCTGTTAAATTCAGCATCAAACTGGGTTCGATCTAACCTGACGAGAATGTCACCGGCTTTGACCTGATCACCCTGGCGCACCAGTATTTCCTTGACGATACCACCTTCAAGGTTTTGAATGACCTGTATTTGTTTGCTGGGTACGATTCGGCCACTTGCGCGGGTAACCTCGTCAAGTTCGGCAATTGATGCCCAAAGTATGAATATGACGAAAAACCCAAGTATGCTCAGGAGTAAATAATTTGCGGCGACTTTTGGCTTAAGCATCAGTTACCCCTCTTGGTTAGGTTGGCATCAGACCCTTTGGGTGTGAGCATTTTTATCACGTCATCCTTTGGTCCGTTCGCCACCACTTTTCCCTGCTCGATAACAATAATCCGATCAACCAGTTCAAGCATGGTTGGCCTGTGGGTAACCACGAGCAAAGTGCGGTCTTTTAGTTCTTCTTTAAGGCGGTAAATGAGCTTTTGTTCAGAATTGGTATCCATTGAGCTTGTCGGCTCGTCCATCATTAATATTGGTGATTTACGTACCAGCGCTCGGCATATAGCAAGCGCTTGTTTCTGTCCACCAGACAGCCCTTCACCGCGGTCACGAAGCTGTAAATCATAGCCATTGGGAAGGCCGCCGAGAAAATCCTGAACGCCGCTGATTTCAGCCGCGCGCAGAATATCTTCATCGGTTATTTCCGGGTGCCCCATGGTTATATTTTCCTTGATACTACCAGAAAACAGGAACACATCCTGTAAAACCATAGCCATATTCTTTCGAAGGTCATCAGGTACGATCTGGCGAATATCAGTATCATCAATTAAAATCGCCCCCTCATCGGGGTCGTAAAGCCCTGCTGCCATTCTGAGCACCGTACTCTTGCCGGAACCAATCTTTCCGAGAATTCCTACTTTTTCACCCGCCTCAACCTTAAAGGAAACGTTATCAAGCACTTTTATGCTGCCTGACGGATACTTAAAACTTACGTTTTTAAATTCAACTTTACCCTTCATAACCGCACGGCGGATAAAATCACGCCCCGACACATCTTCGCTCGGCTCCGCCATCAATTTATCAAGTGCGCCATATGCGGTTTTGGCGTGATTATAACGGGTAAGCAAATTGGCAAGCTGGCCTAGCGGTGCCAGACAGCGTCCGGAAATAATAACGCACGCGATAAGAGCCCCCATGGATAGCTCGCCCTTCATAATCAGAACGAAACCGACAGCAACAATACCTATTTGCGCCACCTGCTGCGCCGTGGCCGCACTATTGATGGCGATCTGACTGAACATACGCGACTTAAGGCCAACGGTGGAATGCTGATCAACCGCTTTTTCCCATCGGTCATGAAATAATTTATCAGATCCCAGGCTTTTTAAGGTCTCAAGTCCAGATACCATTTCTACCAGCGTGCCTTGTTTGCTGTGCCCCTGCTGCATTCCTTCTTTCGAGAAACGTGACAGAAACGGCTGAATAAATATGCCAACAAGTAAAACAATTGGCACGGCCAATGCAGGAACAATCGCAACAGGACCCCCGATTATGGCAATCACAACAATAAACAAAAGAATAAACGGAATATCAACAACAGTGGCAAGGGACGCCGAGGTGCAAAAATCGCGCAGACTTTCAAATTCGCGAACCGTGTTGACGAGCCCGCCGGTCGAACCCTTTTGAGAGGCTAACTTCAGCTTCATAATGCGGTCAAAAATACCTTTCGCCACTTTGATGTCTACTTTTTGACCCGCCGTATCAATAAAATAGGCTCGTAGGAATTTTAAGAGAAAATCAAAGCTGATCAGGATCACCATACCAATACAAAGCGCGACAAGACTTTCAACGGCATTGTTGGGAATGACCCGGTCATAAACGGTCATAATAAAGATAGAGCTACCGAGTGAAAAGAAATTGATCATAATGGCGGCAAGGATGATCTGACCGTAGGTCCACCAGTTTTGATGAAAGGCGCCCCAGAACCAATGTTCTTTGTCCAACAAGGCGGATTGTGACTTATTCTCTTCGCTCATTGGCTCTCTTTTCTTAAAATGATATTCATTGCAGGAAGCAAAGTACCCATAGAATGAAGCAGGCGATACTTCGAAAGATCACTTTCGGTCATGCCTTGAAGATGTTGTTCCTTGGCATTGTGATGTTCTTTTTCCGCTTCTAAAAGATTAAACAAACTACCGCCGGTGACTTCAAATTGTTCACGTGTTTGATCGCGGTTGGTCCGACTAGCGCTCATTGCTTTTTCGAGCGATATCATCTGTCTCGCATGGCTGGCGACACTTTGAAACGCAACTTTGATTTCCCTGTTCACCTCGCGGTGAATGTTATCTTCCGTATAACGAGATCTTTCATAACCTTTTTGAGACCGTGAAATACGGGCCGATCTTGCGCCACCGTTATAAAGTGCATAATTTAAAATCAGCCGTCCAGTTACATCATAGTCGGGATTTCCCCGTTCTAGATCATACTTGGTCGCTGCAAGTTCCACCGATACGCTGGGAAGTCTTTCTGCACGGACAGAGTTCATATATTCTTTGGAAGAAAGCGATTGCGATGATGCCATGACAAGCAATGGATTATACTGAAATCCAGTTTCCAGCGCTGCGTTCTCCGATGCTGGGACATCAAGCGTTAATGCTGGACGCTTGATATTTTCCGGTGCGAAGCTGTATACCTCCATGTAATAATTCATGGCTTCTTCAAGATCCATTTGCGCACGTGATTGTTCGGTTTCAGCGATTGCCAGACGGCTCTCCATCAATGTGACATCCCGGTTCGGGCCGCGCCCGCTTTCAAAACGCTCAACGACCATATCAAGTATCTCACGATGTCTTGCGACATTCTCCTGGTGATAGGTGCGTCTCAAACGTTGAAGTAAAACATAGTAATGCGCCTCCACTGCCGCTAGGGCGACCGATGACGCTTCAAGGCTGTATTCTTCATGCGCAGCGGTAAAGGCATGACGGGCACTGGCAATTTTACTCGATGTGCTGCCGCCATCATAAATCAGCTGTCTTCCAGTAAGCGAAACATTGGCCGCCGTATCACGCAGACTGCGCTGAGTGATATTGTCAAAACGGTCTTCAAAATTATCTGCAATACGGTGTCGGCCTGTCAGACCAACTTCTACTTGCGGAAATAGCCCTGCTCTCGCTTCATTCTGATCAAAACGTCGCTCATCACGCATAGCAATCGCCGCAGCAGTCCTCGGATGCTCAGTTACGGCAATACCAACATTTTCCTTAAATGTTTGCGTGTATGCTGGCACACCTTCAAATTGATGATCAACCTCAGCATTTTCCTGCGCTTGGATTTCTGGTTGAGCCAGCAATGCCACCGACATTGCAACTAAGCAGGAACCCCAATATTTTTTAGACATAAGCAAAACAACTCTTCTTTGTTCGGTCCATAATATACCTCAGCTTTACTAATTATCAATCATCAATGAAAAAAGTGTGTATTTTTGCTAAATTATTCACTTTATTATGTTCAAGACAGGCCATCACGACAGCAGCCTGAGAAAAATCTAATTTAAAGAATGATACCCCCTGATCAATCGACAGCGGGAATGCTAGATGCACTTGTCTACACATCTCGGCAATAATTAGCTCTATAACGCCATTATCATCATAACAGAAGTATATGTTATTATAATAACACTTTTTCCTTGATCACGCATTTCGAAGAGTATAGTATTTCTTCAAGTTGAATAATGGAGAAAATCATGGAAATCAAAACCACTTTGAATAAACCCGCGACCGAACGGGATAAGGAGATGCCGTCTTATATGGGCGTCAAAGGCAGCGGTGTTAAAAATGGTGCGCAATTTCTGGAAAGTCTCCGAGATGATCGGGTGATTTTTTACAAGGGTGAACGTGTAAAAGATGTCACAACTCATCCGGTCTTTAGTAAAATGGCTCACAAAATAGCTGAAACCTATGACAAACAGCATGACGCTGATTATCAGGGCAGGATGAGCTTCGTTGACGAGGATGGTGTACGTTGTTCAAATTCATATCTTGCCCCCGACACCACCGAAAAATTGGAAGCACGCCGCTCTAATACTGAAGTCTGGGTCAAAGATGCCATGGGTATGCTCGGGCGACTGCCTGATTTTGTCGCCAGCATGACAGTGGGTATCTATGATATCCGTCACGAATTGGCTGAACTCAATCCAGATTTGGGCAATAATGCTGAGAACTACCTTAAATACGCGCGCCAGAACGACTTATGCTTATCCCACGGTCTTCATGATCCATGCATGGACAAATCATTACGCCCGGCCGAAGATCCGGATCGTTGCGTACGCGTCGTAAAAGAGCGTGACGATGGCATTATTGTTCGCGGCGCAAGATTTAATACCTTTGGACTGTTTTCCAATGAAATAATGATCTGCCCTACTTACGGCTTTAAAGAGGAAGAAAAAGAGTTTGCCATCTGGTTCACGGTTCCCTGCGACGCGCCGGGCCTAAGTCAAATTGCCCGCGAAGGGTATGGGGGTCGCAATCCGCTCGATCATCCGGCATCCGCCGTTTATGACGAAGTGGACAGTTTGATCGTGTTTGATGACGTATTTATCCCTTGGGAAAGAGTATTTTTATATCGCGAACCCCTTAAAGCCAATCAACTTTTCAGAAGCAGGGTTATGCATTGGGCCAGCTTTGCAGGAGGATCACTGACGATATTACGCATGCAAGTACTCTGCGCGATCGCTGAAATGCTTGCTAAAACTTCTGGCGTGATAAAAAGACCCGAGGTGGTCGCAAAACTCGGTGAAATGTGCACATTTACTGGCGCCATAAATTCGAGCTTTGAGCTCGCAACGATCAAAGCGGTAAAAACGCCCGCTGGCAATTACAAGCCGGCACTTTCGCCCGAAAGAAGATCTCTCACAACAATGGTTTCCGAGCGTTTTATAGAGCTTGTCGAACATATAGGCACCAGTTCACTGATATTTCTGCCTACGGCTGAAGATTGGGACAATCCAGAAATTAAGGAATATCTGGATGTTTATATGCGCGGTAAGGATAGCTCCCCACTGGACCGTCATAAGCTGTGCAAATTTGCCTGGGATCTTACTGGTGATGGTTTCGGATCACGTCAGCAAATGTATGAACGACTTCACTCGGGAGATCCCAATGTGATGGTTGCCAATGCCTGGCGCAACACGGATTTAAGCCATGCCCGAAAACTTATTTCAGAATTTCTTAACCTCGAAGGTGATTATTAAAACTCATTAAAGAACGGAAGGCGTTTATCAGATGACGCCTTCTGTTTTCAATCCGTATCTTCAAAGATAATAGAGCTATCCTGATCATCATGAACTTCACGGGCTTTGCGAATATATGGACCGCCAAAATCGGACGGATCATAATCAATTGCATCAAAGCCTTGCAAATTCAGACTGTCTTTTTCATCGATCATTTTCATCATACCAGCGGCGTCCCCCGCCTGTTTGATCGATTTTGACATTTCTTTATAATTTGTCCTCAAATCAGGCGCCCGCGCCGTAAGCGGGCAGACCGACAGGCAGATTTTACAGCCATAAAGTCTTGAAAAGTATGGTTGACATTTATCACTATCCACATGCCAACGAGTAACACCAGCCACTTCTCTTTTTTCCGGCATAATCGCCTGTCCGGGGCAAAAGCGTTCGCAAATGCCGCATTTTTGACAGAGCTCATCCATGCCATAGTCCTGTACCCCATCAACCTCAAACGGCATGTCGGTTGATATGGCAGACAGCCTGAATGAACTTCCCAGCTCCGGTGAAACCAGACAACCATGTTTTGCCACCTCACCCAACCCGGCGAGATAACCATAAGCTGGAAGCGGGAAATCACCAGTGTTGGGGTGGGTTCTGGCTTCAAATCCCATAGCGCCAATGCGCTGCGAGAGCCGGACACCGATTTCATCAAGTTCATAATAAACCCGGTGCACTTCTTCCTGACTTTCTGCGCCGATATCAACCATCAGATCATATTTCATGGCCATACCGAAAATAATCACTGTCTTGTGATTTTGAATTTTGGCGTCCTGATAAAGAATACTGGGTGTATATTTTGCCAGTCCAACGACCTCTGCGCCCAGCTCTTTGGTCAGGTTTTTAATCATATCACTATCGACCCATTGGTCGCGGGTCGCAAGTGCACGCGTGTTTACCTCAGCGTCACGCATTTCTGCCATCACTTTGGTGCGCATGAAGAAATACCATTTTGCTTTTGGTGTCATGCGTTCCATGAACAATGGTGAATATGGGTTGTTGCCGTTTGTTCTACGAACAATTGGCCTTGCCTTATCATATTCAATTTTGCCCATTGGCGTTCCCTGATGGTTTTGTTTTAAATTGCGTCCGGCTGATTTTCCGGCACAGCATCTTCAAATGCCTTGAGTCTCAAGCATTCTTCATTGATGCGTAAAATTGTTGGATAGTCACTAAGATCACATTTAAATCTGTTTGCGTTATAAACTTGTGGTACGAGCAGGCAATCGGCAAAATCAGGAGTATCGCCGTGACAGAAAATACCGGTCTCTTGCTCCGAAGACAGTTTCTTTTCAAGCGCAGTAAATTCCTGTTTGATCCAATGGTGGTACCATGTGTTTACACCGTCCTGATCCTGATCAAGATCGTTTTTCAGATACTGTAGAACACGCAAATTCAAAAGCGGATGAACCTCACAGGCAATGGCGTAAGCTATCGACTGAACCCGTGCCCGCTCAAAAGGATCCTTCGGAAGCAATCGGTAGTCGGGCGCTATATGATCGAGATATTCCATAATCGCCAACGACTGGGTAATTATTTTGCCGTCCACCTCGAGCGCTGGAATAAGCCCTTGCGGGTTTTTAGAAAGGAATTCTTCCGTTTTATGCTCTCCCTTGGCCAAGGCATAATTTTTCTGTTCGTACGTCAGACCTTTTAAATTGAGAGCTATCCGCACTCTGTAAGATGCCGAACTGCGCCACATGCCGTGTAAAATAATGTTAGACAATTTTTGTCTCCAATTCTGTAAGTCCGTCAACCCCAACCCTTATCACATCACCTTTGACGACAGGGCCAACACCTTCCGGTGTTCCTGTGTATATAAGGTCGCCGGGCATAAGCGTAAACAATGTTGACAGATTTGCAATGACTTCAGAAACAGACCAGATCAGCTTATTGACATTGCTATCCTGCTTGATATTCCCATTGACACTAAGCCAGATGCGAGCATTTTCAATATCATTTACTTGAGCGGCCGGATGAATTTCGGCGCAGGGCGCGGAATGGTCAAATGCCTTACCCACATCCCACGGACGCCCTTTTGATTTTGCCTCTGATTGAAGATCGCGGCGTGTCAGATCATTGCCTACGGCGTATCCATACACATGATCAAGCGCATCCTCAACCGCAACATCCGCACAAATTTTTCCTATGGCGACCACCAGCTCCGCTTCGAAATGCAGGTTCTCTGTTTTGGGCGGATAGGGGACCGCGACACCATTATCCACAACAGCATCACTTGGTTTTGTAAAATAAAACGGAAGCTCGCGGTCCGGATCATGGCCCATTTCACGAGCATGAGCCGCATAGTTGCGACCAACACAAAAAACCCGACGTACCGCAAAGCGGTCTTCGCTGCCATGAACGGCAACACTTGAGGGGGCGGGGACATCAAAAACATAACCCATAACTTAAAAACTCCTAATTTTATTTTCTATCTATTTCCGCGATCTTCGCGCCACAGGCCAAGGGCCTTTTGTACCGGACGATCTGAATAACTGAATAACACACACTCGCCATCGGCGATATGATGATGATGATGCCAGCTTGGCACCACAAAGGTATCTTTTGGCCCCCATTCGAAGGTCTTATCACCGATTTTTGTTTTACCGGTTCCCTCGACCACCGAATAAACGGTGGCGTCGGTGGATCGGTAAGATGCGGTTTCAAAACCAGCGGGAAGCAGCTGCATAAATGCGCCGAGCGTCGGCATAGCCGATTTACCGTCTGACGGATTTACATACATAAGTTTAAGACCGTGGCAGGGATCCCATTCATTTGTTTCTTTCATTTTAAAAAGAATTTCACGGGTGCGCGAATAAGGATATTTCATCACCGGTGACGTCGGCATTTCGGCTTCATAATCAACTGGCAGCATGCCGCTACCATACCTTGCCATGGAGAAGCCGTCGCCTTTCGTATGCGGGTGCTCGTCCTCAGAATGATGTTCCATAAACGAGGCGTCAAAAAACTGCACGATGGGAATATCAAGACCGTCCAGCCACAAAACAGGCGCATCACTTTCGTTACCGTGATCATGCCAGGTGCCACTGGGCGTTAGGATTAAGTCCCCCACTTCCATATAGGATTTTTCGCCGTTCACCGCCGTATAAGCACCGTTACCGCCTTCAAGTACAAAGCGAAACGCAGACTGGGAATGTTTGTGGGCCGGGGCAATTTCACCGGGAAGAACCAATTGTATGCCAGCGTAAAGAGAGGTGGTAATTTTGCTCTCACCAGGGATGCCGGGATTTTCAAGAATAAGAACCCGGCGCTCTGCTTCCTTGGCCGTCAGAAGATCCCCTGCTTCCATCAAAAGCGGCCGCACGGTATCATAATGCCAAAGCATTGCTTCGCAGCGGCTTTTCGGTTCCGGCGTCACCAAAGTCGAAAGCACATCCCAAAGAGGACGGATATTATCTTTGGTGACTTTGTCGGAATAGCTTGATAATTTTTCTGATTTTTGATCGTCCGCCATAGTTGGGTCCTTGGGATTAATCAGTCCAAATTAAAAACATCTATTGCATTTTTGGAATAAATCGCCTGGCGGTCTTCATCCGCGAGCCATTCAAAACCATCAATATACGGTTTTATATCATCAAATGGTCGCCCCGTATCAGGATTATGGGTTGAGCCAACACCCGGACATTCGGCACCAAACAAAAGCCGGTCAGCGCCAATTTCCTTGATCAGCAATTCCAGCGCCGCTTCGGAGTAAAGTACAGTATCGAAATACATCTTGCGTATTTTATCACGAAAACGAAGCCCTTTCCCGCGCATGGACGCACTATCAAAGCGGCCCATTTGATAAGGAATAGCCCCGCCGCCATGAGAACAGATGATTTTAAGATCGGGAAAATCGTCATAGACACTTGATTTAAGTAAATGCTGAACGGCGATGGTTTCTTCATTGATAAAATGAAGTGAATAAGGTGTGCGCTCTGACCGCGAACCAGCACTGTGAATATGGGCAGGAACATCAAGTTCACATAGTCTTTCATAAAGAGGGTACCAGTATTTATCACCAAGTCCCGGCGCTTCTACCGTGCCATTTTCATATGGATCCGGATTTAGAAGACAGCCTTTAAACCCAAGCTCCGTCACACAGCGGTTAAGTTCCGGCAATGCATCTTCTATCGGACGGCCCGCCACCTGCGCAAGACCCGCGACACCGACGAAGGTATCCGGGAATAATTGTGTCTGACGGTAAATAACATTATTTACTTCTTCATGCAGCCAATCAATGATTCTAGCCGGACTTTCAGAATGCATCATCTGAAACGGTCGCGGTGAAATGCACTGTTTATCAATGCTATTTTCTTTCAAATAAGGAAGATGTCCAAATGCACCCATATGCGGTGTGTTAAGTGCTTCTATAAGCTCATCATCGGAAATCACAACCTTCCCCCGGCCGTGCGACCCCCTGTGAGCGAGCAACGTCGCCTTATATGCCCACAACTTTGCTGGTGCACTTACATGAGCATGACAATCAATTAACATTCCTGATCCTTTACTTTTTACGAGTGTTATTATAATAATACTTGACGAAAAAAAGAGTCAAGCGATATCATGAACTTTAGAACAGGTAATTTGGAGGCTTAAATAATGGACAGAAGAAAATTTCTAGTTTCAGTTGGTGGGGCGTCAGCTCTTGCTGCAATGTCAACTTCAGAAAAGGCGGATGCTCTAGAACAAGCCATGGGCGAAGAACTGGACAGTATTGTCATAAAGCCCAACCTTTGCACCACATACGGGATTGAAGGCCCCAAAATTGTTAAAGGCGTTAAGCGTGACAAATATTACATGATGGGACATGATCCACGCCTACCAAAAATGTCCGACAAACCAACGTTGATTGAATTTTATAAAAAGCGTTTTGGATCGGTACAACATATGTGTCAAAGCGCCCGCCTGGCACGTATTAACGGCCTACCGGAAAAAATTGTGCTGGCCTGTCTTTTACATGATATTTCCGTTGGCGGCCTGCTTCGGATGGACCATGGTTATTGGGGCGCGCAGCTCGTGGCTCCTTATGTTGACGAAGAAGTGGCATGGGCGATCAAATATCACCAATCGCTTCGCTTTTATGCCGACGAAGAGGTGGGCTATAGTTACCCGGAAGCTTACATCCGTTATTTTGGTCCTGATTTTGTTCCAGAACCTTATGTGGCACAAGACGCCGAATATGCGAGAAATCACAAATGGTATATGTCAGCGAGACAAATCACCATTAATGACGTTTATTCATTTGATCCCAACGTCACAGCAGAAATTGATGACTTTGAAGACATCATTGGTCGTCATTTCAAACAACCCAAAGAAGGTCTTGGCTATGATAACAGCCCGTCAGCCCACATGTGGCGGACGATGATTTTCCCGAATAATTTCCTTTAAGAATATTATTTGTGAATTTTATAGAAACCTATTTCACCGGAAAGACCCGACCTCCACTATTTTACTATGGCTGGATGGTTGTGTTTGCATCTTTCATCTGCCACATGTTCATTTTTGGTGTGCCGACGGTGATGCTGCCACTGCTATACGGTCCCATGAATGAAGAGTTTGGCTGGTCGAGGAGCGATGTAACAATCCTCGCCAGTGCCAAGTTTATTTCAGGAGCCATAGCCGCTTTTTTCGCTGGTCAGTTCATCCAACGTTTTGGGGCACGGGTGACGACACTGATTACCAGTCTGATTGTCGGACTGACCATGATTTGTTTTGTATTTATCACTGAACTTTGGCACCTTGCGGTGATCGGATCGTTCCTAGGTCTCGGTTCAATAAGTCTGGTGATTACCGTAAAGGTGATTGTATCACGCTGGTTTCATGGTCGGATTGGCCTTGCATTGGGCCTTGCGCTTCTTGGAACCTCAGCGGCAGGATCAACACTTACTTTCGTGCTTGAACCGCTTTTGATCGAGTATGGATGGCGCACGGCGGTTGCCATATTAAGTGCAAGCATTTGGTTTTTTGCCCTGCCGTTCTTTTTATTTATAGCCCGCGAAAGACCAGAAGATATCGGTATAAAAACAGAGGGGATAAAATCAGATAACAAAACCCATGAGGAAAGTCTTCCCGCCCAGTTTCTTGACTTCGCCGCTACTGTAAAAGGAAAAACATTCATTGCTATGAGCGTTGGTGTTTTTCTGATCGGTTTTGTTGATCAAGGCATGCTACAGCATACGGTCGAATATATTGATAAAGATGCAGGTCTTGGCCGCGAACTTGCCAGATGGACCTTCAGCACCATTATGTTGATCAGCATTTTAGGAAAAGTCTGTTTCGGTTGGGTGTTTGATAAAATCGCCATCAAAGGGGTGATGATTTGTTACCTGACCATCGGGCTTGGTGTAATCCTCGCGTTCCCGGTTGGTGGTATGGAAACGCTGCTCGTCTTTTGCATCGCCCGCGGCATTTCCCACGGCGGAACAATAGTCGATGTCCCCTACATGTGCAGACAGGCTTTTGGTCCGGAAATCTTACCACGCACCGTCGGCACCATGACCATGATCCTGTCCGCCGGCTTTGCTGCCGGCCCTTATGTTATGGGGGCACTCTATGAAAGATCAGGCAGTTATGACAGCGCCTTTTATCTGTGTATCGCACTTTCACTTGTTGCGACAGCGTCACTTATCTTTGTGCGCCCTGCTTATCGAGAATGGCTTAATGAACAAACACACAAGTCCGAGTAATAAATGATCCAACCCAGCGGGAGGGTGCCGTTAGCCTAAGCTCAAACGCCGGCGCTTGAGGCGAAACTAAAAAAGAAAAGCCACATGATAACCCCGCCCAATTATGATCCCGCAACCACTCCGTCACACTTTCAAAGAACGGTCTCCAGACCTAGGCAAAAAAGGAACTCGCAAAGGGATAAGTTGTAATAAAGGGTAATCGGGGAACAGCATCTTATTAACTATTTAAATTAGTTTACTGTCCTCATATTACCACTATTTTAGAACCGGGAAATCGCCGCCCATTTCATTTATTTTTTGATTAATCATTTCTTCTGTACTACTAACGATTTCACGCACATCTATAGTCCACCATCCCGCTTTTCCGGCATCATACTGCTCCTTCCAAGTGTCGTATCCTACATAAGACATAGTTGGAAGAGAGACACTATTCACCTGATGGGTTACATTAGATTTCAACATGTTTTCTGAAACTGGTAAATGCGGAAGAAATTTCAGATAAGATTCAGGAGAATTAATAATTTCCATTTTTAGATTGTTAATAGAAATACTCACGATACGATCATCTTCTGGCCCATCGTCAATGTGCGTGATCTGTATGAAGGACTCAGTTTCATGATCACGTGTCTTATATGCCCAAGCCTGCCCTTCCTCAAATTCTTGCGCTCGAACAGGTGTCACTAAAGTTATTGCGATCAATAAAGTAAATAAATATTTCATATTATCCCCAATGATTATTAAAATACATATCTCACTATACTATTCTTCTTGTTAATGTGAATGATTTATTTAGATCGAAAGTTTCAGAGACACTTGAATCGGAAAAATATTCACATGTTTAGAAATGTATCCCCGGGTCACGTCCGAGGATGACGGAATGGGTTGCGGGCGTATAATTGGATAGATCTACCCCGGGGCTTTTCTTTTTTTAGTCCAACCTCAAGCGCCGGCGCTTGAGCTTAGGCTATCGGCACCTTCCCGCCGAGGTGGGGCGATAGGCGGTTCCGATTTACGCAAATTTATGCTTGCGTTGGATTTGTCATGTACCTGGGTTGGAGTATAATTTTAAACAATTATACAGTTTCTCTAAACCAATTCCACCGTCATCGGGTCGTAGCTATAGAGCCATTCGTTTCGTTCCTTGGCGATGTTTCTGCGCTCGAAGCCTTGCTCGAACTCTGCTTTGGTGGTCAGGTGGTAAAGGTCGCCTAGTTCTGTGCTGCCGTTGACGATCCTTGCTGTGCGCTCTAGGCGGTTTCTTTGAAACATGTCGAGGGCTTCTGCGATATCATCATTGGCATTGAGGGACCGCATCAGCACCGCACCGTCTTCAATGGCCATGACGGCACCGGACGCCATGTAAGGCAGCGTCGGATGCGCCGCATCACCGAGGATCACGGCACGGTCCGTACGCCAGTTATTCACTGGCTTTCGGTTATTTAGGGCCCAGAGATAGCACTGATCTTTATCAATATTATCAATGATCGTCTGGATTTCATCGTTCCAGCCTTCGTAATCGGCTTTTAAGTCATCCCATGATGCTTTGACGGTCCAGCTTTCTTCGCGCCAGTCTTGATTTTCGACGCAGCCCACGAAATTAAGCAACTTTCCTGAGCGCAGATAATAAACCACGGCATGCTTTTTAGGTCCGCACCAGATAGCGACGATTTTGTCCATGAAATCCTTGGGTAATTTTTCCACTGGCACGGTGGCACGCCAGGCAACCTGCCCGGTAAAATCCGGCTCGGTGATGCCAACAATCTGGTCACGGATGGCCGATTTAATGCCGTCAGCGCCAATGAGAATATCGCCTTCGATCTTTCTTCCGTCCGATAAATTAAGCGTGACGCTGTCGGCATCTTCGTCAAAACCAATTGCTGTGGAATTTAAAACCACCGCATTTGGATCAAGTTCAAGCACACGGTCGGCGAGGATGCGGTGAATATCGCTACGGTGAATATGATAATAGGGCGCGCCGTGCTGCGCCTCATGCGCTTCAGCGAGCGGCACTTTATGCATCACTTCACCGCTGTCATACAGGCGAAATTCAAATGCTTTCGGCTTTACCGACACCGCCGCCAATCTTTCTGCCAACCCCAGATGGTGAAGCACTTTCACCGCATTGGCGCTGGTTTGAATACCGGCGCCAATTTCACCCAGTTCAGGTGCCTGTTCATAAACACGGACATTATAGCCTTCCTGAAGCAGGCAGGCCGCGGCGGCAAGTCCGCCTATACCAGCACCGGCGATGATGATTTTTTTGGATTTATCCATGCTTATTTACCCATATCATCTAACATATTTTCGTAATTTGATCCCATAACCGTACCAACGGGAGTGCCCGAGCGCACCGCTTCAGTCATCAATTTTTCTTTAGCAACGATACGTTCAGCAATTTTTATCACGTCCTCAGCACGCGCCGCCGGAATAAAAACCACGGCGCTGCCATCAGCAATCACATAATCGCCTTCATTTACCTTAACATCACCAACGGTAATTTCCCGGTTAAAGCATTGTTCGTACACCCTGCTGCGGGCGGTGCGGGCGGTGTGGCCACGGGCATAGACACTAAACCCAAGCCCGGCTGCTTCATCGATATCACGGGCTGGTCCTTCGACAATCACCCCTTCTATGCCATTATGTTGCGCAGCATTGGAAAGAACCCCACCCCATCCAGCCGCATCAATACCTGTGCTTTGTTGAATGACGATGACATTTCCGGCTTCACCACATTCTATCGCACCTGAGCATAAGTGTTTGGCACTGCCCCCTGCCGGTGCTTTATCGCCAAGTTCCACCGTCAGCGTTCGCCCGACGATTTTGTCTTTTGTGGTTTGGTTATTTATCCCCGTCACTTCGCCGGGCAGGCCAAGGCTGTCCATTGCATCTGAAACTGCGCAACTGTCCATTTTTTTTAGGCGTGCTAGAAGGTCATCACTCATAATTTATTGTCCGTAATTATAATTTCCAAAAAAGCATTGTTCTCGCTTTTAATGTTATTATAATAATACTAACTGATCATCCACTGTCAAGCATGGGAGCAAACAAATGCGTTTTGAATATAATCCGGTTCCAAGCCGGGCTGTGTTTGGCGAAAATTCCGCACTGAAACTGAAAGAAGAGGTGCTCGCGCTTGGTGGTAAGCGGGTGATGATTGCTTGCTCGAAAGGTATGGTTGAGCGCATTTCTCATATAATTCAGAACCTTGGCGATATGTGTGTGGCCATATATGACGGCGCGAAACCCCACTGTCCTGAAGCAGTCGCCTTGGCCGCTCTTGATCTTTATCAGGCAAATAAGGCCGACTGCATTGTTGCTATCGGTGGCGGTTCAACCATCGGCATTGGAAAAGCCATTGCCCTGCGCACGGACGCAAAGTTTATCGTGGTCGCCACCACGCCATGCGGATCAGAAAGCACCCCGATATATGGCATGCTGATCGGAACGCATAAGAAAACAGGACGCGACAAAAAAGTCATTGCCAAAACCAGCATTTACGATCCCGTCCTTACCACCAGCATGAGTGCACATCATACAGCAACCATCGGAATGAATAGCCTTGCTCATTGTGTTGAAGCACTTTATGCGAAAGTTAAAAGTCCCATTTCTGATCAATTCGCGGTTTCCGGGATCAAAGCACTGCTCAACGGAATTCCAGCAAGCATTGAAAATCCCAATGATCTGGATGCCCGCGCTCAGGTGCTTTACGGTGGGATGCTCAGTGGCTACTGCGTGACGTTGGCGGGAATTGCTATCCATCATAAGCTTTGTCACGTTCTTGGCGGTCACCACGGCATTGCCCATGGCTGTTCCAACAGTGTCGTACTTCCTTATGCTGTTGCTTATAACGAACGCGCCGCGCCCGACGCCATGGCGGCAATAACAGGCGCGATGGGCACATCCAGCGCATCGGGCGGCATTTATGATTTTGCCCGCAAAATTGGCGCGCCAGCAAGCCTTATGGAACTTGGAATGCGTGAAGAAGACCTTGACCGCGCAGCGCGGGAAACAGTGGAAACAACCCCTTATAATCCCAAAGCAGTGGATGAGACTACCGTCCGCGCATTGCTTCAGCAGGCGTATGAGGGCAAACGACCAGTGCCTTTTTAAACAATTAAAAGGTTATGCCGGGAATGCATTTGTCATTGCAAAGAACCGTTTCAGCGCTTAAATTCAATAGCATAAAATATCAGGTATAATTGGCAGGGAGACCAGAAAATGGCATATAAACTTATTGGTAAAAATTTTACGCCACCAGATGTGCGCGCCAAAATCACTGGCAAAGCAAAATATGCCGAAGATTTTAAAGCCGATGGCATGGTTTATGTAAAAATGTTACTAAGCCCGATGCCAAATGCCAATGTCACCAGTATGGATGCTTCGCAAGCACTGGCCATGGACGGTGTGATAGATATCCTCACCGCTGATGATGTACCAACCCCGCCGCCGCCGGCAGACCCAATGCTGACAAACACTCCCAAATATGTTGGTCAGCCTATTCTGGCCATTGCCGCCGTTGATGAGGCGACAGCCGCAGAAGCGCTTGAGAAAATAAAAATTACATACGAGCCGCTTCCCTTCACCATTGATCCCCTCGTTAGTTTATATCCGGGCGGCCCGGATGTTTTCGACCATATAAATTCGGCGACCCGCGGCTTCGAGACTAAAAAAATAAAATGGACAGCACGCGATTTTGCCGCTGCTGGCGAAGACAAGTTGCCCATGGGTGAACCATCAAAAGAATGGACATACGGCGATCTTGATGCAGGCTTTGAAAAAGCAGCCTATGTCATTGAAGAAAGCTTCGTGACCGCCAGCAATTCACATCATAGTATGGAACCAAGAAGCGCGTTTGCCTATTGGCAGAACGGAAAATGCCATCTTCACGGCTCCTCACAAAGTCAGAGCTTCATGATGCCTGGTCTTTCGCAGATGCTGGGTATTCCGGCCAGTGATATTGTGTATGTTGCTGAATTTTGTGGCGGTGGCTTTGGCTCAAAAGGTGGTCCTTACGCAACCATGGTCATCCCCGCCCACATGTCTAAGAAAATTGGCAGGCCCTGTATGCTGAGAATAACCAGAGCCGAAGAATATTACCTTGGCTCCGCGCGCTCGGGTTTTCAAGGCAATGTTAAACTCGGATTTGATCAAAACGGCCGCATACTTGCCGCAGACCTTTATATTATTCAACAAAATGGCCCCAATTCCGGCTTTCCAGATCTTGCAAGTGCTGGCGGGGCGCTGTCACTGGTTTATACGCCGCAGTCCATGCGCTGGCGCGGTATACCGATCATGACCAACCGCCCCCCCTGCGGTGCGCAGCGCGGCCCTGGTCAAAATCAGATGGCCGTTGTTATGGAACCGCTTCTGGATAAGGCGGCGAAAGAGCTTGGTATCGACCGTCTCGCCATTCGTCAGATCAATGCCCCGACACATGATACGCTTTATGATGGCGATCAACACGGCATTACCAGTTCCTATATGCCAGAAGCTTTGAAAATGGGCGCTGAACGTTTTAACTACGTAGAAAAAATCAAGCGAAGCGGCGAGAAAAATGGCTCAAAAGTGATCGGCATTGGCGTCGGTCAGGCGTATCACTCCGCCGGCGCCAGCGGCTTCGACGGCTTGGTGCAGATAACCGCGGATGGTAAATTACATCTTCATAGCGGTGTCGGTAATCTGGGTACATATTCCTACGCAACCACGCCACGCGTCGCCGCCGAGGTGCTTGGTATGAGCTGGGAAAACTGTGTTGTGATATCCGGGGATAGCAGCAAACACCTTCCCTGGGTGCTTGGCCAGTTTGGCAGCAACACGTCCTTTACCACCACCCGAAGCAATTATGCTGCAGCGATAGATGCCAAGCAAAAAATTCAGGAAATTGCCGCCATGGACTTAGGCGGCGAGCCACAGGATTATGACCTTGCAGATGAGACCGTGTTTATGACATCTGATCTCAGCAAATCCATGACATTTTCCCAAATTGGTCAGCGCGCCATTGAACTGGGCGGAAAATTTGATGGTCACGACGTGCCCGATGATATTTTCCCGCTGACCAAGGATGCTGCTGCTGGTATCGCCGGTGGGGGACTGGTTGGCGTTGCCAAGGATAAAATGGATCATCATGGTACCGTTCCGGCGTTGGCCACTGGCTTCATCATGATCGAGCTTGATCTTGAAACAGGGCAGCATGAGATACTTGATTATGTCGGCACGGCTGACTGCGGCACCGTGCTTCATCCACAAGGTCTTGATCAGCAGATTCGCGGCGGGGCGATTATGGGAATCGGTATGGCAACGTCTGAAAAAACCGTCTACGATCCACAAAACGGCCTTCCTGCCAACGTAGGATTATACCAGGCAAAGCCACCCTCCATTCTTGATGTGCCAAGTGATATGATTACACAGGCCGTTGATCAGCCGGACCCACAAAATCCAGTTGGTGCAAAAGGTATTGGTGAACCCCTTATGGGATGTGCCGCTTCGGCATTGGTTTGCGCTATTTCTGACGCGCTGGATGGTCACTATTTTCATCGAAACCCAATAATGCCGGACATGATTGTCAATGCGGCAGCAGGCCGACCACAGTCTTATAAAAGGTTACAGGTAAACACTCAATGATTAGACGTCTTGGCGGTAAATGAGCTTTCTGAGCATGGATTTAAGCATATCCACGTCCTGATCACTATAGCCGTCGAGCACTTCTTTTTCAAAACGTTGTGCACGCAGTTGAACGTTTTTTAAGTGCTCATGACCAGCAGACGATAGAACCAGGCGATCATTTTCGAGCTTGTTCAGATGGCCATTGTCGCAAAGCCATTTCACCGACATTGCGACCGATGCCATATCAACGCGGATTGCCTCGCTCAACTCTGCTGTGGTCAGCTCTGACGAGTGGCTTAAGTGAACGATGATGCGGGCGTGTGATACCGGTATGCCTTCATCCTGAAGCTCGCGGTAAAACGGGTCGGAAATTTCCCAATAGCTTCTAAGCAGGAGCGGTACAATGAAATCATCATTTGATGACAGCTCTTCGCCGTCTGGCACCGCCATTTTGGCTGCCGGATGGCGGGCGGCAATGGTATATTGACCATTGGTATAAAGGAGCGGTTTTTTATTGCAGGTATCGAAATATTCTACTTCACCGATAAAAATAAGATGATCACCACCTTCGTAGGTCCCAACATTTTTACATTCGAGGTGAGCCACGGTGCCAGCAAGCAGCGGCAGACCACATTTGCTGTCCGCAAGTTCAACATGATCGAACTTATCATCGCTGGTTCGGGCAAAATTATTGGAAATATCCATTTGATCCGACGCAAGAACATTGACCGCAAAATGCGTCGCGTCTTTAAGAGCGTCGAGACTTTTTGATTTTTTATCAAGGCTCCAGAGGATCATTGGCGGGTCAAGACTAAGGGAACTGAACGAATTTACCGTCAGCCCGATTTTGGTACCGTCAGGCGCTACGGCCGTAATCACGGTAATTCCGGTTGCGAATTTCCCGAAGCAGTTTCTAAGTGTTTTTACATCTATATCTTTTGTCATTGCTTACTCTAACCTTCATGGAAATTTATAAATTTCCAGACTGCTTTCACCTTTTTTAAGACGGCGTCTCACTTCGTCTTCTTTTTCTTCACGGGCCTGTGCGGCATCAATAACTTCCTCGATGCGCTCCGCTGGTATCACCACAAGCCCGTCCCGATCACCAACAATAACATCCCCGGCATTTATTTCAACATCACCAATAGTTATTGCATCACCGACCGAACCACCACGTTCTTTACCGGTTCCCAGGATATTAAGCCCGCGAGCAAAAACTGGAAAATTGAGCGCCTCTATATCGTCGGCATCGCGTACGCGCGCATCAAGCACCAATCCCTTTAATCCTTTTTCCTGCGCTGCACAAGTAAGTATATCACCCCAATATCCGGCGTCAGGCGTTCCTGCAACACTACCGACCAGAATGTCGCCCGCTTGCGCCTGATAAATCGCTTCATGGAGATTAATATTGCTTCTGGCCAAGCAATGAAGCGGAAATGCGGGCCCGCATAATTTCATTGTCTGCGAAATTGGTTTTATCACTCCCGGAAGGGCGCCGATCTGTCCGACGGCTTCATGAATGGTGGCTGTTGCGTATTGGCCAAGTTTTTTAATCAGTTCAGGATCGGGCCTCATCTTCAGTCTTCCCGACTTTGAAGGCTGTGATATTTGTTGGCCTCACGTGCGTCGTCAAGACGCATACCACTTTCAAGGGCGGCACGGATTTTCTCTTCTGCTGCTTCAATGGCTTCTGCGGTTGCCAGAACTTTTTCCTCGTGTTCTTTGGGAATTACAATCACACCGTCGCTATCACCACGCATCAGATCGCCCGGATGAACTCTGGCGTCACCAATATTCACCGATACATTCGTTGCCTCCACTTGAACGCGGTCTTTACCAGTACGCATTGAATAGCTGCGACTATAGACCGGGTAGCCAAGTTTTAGGCACATGTGAACATCGCGGCATGCGCCGTCAATCACTGTTCCCGCCACGCCATTTTTATGGGCAAGGTATGTAAGAATATCGCCCCATACGGTCGCGTCCTCGCGTCCACCATTATCAAGAACAACCACACTTCCCGGCTCTAGATCATCAATATAATCACCGACGGTGCCCGGCACCACACCCGCGGGACCGTAAAGAATAGTGTAAGCACGGCCGGTCATTCTGAAATTATGATCACGCGGTTTTATGCCAAGGCATTGACCTTTTATAGCCAATTTATCGAGAGCATCACTTATCGTGGCCGTGTCCAATTTCGAGGCACGTTCTACTGCTTGATCCATTTTGTTCTCCTAATCATTATCGCCAATAGACAAAACCATTGGCAGTGCCTGTGCCAGCTTCGGACCGATAGCACGGCACATAATCGATCATCTCGCCATGCAGCGACGTATCAAACAATACACCCGCAGCTGATATCCAGTTTTTAAGTTCAGACGTTCCAGTTTGAAAATAACCTTCATCAAGATTTGTAAGCACGTCGGCATCGCGACTTTCCAATGCTTTCATAAACAATTGGTCGAGATCTTCATCAATAACAAAATGGCTCATGCCCCCAGACCCAATGATAGCGACCTTTAAATCGCTATCCCAGTTTCTGATCGCTCGTCCGACCATACGGCCAAACTCAAAGCATCGTTTTGCTGTCGGTTGATTGGGCGGAAAAAACGTATTGGCAATGATCGGAACGTTTGGCACCACATTGTCGCGCATCATCTGTCTGTAAATATAACCAAACGCGTGGCCAACGCCCGACGACCAATGCTTTTCATGTTTTGGTAGTTTGGTCATTTGCGCGACATCGAAACCATCTTTGGTCGCCTGCTCAATGATCAAGCGGCCGAGTTCTGGATGCCCGGGATACTCGGTATATTCCGAAGGATTATGACCATCTTCTGCTTCATGGATGCCGGGGGCCATCAACGGAATTTGTTCGGCGCTTGCCGGCTCGTTAAAAAGAGTTTCCCCCGAAAATACTGTAAAAGCCGGTATCATGTCTTCATTGAATATTTCTTTTTGGTCATTACCCATGATGATGGCCACATCCGGTTTCACTTCGTCCCAGATATCAGCCATTTTTGATATCGCGTCCTGACAGCGGCCATGGCGTATGGTTCGTTGTTCAAGCGAAGCCTGCTCACCCAGATTTTCAGGTTTACGAAGTTCTTTAAGCTCTTCAAAGGAATAGTTTTGGAGTCGAAAAGGATGGGACGGGCGATTTTGATCAGCCTTTACACGCATCAACCACTGCTGCGGTGTGGTTGACAGAGTCGGTCCGTGCGACGTCCACATTCCAAGTACGATTTCGGCCATTTATATTATTCCCTGAGTTTTAATGTTATTATAATAACAGCAGCTTTTTGAGAGTCAACGCCGTATGATCACAAAAGGCGTCTTAGATACTCGATAAATTTTTCCTGCTCTTTTGGTGTAAGCGGTTCCAGTGTTTCCTTGCTCGCCTCGGCGCCAAGGGGAATAACTTTATCAACGACATCTCGCCCTTCATCGGTGAGATCTAGAATGTGAAGACCAGGCCCTTCATCAACAAAACTTGAGGTAATCATGCCTTTTTTTAGGAGACGATCAACAAGACCGTGAACATTACCCGGCTCCATGCCTATGCGTCGCCCAAGCTTATTTTGCGACGTTGGACCTTTTTTACGAAGCGACGTCAGTGCAGAAGTTTGCATCGGGCTAAGACCAGTGTCCGAAATTTTTTTTTGCATCCGGTTTCGCGCCTTATGAAATACACGCCTGAGTAAATGGCCAACCTGATTTTCCAAACCGGATTCTTCAATGTCATGATTCTGGGTCAAGAAATACCTCTCTTCAATCAATTAATCTGTTATGATAATAAGTATTGTCGCAAAAATGCTCTTTGTGATCAAGCCCAATAAAGAAACAATAAATAAAGAAGAGTAAAAGCTTAATTATGCAGGATACACTGGAAACTTCGATCTATGTAGATGCTGATGCCTGTCCGGTAAAGGATGAAATTCTTAAGGTCGCTTACAGGCACAACACCCCGGTATTTTTGGTCAGCAATCAGTGGATGCGCATTGACGCCGGCCCGCTTGTAAAGAAAATTGTCGTGTCTGCAGGGGCGGACGAGGCCGACAACTGGATCGCAGATCACATCGGTAAAAATGATATATCCATAACGGCAGACATTCCCCTTGCCAAACGGTGCCTTGAGGCCGGGGCCACTGCATTGGGGCCTACCGGAAGGTTATTTTCAGCTGACAACATAGGTATGGCCTTGGCAATGAGGGAACTAAAGGCGCATCTGAGAGAGACCGGAGAAAGCAAGGGTTACAACGCGAGCTTTACCAACGCCGATCGATCAAATTTCCTGCAGGAACTGGACCGGCAAATCGTCTTACTCTCCAAACAGACTTAAGCCACCCACTTCAACGTTAACTATAGATCATAATACTTTATTCATCATTAAGTGGTAGTATTTCTAGCTATCAAAACTATCCTGGGGTTAAAGTTATGACAGTTCTAAATAGATTGAAAAGCATCTTTTCCAACGCACCAGATAATGACGAGGTCGCAAGTCGCGATCTTATAGGCGCGCATTTAAAAAGTGTCGATGATTTTCGGGATTTTCATCTGGGAAACATTTCTTCCACGGACCCCAATGAAAAGAAAGAGCCGTATTTTAAATCAATAAGCTCTGAAGTTCACAAGAATTTTGTCTATGCAGAAGAGAGACTAGCTGACTTGCTATCGGAAGACGACGACGGTAGAGAAATCCTACTAAAGAACGATCTTGAGTATGACACAGATATGCAAACCAGCTGGACGGACGCGGTTTCGACAGTCTCGCAAGAATTATCCAATGATGAAATCGAGGACTAAGCATTCCAATATTTATATTATGGTTAAGTAATATTAAGCCTGTTTAGTAACTAGTTCTTTACGAAAGGCTAATAAAGTTGGATCTGCACGTATTTTCCAAGGTTATCGAAATGGCTGATATCAAAAAACTTCATAAAATTATCCAAGAAATGGGTAGTGACCCAAATGTTTCCATGCACGAGCTAGTACGTGAAGTGCTCAAGCGGGATAATGATTATAGCGATTATTACCTTGATAATATATCAGATCAAGAAGATGAAAATATAGACCCACAGGTTTCAGATGACCCTCCCCCAGATTCTGAAAATATTTTACAAGTACAGTCCCGGCTCGAAAACTTCCTTAAGCAAGATCAAAGTCTTGCAAAAATGGAGGCATATGAAAGAGAGGCCACGACCCTGGAAACACTCGAACGACTTAAGAGCAAAGTAAAAACCAGTTGGACCGAACTCGTCAAACCCTATAACTCAAAATCGGGCATCGACGAGTAATTTTTCTTTAGCCTTGACCTCACCCCTTTAATTGTTAGGCTTTGATAAAATCCAAAATGGAGGGGAGAATGGAAACTTACGGTTTCTTATCAATCATACCGCCGCTACTGAGCGTATTTCTGGCTGTATATACTCGAAACATCATTGTGTCGTTAAGTGTCGGTGCTCTAAGCGGCACTTTGATACTAAATTCCTTCAATCCTTTCTTTGCCACTGTTTCCTTAATGCGCGATCACGTCTTTGTTCAGGTTTCAAGCCCGTCAAACACGCAGGTCATTATCATCACCCTTATCATTGGTGGCTTTGTCAAGCTGCTGGAAGAGTCCGGTGGGGCACGGGCCTTTTCAGCGTCAATTGTGCGTTTCGTTTCAAGCCCGCGAAAAGGGCAGCTCGCAACATGGGTTTCTGGTATCAGCGTATTTTTTAGCGATACCGCCAATTCACTTATTGTTGGCCCGCTGTTTCGTCCGGTCTTCAAAGAACTGAAAATTTGCCGTGAAAAGCTTGCCTATATTATTGACACCACAGCATCACCGGTCGTAATCCTCATCCCCGTGGCGAGCTGGGGGGTCTATATCATGAGCCTCATCGATAATTCCTATACCGCCATGGGAATTGAAGCGGATCCGTATGCTGTACTATTGGATGTATGGCCCTATCAGTTTTACGCATTTCTCGCGCTTTTGGCGGTACCGATGATCGTCTCAACAGGCAAAGATTTTGGGCCGATGGCTAAGGCACAAAAGGCTTACCTGGAAAATGAAGATAATCACATTGCCGAGGTTCACGAAGAAGAACAACCAAGCCTGATGGTGGTTATTCTTCCTTTCACCATCATGATAGTGGTTCTAGGCTCAGTACTTGGGTATTATGCAATGACGGAAGGCATAAAAAGTATTCATGTTAACGCCGGACTTTGTCTTTCCTACATTTTTGCCTCAATGGGATGCGCATATGTTATGAAGCGTTATCAGGGAAAATCATATGACCAATCGATGAATAGTTTTTTCAAAGGGGTTGGCGATTTAATTCAGGTAGGGGCAATCCTGGCACTTGCCTGGGCGCTAAGCTCTATCTGCCGGGAACTTGGCACAGGGCAATATCTTGCAGAATTAATCGGTGACAGTTTAAATCCGGTTTATTTTCCGATCGCTGTTTTCTTTTTCGGCGCGATGATGTCTTTTGCTACTGGATCTTCTTTCGGAACATTTGCAATTTTGATGGCGACCACATTGCCGGTCGCAAATATACTCGGTGCCGACCTGGTTCTGACCATTGCTGCAATTCTCAGTGGGGGGTTGTTTGGCGATCATACATCGCCAATCTCGGACACGACAGTACTAGCCTCAATGGGTGCAGGATGCCCACATATAGATCACGTATCAACCCAGTTTCCCTACGCGGTTATTACCGGAACCATGACTATTTGTGCCTTTATTCTGCTGGCAATGTACCAGACACCTTATGTGATTTTGATCATGATGGTGGTTCAATATATCGCAATTCGTCTGATTATGCAGCGATGGGGACGATGAAAAATACTTCTTTAAATATGTACAGCCTTCCTCTAGGGTTATAAAAAATAACATCAAGGGAGTTTCATGGAAGATTACGGCGTTTGGTCTATTTTGCCACCAGTATTAAGTATTGCACTGGCAATCTACACGCGAAATATAATTTTTTCATTGGCGTCAGGGGCGTTTAGTGGAGCATTAATTGTCGCGAATTTTAATCCGTTTATGGCATTTGCCGAAATCCTTGAAAATCATGCCTTTGTCCAGCTTGCGGTACCCTCAAATAATCAGGTCATAATCGTTATGTTTACCATAGGTGGATTTATCCATATGCTTGATAAATCTGGTGGTTCACGTGCGTTTGCTGGTTTGATGGTAAAATTTATTGGTAGTCCGGTAAAAGCGCAATTCGCATGCTGGGGAACCGGTCTAAGTGTGTTTTTTACCGATAGTGGTAACGCCCTTATTGTCGGCCCGCTCTTTAAACCCGTGTTTCGCCGACTTGAAATATGCCGCGAAAAACTTGCCTATATAGTCGATACGACAGCAGCTCCTTTAAGCATTCTAATTCCGTTTGTTGGCTGGGGTGTATATATCATGTCGCAAATTGAGAATGCCTATACCTCTATCGGGCTCGAAGGCGAACCATATCTGGTCCTGCTATCGGTCTGGCCATACCAATTTTACGCCTTTCTCGCGCTTGTTTCTATTCCTATGATACTCAGCACAGGTAAGGACTTCGGCCCAATGGCAGAAGCTCAAAGCCGTTATAACAGACAGCTGCGTGACGGTACACTTGATGATGTTAGCGCAGCAGGCGAAGAACAAGCGAAAACACCGCCGCTTAGCACAGTACTGCTACCACTTTCAGTAATGTTTGCGACAATGGTGAATTATATTGGGTTTTTCGCATATACAGAAGGTGTCAAGAGCGTCCATGTGCGCGCGGGCATTATTCTGTCTTATCTATTTGCGTCATTTGCATGTGCCTATCTGATGAAAAAGCATCAAAACAAACCTTTCGATGAAAGCCTTGGCCTGTTTTTTGAAGGAATGCAAAAACTTGTCTTTATGTGTATGCTACTTGTGCTTGCATGGACGTTGAGTTCTTTATGCAATGAACTGCAGACAGGCGCATATCTAGCGACACTGATCGGTGATAGAATTGAACCAAGCTTCTTTCCGCTTATAGTTTTCTTCCTAGGCGCGATCATGTCATTTGCCACCGGGTCATCTTACGGAACATTTGCAATTTTAATGATCATTGTTGTTCCAATTGCTCATACATTGGGTGCACCAATGATCTTAACGATAGCGGCGGTACTCAGTGGCGGTCTGTTTGGCGACCACACATCGCCCATATCCGATACGACGGTACTGGCTAGTATGGCGGCAGGCTGCGCCCATATTGACCATGTCTCGACCCAATTTACCTATGCGGCACTTAACGGTTTCATGACGATGCTGGCCTTTGTGGTCGCAGGCTTTTATCAAACACCCTACATTATTTTCCTAATAATCATTGTCCAGTATTTCAGCATTCGCTTGATGATGAGGCTTTATGGTCATGACGCGCGTGGTGAGACTTAGTTTCCCTAAGGTGAAAATTACAGTTCCAATAAGGAATAACTAGTAAATTTATCTATTATTCATCGATTTACTCTAATCCACACGCTTTCCCCACTATAAAACCAGCTCATCCTCAAGCATCATATTTTTCTAAAGATTAAAACCATCCAGTCAAACGAAAAACAAACTCGGGTTTTAAAATTAGAGAAGGAAAATTTATGTCTCAGGAGAAATATCTTATTCACTGTAACGATGGTGAAGACAATCTAGAAGGTGCAACTATATCTTTCTTATTTGCGACCACAGCTGCAAAAAGGTGCGAAACTGTGGTACTATTGGTGGCAGGAGCATCGCAGCTTTGTATAAAGGGTGGCGCGGATGGATTGGTTGCAGAAGGGATGGAACCACTATCAGATTTGATAGATCAATATATCGGTCATGGAGGAAAACTATGGTTGTGCCCTGTTGGTGCTAAAATCAGGGGGATCACCGAAGATGATCTCATAATGAACACAGAATTTGGTGGCGCAACTAAAGCGATGGCTTACATGGAAAGTGGCGCTAAACTACTTGCATAATACATTAAGGATTAAGAATAATGGGAAAAATTTATAACAACATAGTTGAAACTATTGGCAACACACCGGTTGTTAAATTAAACAAAGTTGGACCGAAAAATATCAATATTTACGGGAAGCTTGAATATTTCAATCCGCTTGGTTCCGTAAAAGACAGACTGGCGTTAGGCGTTATAACCGCTGCGGAAGAAGCGGGCGAGCTTAAACCCGGCGATACGATCGTCGAAGCTACATCTGGTAATACTGGCATTGCCCTTGCCATGGTTTGTGCGCAGCGCGGCTATCAACTAGTGATTACCATGGCGGAAAGCTTCAGTGTGGAACGGCGCCGTTTGATGCGGTATCTGGGCGCCAAAGTGGTTCTGACACCTGCATCGCAAAAAGGGTCCGGCATGGTGGCAAAAGCAGAAGAGCTTGCAAAAGAGCACGGCTGGTGGCAATCAAAGCAATTTGAAAACCCTGCCAATGCGGACATCCACGAAAAAACCACTGCAGTGGAGATACTTGATGATTTTTCTGAAATTGGTCTTGTCTTGATTACTGGATCACTGGCTTTGGTTCTGGCGGAACCGTAAACGGTGTCTCTCGGGTCTTAAAAGAAAGAAGCCCCAATACCAAAATCATTGTAACCGAACCTGACAATGCTCAGCTCCTTGCTAGTGGCATTCCTCAAGCCCGAAATGCTGATGGATCGAACGCTGAAAGTCATCCAAACTTCCGCCCTCACCTTATGCAGGGCTGGTCACCGGACTTTATTCCGCGCTTAACGGAACAAGCCATCCATAACGGAACAATTGATGATCTTGTTCCTGTCGATGGTAACTTCGCTTTGGAATGTTCGAAAAATCTTGCACAAAAAGAAGGGATTTTTGTGGGCGTAACAGCGGGAGCTGGCCTTGCTGCTGCCCTTGAGATTGCAAAAACCGCACCGGATGGTTCAAACATTCTGGTTATGCTTCCTGATACGGGCGAGCGCTACTTAAGTACACCACTCTTTGACTGGGTGGCGACCGAAATGACAGATGAAGAAATCGAAATTTCCAAATCGTCACCTAATTACCGCTTCGATGTGGCGCCGCCTGCCACAGATGAAAGTAAAAAAAAAGAAGCGCCACTTGATGAAACCGCAGTCAAAGAAGTTGCTACCATGACAACCGATACGGATAAACCCATCGTCATGTTTGCTCTCGAATGGTGCGAATTTTGTTGGTCTGTGAAAAAAATGTGTGCCGCCTACGGAATAGAATTTAAATCTGTCGATATTGATGCGCTGGAATATCAGGAAAACAACCGCGGCGGGAAGATACGTGCTGCGCTTAGAAATAAAACCACGTGGGATACTTTTCCACAAATTTTTATTGGCGGCGATTTTGTTGGCGGCTGTACCGATGTCTTTGATGGCTGGAAAGATGGAAGTCTTCAAGAAAAACTTGCGAAACAAAATATAAACTTTAAGAATAATGTCAGCAAAGATCCTTATAGCTTCCTTCCAGGCTGGCTGCATCCGAGGTAGATTATTTGAAAATAAATACATCAAGAATACATAAACGCATTGCGGCGCTAGCTGAAATCGGAAAAACGTCCGATGGCGGCTCGCGCCGAATTGCCCTTACCAATGATGATATTGCCGGACGGGACCTTGTTATATCCTGGATGAAAGAGACTGGCCTCGACGTTCAGGTCGATCAGATCGGTAATATTTTTGCGACCCTAAAGGGCAAGACCAGCGGCAACCCGATTATGATGGGATCACACATAGATACAGTCGGTAACGGCGGACATCTTGATGGGTGTTACGGTGTTATTGGTGGTCTTGAGGTTATAGCCACATATGTGGATAGCGATGAAATACCCAACCACGATCTTTGCGTCGCCATTTTTACCAACGAGGAAGGCGTGCGCTTTCAGCCGGACATGTTGGGATCTCTTGTTTATGCTGGTGGCATGAGCGTGAACGACGCCCATAATATTGTCTCCACCGACGGTAAAAAACTCCTTGATGAATTAGCCAATACCAACAGTCTCGGCTCGATGGAGTGCGGATCAATTATACCTTACGCTTTCATCGAATTACATATTGAACAAGGACCAGTACTCGAAAATAACAATAGCTATATTGGAGCCGTTGGAGGCGTTCAGGGAATTTCATGGACTGGAATTACATTTAAAGGGCAGTCGAACCACGCAGGTACGACGCCAATGAACCTACGTAAAGATGCCGCATACGCCGCATCACGCCTTACCGTTTCGGTTCGCGAAATTACCGAGAGCATTGGTGACGGACAAGTTGGAACCGTCGGTGTAATAACCCCTAAGCCAAATCTTATAAATGTTGTGCCCGGTGAGGTTCACATGACCGTCGACCTCAGGAACATCGACAATCAAAAGTTAAAAGAAGCCGAATTCCTGCTCGAAGAAGTGATTGAATATATCTGTCTTGAGGAAGGCGTTACGGCTGAAACAAATCAGCTTGTCAGGTTTGAACCAGTGGTCTTTGACAAAAGGATATCAGATCTCATTGCCAATGTTGCCTATGAACAAGGACTAATTTGTACACGCCTTAATTCAGGTGCCGGTCATGACGCGCAGATGATGGCCCGCATCTGTCCAACCGCGATGATCTTCGTCCCCTCAAAAGATGGCATCAGCCATAATCCCAAAGAGTACACTTCCAAAGTACATCTTGATGCCGGAGCAGAGGTGCTGTTGTCTGCCGTTGCCCAACTGGATTCTGGAAAAACCCTCTCCTAAGCTCTTCACTTTAAGTATTTTTGACAATACTATTGACAAATATATATTGACAAGATTATTGTCGTTATGTCGTAACGCAAATTCTATTTCTTAGAGAGAGAGATGAAACATGAAAACCGAAGCCAAAAGATTAAATGCCGTCATTCGTGACATTCGCCTATGCTTCAACATTCTTTATGACAGAGCGAACGACCTGCATAAAGATCTTCAGATCAATGCTTCTATGCGAGCGGTTATGGAAAGCCTATCTCACGGCGAAGAGAAAACGGTGCCGACAATCGCCAAAGAAAAAAATGTTTCACGTCAACATATTCAGATAATTGTAAATGTCCTGCTTGAAGACAATCTGGTTCGCAGCGCTGTTAATCCAGATGATAGACGAACCTACCTCATTTCCATGACAGAACTTGGCAGAGAGAAATATTCAGAAGTACAAAGCCGGGAATTTACAGAACTTCAAAAACTATGCGATTTATTTACGACGGAGGAGCTAAGGGTAACGTCAAAAACACTTCAAAAATTAAGCAAAACACTTAAAGGAAAAACAAATGACTGATCAGAATGACAACAAAAAAAACAAATACCTGAAGGCAGTCACAATCGGAGCAACACTTTTTTTCGCGTGGTGCATCCTGCTAATGTGGTCCTGGAATGTGCTGGCGGTTGATTTATTTGAACTTCCTGCGGCCCAATTCAAGCACGCATTTGCACTGTGTTCTGTAACCATGTCTATGTTTTGTTTTCTAAGAATATCAGCAAAATCAAGACGGCATCTTTCAAACGAAGATTAGTAAAATGACTTTACGAAAAGCCATTGTCCGTCAATTCAAAAACCCCCATGGCCCATTAGGGCACCTTGCTGGATGGATAATGGCTAATCGCAGTTCGAATATCGAAAGAAATCTTTGGACTATTGAAAAACTAAAGATCAATCCAGGAGATGCGATTTTAGAAATCGGCTGTGGCCCAGGGATTGCCCTCAGTGAAGCCTCTAAATTTATTGATGAAGGACAAATAATTGGCCTTGATCATTCTCAAACCATGATCAAGCAAGCGGCTGTCCGGGTTCGAAAACATAATCGTGGAAATAAAATACAGTTGGTATTGGGAACATTGAACAATATAAGTGAGCGGAACCAATTATTTGACAAAATTTTTTCGGTCAATGTCGTTCAGTTCTGGGACAATCAAGAAACAGAATTCAAACGGATGTTTTCATGTCTTAAAAAACACGGCATTGCCGTAACCACCTATATGCCTAGAGCGCGAAACTCCACCAGAAAAGACGCTTTAGAGATGGCGGATATGGTCGCAATGCACATGAAAAATGCCGGTTTTCTAGAAATTAAAATAAGCGAACTGGCGACAAAACATGTCCCCACAGTATGTATCACAGGCCAAAGGCGGTAGTCTTAAGCTACGCCCATGTATTTTTGTCAGTTCAACGAAGGTGCATCACATTCAAAATCGTCATCGCCAATGGCACGACAAAAATACGGAAAGCGGTTATTTTTCCAATAATCAAGCAGTCCAATGCTAATCAGGTAATCCCTAAACTCTTTTTGCCTAAAGAGCGGACGCGCTATGGGATAATAAATACGTGACAAGATAAAGCCCTTATTTACAAATGTATTTTTAAAATCATTGATAAATGTCCCACCGTCTTGAACCATATAAATGCCGTAGCTTGTATCGATACCGTTCGCCAGATCTTCCTTCAGCAAGGCTTTAGCAGCATCGCGCTTTGATGCATCAAAAAATGCATCGGTGTATATATCAAGTCTGTTTTCCAGTTCCTGATCAGAGCCCTGCTCATAACTCTTAAAAAAGCTGCTCATTTCATCGCGGGCCCGGTCCCTGTTCCCATTCCAGATTGCTAAAAGCGCCCGATCAATTTTTCCAGCTACAAAGCCAAGCTCGTTACTCGCTTTTTCCATACTTGGTAATGCTTTTCCCACATCACCCTTCGCATGATAAAACATCCCAAGAGCACTATGATTAATAGCGACCATTGGCGCAAGCTCTATGGCATGCTCAATGGCCTCAATGGCTCGGTCCTGATTTCCCACAGCAGAAAAATGAAGCCCTTGCCACAGCCAGGCCGTCGCATTATTGGGGTTTAAGAACGTTGCCTTTAATATGGAATCTTCCGATCTTTGAAACTCAAGCAGGCTCAGATAAACCAGACTCTTTACCGCCCAAGCTTGTGAAAGTTCTGGATCAAGAGAAATGGCCCGGTCCGCAGCGTCCGTGGCTAGCGGAACAACGATTTTCGATGAGTATTTTTTATTATAATAACTTGGCAAAACGATGTAGCTGGTGGCAAGATCAGCCCAGGCTTCAGCATAATCCGGGTCAAGCGAGACCGCCTGACCAAGCAGTTCAATAGCTCTCTCTATATTGGTTATATTGTCTGCGAGCCCCGATGTACCCCGGTCCAAAAACAGTTGGTGACCTTGCAAGTACAGAGCATAGGCTTCGATATTATGTGTTGGGACATCACCCGTTGTGTTCCCGCCAATAAGCTCAACCTTTAACGCATCGGCGATCTGTTTGCTGATATCATCTTGAATCGCAAAAATGTCATTGAGCTCACGGTCATAATTTTCTGACCAAAGATGGCTATCGCTTCTCGTATCAATGAGCTGAGCGGTTATGCGGATGCGATTACCTGAACTTCTAACCGATCCTTCAACAATATAGTTTACGCCGAGCAATTCTGCAATTTCGGGAACCGATAGATTTTGCCCCTTAAGCGAGAACGCCGTTGTTCGCGATGTGACATCCAATTCCCCAACAGCTGTAAGTACATTTAGGACTTCTTCAGATACCCCATCACCAAAATATTCCTGATCACCATTAGCACTTAGATCAACAAATGGCATAACCGCAATTGAAAATGGAGCATCACCAACAGCAGCCACCTGCATTTCACGAGCTTCATCGGTGTTATTTGAGAGTTGATACTGATTATAAAGTAGTAGGCCAATGACAAACACGAGAACTGCAATCGTCAGATAGGCGGCCGTTTGTCTACTGATCTGCGATGACACTTTTCCTTGGTACTTGTCATTTCCTACAGCCTGAGACTTCTGATCTTCCTTGATGTCTCCAACAAATTGAAATCCGCGGCCACGTGTTGTCTTAATGTATTTTTGAAGATCGCCATCATCACCCAGAATTTTTCTCGCGGACTTTACACAGCTCGATATTGTTGTGTCAGATACGACCCGTCCCTGCCACACTTCGTCAATAATTTCGTCGCGGGTTACCACGCGACCTACATGTTTAATAATGAAATATAAAAAATCAAATATCTGCGGTTCCACAGGTAACACAGCACCATCTTTGCGCAGCTCAAACTTCTTAGCATCCAATTCAAAATTATCAAATCGATATATCATACTACTTCCTGAGTTGTGCATAATATATATTAAAGAAAATAACGCGTCCAGCGTCAATAACGCCCTATTTTCCTCACTTCTTCACAATTTCCCCATGCAATCCCCACATAACAATCGGCTAATTTCAGCTATTTTTCAGCTGCTCCTCAAGCATGTTTTTTAGAAAACCCTATAACTATCATCATGAAACAAATCACATCAGGTGGTTAAAAAATTAAAAGAGAGTAATTCAAGGATTAAGACTATGAATATGATGGCTAAAATAACAACGAATAATGAAGTTGATGTATTTACTCGTTATGCCAAATGTATCGAAACCTCCAATCGCGTAAGCTGGGATATTGAAGACGACGTCATCCGCGGTCGTCATTTTGATATATCACAAAAATTTCTTCCCGACACTCTTTCACAGGTAGAAGATATAGAAGGACTCTGTGCAGATGATAAAAAATTCCTCAGCCAAATTCAGGGCCGCACCTACGCTAACATCTTTGGTCTTGTCGAGCGCTTTATCAATACTAAAATTCTTGAAATCGGGCAGGATTATAGTTTCGGTGATCAAGTCGCTCTGGAAGCTTTGGTTCGTTTTAGTCAAGAAGAACTAAAGCATCAGCAATTATTTCGAAAAATCGATGCAATGTGCAACGACGTAATGCCAGAAGGATACTCCTTTGCCGCAAGTCCAAATGATATTGCCCACGCTGTTCTTAGTAAATCAACATGGGCGGTGCTTGCGCTGACACTTGATATTGAACTGTTCACTCAAGCGCATTATCGCGACAGTATTGATCTGACCGAAGGACTGTCTCCACTATGGAAAGATGTCTTCCTTTATCATTGGAAAGAGGAAAGCCAGCACGCCATCCTCGACGAGTTTGAATGGGTTCGTCATGATCAAACTATCACGGCAGAGGAACGCGATCTGGGCGTAACAGACTTTATTGAACTTATTGGTGCCGTTGACGAAATCATCCGGCAACAAGCAACAGCAGATGTTAATTATTTCGCAGCCGCATGTGGCCGTGCGGTTTTGCAAGATGAACAAGTGAAAATCGAAAAAGCAACTCTGGCTGCATATCGTTACCAGTATATCTTCTCCGGCGTCGGTCATCCACATTTTGGAAAAGTGCTCACAAGTATGATCACTCCAGAACAAGGTGAGCGCATTCATGCGGCGCTCTCTAGCATATCGTAACTACCACTAACAATGAGAAGGGTGCGGTCCCTCTTCCCAGGACCACCCCTTTCCATGCAATCTTAATTATCAAGTAAAAGGCAAGAAAATGACAAAATTAAAAACAAAGAAGAAAACTTCTCTTATGGCAATTCTATTTGGCTTCATTTCCTATTTGGGATTTTTGATGGCCTTTAATTACCACATCGCCTTTATCGGCGATTTACTCGTTCCTATCAGCGTTGATAGTGCTCGTCAGGGCAGTCTTTTATCATCAATTTTTATTGATGTTGGCCTAGTCGCGCTATTTGGTATTCAACATACCATTATGGCCGACCCAATATTTAAAAAGTGGATTATGCGGTTTATACCGGAATGTTATGAACGACCATTATTTGTAGCTGCCTCAAGCATTGCGCTCGCGTTTTTAATGTGGCAATGGCGCAGTATAGACGTTGTTGTATGGCAAGTCGACGCTATCTGGGCACAAGCGATAATCTGGGCCTTATTTGCAAGTGGCTTCGTAATCTTATTCTTTGCTACTTTCTTGATCGACCATTGGCATCTATTTGGTTTAAAGCAAGCTCTGGGCCGCGATTATGAAGGTTCTGTTCGTTTCGTAACGCCCTCACTTTATAAACTGGTTCGCCATCCCATGATGACTGGAATATTCATTGCGGTATGGGCGATCCCAACCATGACAGTGGGACATTTTATATTTGCCGCTTCCATGACGATTTATCTTCTCGTCGGCATTCGATTTGAAGAAAAGAAACTCGTTCAGGAACTGGGGGGGCAATATGAACTTTATCAAAAGAATGTACCGGCACTTTTGCCAAATTTAAAGAAAAAATCCAACCCTGTTGTCATGGGTTCAGAATAATTCGACCGATGAGAGGTAGTAAGATGAACAAGAAAAATAACGACACTAAATTCGAAAGCATATTTGACGAATTCATGTATGAAGTTCAGGATGTTATCGACCTTCTGACACACGTGCTTGGGGGAAAATCAACCGCGTATTCAGTACTTGATTTGCTCAATAATTATAGCCATAGACCTGCCAATGACAACTGGCCGCTCTACGAAAAAAAAGACGTAAAACAAATCAACGCAACCCAAACCTAATCGGAAAATGCAAATTATCATGAGTCTTTAAGAAACAAAATAATTCCCTCCCCAAACTCCCTAAACTGGCAAGCATCACGCTTGCCATTTTTTTATGACTAGTAGAATTTTACGGATATTGAGAAAGAAATTTGGAAAACTTACTAAGCCCGGCTTCCAGAATATCCCTGCTGTTAGCATATCCCATGCGGACATAACCTTCCATATCCATTGCACTTCCCGGAGTGATCATGACGCCTGTTTGTTCAAGGAGTTTTACGCAAAAATCCCGCGAATGCATATCGATATCATATTTAAGCAGCGCCGTTGTGCCTGATTTTGGCTTCACATAGGATATGAGAGGTTCATTTTCCACCCATTGATCAAGAATTTTCAAATTTTCGCGAGTTATTTTTTGGCTTCGCGCGATAATCTTGTCTTTATTTTCGAGTGCAATACTTGCGAATAGATCATCAATCATACCAACACTGATGGTATTATAATCACGGCGGATCGAAACCTCTTTAATCAGTTCTTCTGGTCCCGCAATCCAGCCCAAACGAAGCCCAGCCAGCGAAAAGGACTTTGACATACTTGCTGTACTAATTCCTTTTTCATAAATATCGGCAACTGAAGCGGTAAATCCGCTGCCATGCTGATCACTTCCCCGGTACACTTCATCACATAAAAGATATGCATCACAGGTCCGCGCTATATCGACCAGCTTACTGAGCATAGCTTCATCCATAAGCGCACCTGTTGGATTGTTTGGATTGTTAATGGCGATCAGCTTGGTTTTCGCGCCAACCATCGTTTTTAATGTATTTAAGTTTGGCAGAAAACCATCTTCTTCCTCAAGCTTGAGTATTTTGACATCGGCCCCGTAACTTTCAGGAATTGAATAATGTTGTTGATAAGTGGGAAGGACAGAAATCACCTCATCCCCAGGTGATACCAGCGTTTCGTAAACCAGCGCATTGGCGCCAATAGCCCCGTGTGTCGCAACGATTTTTTCCGGCGTTTGATTATCATACAGCGAGATAATAGCATTTTTGAGACGGTCCGATCCTTCGATGGCACCGTACGTGAGCTTTAAAGGCAAGAGTTCTGCAAGAATAGTGTCCTTCTGACTGGTTATCTCAAGAAGCTCTTCAATAGTGAGCGATTGGACACACGTTTCTGCGAGATTATAATCGCAGTTATTCTCATACTCGTTCATCCATATCTCGACGCCAAATTCTCTAATTTTCATTTTAATTTCCTTAAAATAATTGTCCGATGTTTAGAAACGTCGCTGTCGCGCCATTTGAGCCTAACCCCATACCGAGATAGATTGGTCCGAGCACTGTATCGATGCCAACAAAGAGACTTGAACTCCACTTAAGATCACTAAAGCTTGCATCTTCCCAACGGTTCCAGACATTTCCGGCTTCTACAGTCCCGCCCACATAAATTGGCATTTCAGTAAGATACTGACGTCCACCCGAAATTCTACGGTAATAAATCGCGGTAAGTACACCACCGTGATTACCCGTTAGTTGCCCAGGTGCAAATGCAGTTAAATTCATAAAACCACCGAGCGGAAATAAATTTGTTTCATCGGGTCTGCCATTATAGGTCGTAGCAAATACCGATTGAAATCCGAGTGTGTTTTTGCCCCACGTGAAGGGCTTATATCCACCAACCACAAAGGTATCAACACCGCTGTCGCCTCCTAGCCAAGATAAAGCATTTTCATAGTTGACCTCGAACGCCAAACCAGAGGTAGGAAATTGAGCATTATCCAGCGTATCTACCAATAAATCAGCAACAAATTTTGTTTGATCAAACGATACTTTGCCCACCGTCGGAAATCCTATTCTGCGGTTAAAATTCCCATATGATCGTTGCAAGCCCGCTCTAATTGTACCCCAACGCCCGAGATTGCGACCAGCACCCACTTGAAATGCTAATTGTGATACTCGGACCTGACCAAGTATGGTTCCATCACCACTATCGCTGAGAATATTTTGGTTAACCTTATAACCGCCAGCGTTGGTATAAATATAAAAATTCTCTTTAAAGTCAATTGGTTGGTAAAATTCAGTGAATAAGCTGAATTCCTGCCCCACTTTGAACAGCGCCTGCCATTCGCCTCCCAATGAGTTGATGGCCAGATTGGTGAAACCTGCGGCCAATTGAAAGCCGCTCTCACCTTCAAAATCTTCCTGAAGGGCCAAACCAAACCGGAGATAGTCTTCACCGTCCTCGCGTTGTATGGTCCGGACCTCGACACCTGTTTCGCCATTTTCTTCGACCAATCTGTAATTTACTTCCTCAAAAAGCTCCAATCCATAAATTTCGGTCAGGTCAGCGGAAATCTGCACCGCATTAAATTCCTGCCCTTCTTCGATCGACAGCCTTGACCTGATCAATTCATCCGATACATCCGAGCTATTTTCAATTCTCACAAAATCTATAATTGGTTGATCATGATAATCGTTGCTACGACTCGCCAAATGGAGGTACCAGTCATCTGAGTTCAGCGCAAGTTTCGCCAGTTGCTGTGTCGCGGCGGTCGCCGCTTCGACACCTCTGGGGATAGCATCGATAGCATTTTCGAAATCGACAAATCCGACATTTTCGAGGTCGGGACGGATAAGGATATCTTGCTCGGTCAATGTGGATAATTGTGCCGCTGATGCTTTATAACTTTGAAGCATGGTCAGTTGATCAATCACCGATGTGAACGAAGTAATTTCATCTTTTTTAAGCAGCGGCGTGCTGATATCTACAACGATTACGATGTCAGCGCCCATCGCGCGGGCAACATTTATCGGAATATTGTTGGCCACACCACCATCAACCAATAGCAACCCATTCAGCTCAACAGGTGGGAATAAAGCTGGGACCGTCATACTCGCAACCATGGCCGATGCCAGACTTCCGTTGTTCAGAACAACTTCCTCGCCATTTTCCAAGTTTGTTGCAACAGCACGAAAAGGAATGGCCAACTGGTCAAATTCTACCACTTGCGTCTTCTGGTTAATCAGATCGCCAAGGGTTAGACGCAGATTATTGGGAGTGATCAATCCTGATGGAAGCTTTAAGTCACCGTCTTCATACCCCACTTTAAATTTGATAAGAAAACCTTCATCATCCTGCTTACGTCTAAATGATTTTTGCCTGCGCGGCGCACTGTTGGAAAGAGTTTCCTGCCAGTCGATATTTTCGAGAATAGACTCTAGCTCATTCGCGGTATATCCAGCCGCATAAAGTCCCCCAACAATTGCACCGAAACTGGTTCCCGCGATCATATCAACAGGAATTTTATTTTCTTCGAGTATTTTAAGAACGCCAACATGAGCCGCGCCGCGCGCACCACCACCGGAAAGCACAAGGCCAATTTTTGGTCTCTCGCTGTCATCAGTCTGTCCGTAGGCGACCGGATGGATAAGAAATACGGCAATCATTTGAATGAAAAATATGGTCTTCTTCAATTTCAGCCTCCGTTCTTCTCGCCGCGTTAGATTTATTATTCCTCGAAAGATAAAAGGATTCTTGTTATATTGCGATAAAATAATAGGGTGGAGCGATCAAAATGTCAGAAATATCAAAGAACCGTGTGCTTTCGATTGATATTTTGCGTGGACTTGTGATGATTCTCATGGCACTTGATCACGTGCGTGATTTTTGGTCCTTTACCAATTTTTCGCCGGAAAATCTTGATCAAACATATGGTGCCCTATTTTATAGTCGCTGGATTACACATTTTTGCGCACCCGTGTTTGTTTTCCTTTCCGGTGTCAGTGCCTATCTTCATATGACCGCGAAGAATATGGAGAAGAAGGATCTATCGAAGTTTCTTATATACCGCGGTTTCTGGCTGATACTGGTTGAGATTACCTGGATCAGTTTCGCCTGGCAGCTATGGACCTACAATTCTTTTTATCTACAAGTGATCTGGACCATCGGCATCAGTATGATCTGTCTTGCCGGCCTTATTCATCTGCCGAAAAAAGTCATCCTCGCCATCAGCCTTATTATGATTTTTGGCCATAATTTGCTTGACGGGATCGAACCAGAAACTTTCGGTGATTTCTACTGGCTTTGGGATATCCTCCATAATCAAACCTATGTCAGCACACCCGACTTACCAATTCGCGGGTTTCTCACCGGCTATCCTTGTATCCCGTGGATTGGTGTTATGTCGCTTGGTTATGTGATGGGGCAATTATTCACCCACCCCATGCAAGAACGTCACAAAAACCTTTTGAAGATTGGTGGTTCTTCTGTCCTCCTATTTATAGTCATTAGATATACCAACATTTACGGCGATACGGCGCCGTGGGCGTCTCAGGAGCGTGGGTTTGGCTTTACGGTGATGTCATTCCTTAATACGGAAAAATACCCACCGTCGCTGCTCTTTTTGCTGATGACGCTGGGGCCATCGCTGCTGCTTATGCCTTATATGGATAAAATGACTGGAAAAGTCGGTGACTTCCTGCAGATTTACGGCAAAGCACCGTTTCTGTTTTACGTGCTGCATTTGCCGCTCGTGCACGTCTCTTCCTACATACTCTACTATCTTTATTATCAGACACCAGAATCCAGTTTTCGAAATCATTCGTCGTGGGCAGCCAGTTATGAGCCCAGCATGCTGAGATGGTATCTGATGACAGCTTTCTTCGTGATGTTGTTTTATTACCCCTGCAAATGGTTCGGCGAATATCGCCGAACTCATAAGCAATGGTGGCTTAGTTATCTATAGAGTTATTTACTGAATATTTTAGATCACCACCAATGATGGTCATAAGCACTTTCGTCTTGATTATATCATTGGGATCAATTTCAAAGATATTATCGCTCACCACAACAAGATCAGCAAGCTTACCTGCTTCAATTGTACCAGCATCATTTTCCTGATTGCCGGCCCAGGCATTGTTGATGGTGTAGGCTTTTACCGCTTGTTCTACGGTAATTTTCTGCTCAGGTACCCAACCATCAGGATTTTTACCATCAAGCGTCCGCCTCGTCACAGCTGCGTATATCCCGCTGAGCGGCTCAAGCGGTGCCACTGACCAGTCAGAACCGAATGTTACAGTCGCACCCGCATCAAATAAAGATTTGAACGGATAAGTGCCGGCAAGCCGGTCTGCACCGATGCGTTTTTCCGCCCAGCGTCCATCATCAATAGCGTGGTATGGCTGAACTGAGGGAACAACACCAAGCTCAGCGAATTTATTTATCGCGTCTGGTGTCAAATGCTGCGCATGTTCTATGCGTGGCCTGTGGCCCTTAGCACCAATTTCTTCAAACAGTTTGAGGATTTCGTCGTTGGTTTGATCGCCAATACCGTGGATCGCCAACTGCAATCCGTAGGCATGTGCCTCTTCGAGACTGGTTTTCAGGACATCCATCTGCATAAGTGGAAAGCCGTTTGTATCCGGCTCATCGGTATAGGGTTCATAAAACCACGCCGTTGTGCTGCCCAGCGAGCCGTCAACCAGCTCCTTAACGCCACCAAATCGCAGCCAGTTATCGCCTTTACCCTCATTTTTTATTTTCTCAGCAAGTTTGTGACGGTTTGAGATATGAGGAAAATAATAGGCGCGAATTTTAAGACGGCCTTGCTCTTTAGCGCGTTCAAATATTTCGATATTGGCCCAGCTGCTCATATTATGAACCTGAGTAACCCCATTTTCGAGTGCTTCCTGAATACCTGTATCAAATGTGCGGTCAGCCTGTTCCTCCGATAGCTCCGGAATAACTGCCCACACAGCATTCATGGCGTTATCTTTAAGAACGCCCGTCGGCTCTCCGTCTTCATCACGGACAATCGTGCCCCCTTCCGGGTCAGGTGTATCCTTCGTAATGCCTGCGATTTCAAGCACGACTGAATTGGCAATCGCCATGTGACCATCCGTTCTCAGCAGGAACAATGGTTTATCTTGCGTATATTGATCTATCCAGTCTTTATGAGGAAGGTTTCCTTCCCATGCTTCATGGTCCCAAAGACCGCCGACGATCCACTCACCTTCGGGTGATGTGGCTGCATAGTCGCGGACCGTATCAATAAATTCCTGAGAGCTTTTTGTGGATTGAGTTCTGATACCGAGAAGTGATGCGGAGCCATCCATAAAATGGGTATGATTATCAATGAAGCCCGGCAACATTAGATTGCCACCAGCATCAATTTTTTCTGCACCCGCATGCAGACCTTCAAGTTCCGCACCGCCGACCGCGACAATTCGCTCATCTTTGACAACGACTACTTCCGCCCATGGCTGCGCATCATTGCCCGTCCATATTTTTGCATTTGTGATGATTTTTAGGCCCTCTTCCACTGCGGTATTTTCAGCTTCCGGCGACGAGCAGGCGGAGATAGCAAAAAGCCCCAAGATCAATATTACTTTTGTAAATCTATTCATTTTAATTTCCACAATTTATTTTTCTCAACCATCTTATGGCTTGTTGCTCCCTCATTCAATAATAAAGGCGCGCCGAGACACTCTGTAATTGTTTAAAGTTCTTTTATTATTCAAATTCTAAAAAATTGTACTATTTCCAGGCCGCTTTAGCGGTACCGTCCCGCCGTGGATCAGCCGCGCCGCGCCACTGGCCATTTTCAACGGCAAGCGCATGAACACCGCCGAAATAGGGATCATATTGACTGTTAGAAACACCGTATGCCGGCCTGCGAAGTCGGTAGCCATATTGGGCCATCCCCTGTAGCAATTCATTGGATATGTCTGGGCCCTCAATATAGGCCCGGTCATCGGGCACCACATGTACGCGGTAAGCATTTACCGCCTTCTCAATATCTGGCTCCACATCGATCCAGTAACTTGCAACTTGGGCCACGGCGGAAATTATCCGCGCACTGGCCGGACTTCCCAGAACCATCATTGGCTTTCCGTCCCTTTTAACAATTGTACCCGCCATACTGCTCAGGGGCATTTCGCTGGCTTTTAACACATACGGTGATCCATCATCATTGAGCCTGAATGACTGCATATAATTGTTATAGAGAAATCCCAAGGTCGGATGCGCAACCAACGCACCAAAATAATTATCTATGCTTTGTGTTACGGCGATGACATTACCTTCACCGTCAACCACTGAGAAATGCGTGGTTTCACCGCCCTTACCACTTTTGAATTGCTCTAACATCCGCGCGGCTTCCTCCTTAGAAAGCTTTATGCTGATATCCTCATCATAATCATAAAAGCTTGGGACTGGATCATTGACCCGGGTACCGTGGCCAAGACGCATGGCATTGAGCAGGGCAATTCTGCGGGCGCTATCATCGCTGCTGATCGCTTGTGGCGCTGAAGCTTCAAGCACATTTAAAATCTGCATCATGATCCACCCCCCGAACGGCGGCGGCAGGGAAAGCAGCTCATAACCACGGTAATCCGATTTGATGGCGGGGACAATTTTTGGATCGGGAAAATTCGCAAGATCATCATATGTGATCCAGCCGCCATTTTTAGCCATATCGTCAGCGATTTCCCGCGCCATATCGCCCTTATAAAATTCATCAGCACCCTTCTTTGCAATACGCGCCAGCGTCTTTGCCATAATTGGTTGCTTAAATGTTTCACCGATCTGATAGGTACTACCATCGGGCTTCATGAATATTTCTGCGGCTTCCTTTTGTTGTTTAAGGCCCAATCCGTAGTGGCTAAACGCCCGATATCTGAACGGGCCAACTTCAAAACCATTTTTATAAAGCCCAACAGCAGGCATAACTAGATCTTCCCAGCTTAAATTACCGCTACCATAGTTCTTATGCGTAAAAGACAGAACTTTAAGATTGGAAGGAATAGTCGAAGCAGTCCGCCCTCCCACAAGTTGATCGCGGGTGACATTTTTCGGGATATTGGCCGGGGAAAGGGTCGTACCATGAATAACAAAAGGATCGCCGTCTTTTGGCTGTACCAACATCACCGTCTGGCCGAATACGCCTGACCCAGCTGGCTCGCTCGGCCCAAGCGCCAGCGAGACCGCGACCGCCGCATCGTAGGCATTACCGCCGCGCTCCAGGATATTCACACCAACATCCGTCGCTTCTGGCGAAGCGGACGTTACATATCCAGCAAATTGTTTATCCTGCGCGTGAGCTTGTGATACCGATAATAAAACTAATACACTAATAAAACGCCAAAATTTCATATCCATCCCCTCGATTAATTTGGCCTATTTATCAACGATTCTTATTCGTAATGCAATGCATTAATTGGGTTGGTCCTAGCGACATTGTAGGCATGTGTAGCAACGGTCAACCATGAGAGTAACAGTCCTATGGCACCTGCAAAAATCAACGATCCATAAGGAAGTCCTATCCGGTCGTCAAAAAAGCCCAGATACATGTCTGATGCCAGATAAGCAAGGCCAAGAGCAAAGGGAGTAGCCCAAATTACTGGTTTGGAGAATTGCCAGATCAGAAGATTAACGACTTGCGGCGGCGTGGCACCGTGGACTTTTCGGATACCGATTTCTTTCGTTCGTTGTTCCGCCATAAACGCAGAAAGTCCAAACAGTCCGATCAACGCCAGTACAAAAGCAAACAATGCAAATGCGGACAGCACTTTAGATGCCAGTTCGAATATTCCAAATAAATCCTGAAATGTTTCTGTTAGAAACCGTCCCTGCATCGGATAATCAGGAATAACCCGTTTCCACGCAGCCTCAATAGATTTGACGATTTGCGGATCCGCGTCTGTAGATATTTTAATGGAAGCTTCCCTATAACCGTCCGGTACTGTTAGCATGACAAACGGTTTAATTTCATTATGTAGACCAAGAAAATTTTTATCTTCAATCACACCGATAATGGTGAATGTACTGATACCATTAGCACCGTCAGAGCCATAAAATACCTTGCCGATCGCACCTTCCGGGTTGACAAGTTCTAGATTTTTAACCGCTAGCTCATTGACAATTACGCTAAAATTTTGGCTATCACGTGAAACATCTCCAGATAGCATCCTGCCGACGATGAGTGGCATATTATAGGTGTCCAGAAAATCACGATCAATCAGCAATCGATTGATGTTAAATGACGATGAAAAGTCATTGACGATGGTTGATACCGGAATTAAATACTGCGTTCCTTCATAAGGCACTTGAGAAGACAAACTAAAGTTTTCAACGCCGACGATAGAACTTATTTCATTTCGCAATAATTCCTGCCGCTCGGCGATTTGTTCGACATCAAATCCTTCAAGAACGTATATTTGGTCTTTTGGGAATATATTACTACTGCGCTCCACTCTTTCATTTTGCGAAATAACCACAAGTACCAGCGCTAACATAAAAACAGAAATTGTAAACTGAACGCCGATCATGATTCCGCGGACCCATATCGAAGAGCGCCCGTTAAGTCCAGTATCCCTGAGTGTTTCAATTGGGTTTATCTTACTAATCACATAGGCAGGATAACAACCTGATAATATGCCGACGGCTATCGTCGTTGTGAGCAGCCAAGGCAAAGTGGCCTGATAACTTAATGCCAAAGCTTTCCCAGTTACCATATTTAAAAGTGGCAGAAGGAATTCTAACAGACTGATGGAAAAAACCATGGCAATAAGTGTAATGGTCGTACTTTCTATGATGAACTGAAGGAGTAGCTGCACTTTTCCGGCACCAAGAACCTTACGTAGCCCCACTTCACGGGTGCGTTTCATGGACTGGGCGGTAGCAAGATTTGTGTAATTAACACAGGCAATAATCAGCACCAATAAACCGAGAATTTCGACAGTTTCAATAATCGGCAGGCCGATCAATTGCCAGTAGGACAGATTTGCATCAATTATTGGCTTGGAGAAAACATCTGAAACGAATTGTTTGTATTCATCACCAAAATGTCGTTCGTAAATACCGTCGAGTTCCTCCTCCAGCCAATTTTGATCAAGATTTTCAGGCAATAGTAAATAAGTCAAATTGGTTGGATGCATTTCCTCCCAATCTGTGTCGGGTTGAATGTCGGTAATACGCTCCATTGCTGCCATGGAAACAATCACATCAAACGGCGCTTTTTCAATAAAATACGATCCAAAATGAGTGTTGGGTGGAAGATCATGAATTACCGCTGTGACGGTAAGGTCGTTTTTATGATCAAGTGTTATGGTCCGCCCGATTGGATTTTCATCTCCAAAATATTTAAATGCAGTACTTTCGGTTATCACCATCCCTGTCGAATTTGACAGTGCGGAGCTATCCCCCACAATATAGTCAAAATCAAAGATCGTCAGTAGTTCGGGATCGGCAAAACGTAGTGTTTGATAATAACTGTCTTCACCTACAGAAAATAAAATTTCTTTGACGACGGTTCTAGCGGAGATCTCAATTTCAGGGAGTTCTGCTTTTATAAATGGAAGGACAGCTGAAGGTACTGCGTTCATTTCATTAATGCCTGCATTGGCTTCGGGCTTGATCGATACCCCTACAGTATAAATACGCTGAGAGTTTTCAAAAAAAGCGTCATGGGAATATTCATAGTCGGCAAATACACCACCAAAAATAAATATGGTCAGCCCCATGGCAAGGCCGATGATATTGATCACTGAATAGAGCTTGTTTCTTGCAATATTTCTTAAGGCTGTTTTTATATAATTTCCGAGCATTTAATTCCCAAGTTATTCATGATAAAGTGCATTGACCGGATTGGTTTTTGCAATATTAATTGCGTGTGTGGCAACTGTCGCACACGCAAGCAACAGACCGGCCACGCCCGCGCCGAGCAACATTCCGTAAGGAAGCCCAATACGTTCCGCGAAGAAATCGAGGTAAGTTTGTGAAGCAAAATAAGCAAGACCCAGCGCAATCGGCGTTGCCCAGAGAACTGGTGTTGAAAATTGCAAAATGAGCAGTTGCACGATTTGATTATTGGACGCACCCAATACTTTACGAATGCCTATTTCTCTGGTTTTTTGTTCGGCCATAAAAGCGGCAAGACCAAATAGTCCAAAAGCGGCGAGCGACAAAGCAACAAATGCAAATCCTGCCAACGATTTGGTTCCCATATCAAAGATTACATAGACCATTTGGAACGTCTCATCGAGAAACTTACCCTGCATCGGATAATCCGAATAAACTTCCTGCCACACTTCTTCAATATCATCGACAACGCTCACCGGCGCATTTGAGGAAATCTTTATCGATGCCACACGGTAGGAGGCATCACGCATTAAGAAGAAGAATGGCTTGACGACATTGAAAAGCCCTAGAATATTTCGGTTTTCCATAACACCAACAATCGTGTAGGTGGTAATGCCATTATCACCTTCATCTTCGTAAAATATTTGTCCAATTGCCGCTTCGGAAGATGCGAAACCAAGCTGTGTTGCCGCAAGCTCATTGATCATCACATTTACCGCGCCATTTTCACGAATATGTGTATCCATCGCTACATCGCGCGTTGTTTTCCGCCCAGCAACCATTGGGATATCATAGACCTCTACAAATCTATCATCGATATTCAACTGATTAAGACTAACACCGTTTTCTATCTCATTGAGGATGGTCGATGCCTTGATTGTGCTGTTATTTTGTTCGTAAGGCACCTGCGAAGACAATGCGAAATCCTGCACATATGGAATATTAAGCATTTCATTTCTGAGGACTTCGTGCCGATCTTCCATTTGTTCAACATCCATTCTGTCAAGCGTGTAGATCTGATCTTTTGGGAAAATGCGGCTGCTTTCTTCAACCTTCTGGTTCTGGGCGTAGACAACCAGTACCATGGCCAAAATACACACGGAGAACGTAAACTGAATCCCGATCATTATAGCTCTGATCAGCGTTGCCGCACGCCCCTTTCGGGCAACATCACGTAGAGCGTCAATGGGATTTGTTCTTGTGATGACATATGACGGATAAGCACCAGCGAGCACGCCAACGAGAACCGTCGTGAGCAAAAGCCACGGCAACGTAGACAGATAATCGATTGTAAGAATTTTTCCGCTTGCCGAGTTGAACACCGGAATCACAAGCTCGAGGAAAGCAAGCGCCAAAAGCATAGCAAACAACGTAATAGTCAGACTTTCGATGATAAATTGTGATAGCAGTTGCACGTGCCCCGCGCCAAGCGTTTTACGAAGTCCCACTTCCCGAGCACGGCCCATGGACTGTGCCGTTGCAAGGTTAGTATAATTGACGCATGCAATTATCAGCACCATGATGCCAAGTCCCTCAACAACCGAGATAACAGGAATTCCCAACATATCCCAGATGGCAGTATTAGCTTCACTGAGAGTGCGCACATCAAACCCATCCAGAAAGTCTTTCTGATCGTCAGGCATATGGCGTTCATAAATTCCGTCCATTTGGGTTTGCAACCATTCCCGGTCAAGATTTTCAGGAAGCATCACATAAGTAAGGTTCCCCATGGACGTGTTGCCCCAATTGGTATCAGGTTGAAATTCAGTAATGCGCTCCATCGCCCCGATGGGCACAAGCACACCTATCGGCATATCCATGATGATCTGAGAATTAAAATGAGAATTTTGAGGAACATCTCGGATCAATGCCATGACCGTAAGATCATGCTCATGGTCAAGTGTTATGGTTTTTCCTATCGGGTTTTCATCACCAAAATATTTATCCGCGATTGCCTCCGTAATAATAATACCGTTGGAGCCATCAAGTGCAGAGCTGCTACCTTCCAGAAATTCAAAATCAAATATTTGTAGCAGTTCAGGGTCAACGAAACGGATGGTTTCATAATAATTATCATCTTCTATCGAAACCAGAAACTCTCTGCGGATGGTTCTCGCAACAGCATCGACTTCGCTGAGGTCCGTTTTAACGAGTGGTCCGACTGCACCTTGTACCCCGTCTATCTGGCCAACGCCAAGATTTGCTTGTGAATTTACATTACCGCGAATGGTATAAATCCGGTCCGAATTCTTAAAAAACTGGTCATGAGTATATTCGTAATTGGAGAGCAGTCCCCCAAAGAGATAAACGGCAAGTCCCACTGCCAACCCCAATATATTGATCGTCGCATAAAGCTTGTTTTTCAAGATGCTTCGAAGTGCGATTTTTATATAGTTGCGTAACATTTTTCTTCTCTTCTCTTTTGGTTATTCGCTCTTTAAGGAATAAATCGGGTTAATTCGGACTGCGGCCCAAGCTCTGCTCGATGTTGTCACGTAAGCAAGAACAAACGCGGTAACTCCGGCCATTAAATACGGGGTTAATGTCATATCGATACGGTAACTAAAGCCAGTGAGCCAATCATTCATCAGAAGCCAGGCGACAGGCCAGGCGATGACGTTGGCAATAATCACCAGTTTTGAAAGCTCCCAGGAAAGCATGGTCATAATATTAAGGGCTGACGCCCCCAGCACTTTACGGATACCGATCTCTTTGGTGCGGCGGTCGGCAATAAACGATGCAAGGCCGTAAAGTCCAATACAGGCAATCATGGCCGCGATACCGGCAAACCCGATAAACATCCTGAACACCCGACCTTCGACGGCGTAAAATGAGGCGTAGTCCTCTTCAAGGAATGTACGTCTGATCGGATAGGATGCCACATGTTGCCGCCAAATTTGATCAACAAGGGCTGTTGCTTGCTCAAGCGCACCATCCGCAGCTTTAATGGCCATCACGTTCCCGCCGTCACCCATTAGAAACGAAAGCGCAGCAGGTTCAGAGCGCACCGAACTAAAATGAATATCTCCAACGACACCAACAATAGTTAAATTTAGCCTATAATCCGTCCCACCGAAGGAAAACGCGGAATATACCTGTTCCCCCACCGCTTCAGCGGGGTCCGTCCAACCCGCCTGTCTGGCGGCTGTTTCGTTTAGAACAAGTCCGCCTGTCGCAACCGGTGCTTCAGGTGAAATCTGTGGCAGTTTATCTGTAGAAAAATCTTCGCTAAGCGCTCGTCCGGCGACCATAGTCATACCCAACGTGTCAAAATATCCATCATTAACGCCGACCCTGCGGGTAACAATCTGAAAGTCCGGCCCTTCACCTTCTTTTAAATAGGTGGAACCATCAGAAAGATCCATTGTCGGGACCATCGATCCACTCGTCACATGTTCAATAAGCGGGCTGGCGTTGAGTTGATTACGCATCGTCAATAAAGCATCCCGTGCTTCGCTATTATTAAGACGCACGACGATGACATCTTCTGGATCATATCCCAGCGGTTTATTTAGGGCGAAATCAATTTGGCCATTCACGATCCCGGTGGCCGACATAAGACCGATGGCAATTGAAAACTGAAGAATGACGAGCCCCGCACGAAGTTTTGCGGAACCAACGCCCTCAAACACACGTCCACGAATGGCTCTTGCCGGCAATACCCCAGAGACAAACAAAGCAGGGTATAATCCAGAAAGAATTCCAACAAGTATTGTAAGCAAAAGAAGTGCTGACAAATATCCTGTAGTATAAATTTGGCTGGCAGCCAGCGGAACGCCAAGCATGGACCCAAAAAACGGCGCAAATATCTCAACAATCACCAACGCACCGATCAAAGCTATTAAAGCCATAACAGTGGATTCGACGATAAACTGCATCGCCACATTAAGACGGCTGGCGCCAAGGACTTTTCTGACGCCGACTTCTCTGACGCGGTTGCTGCTTTGGGCAATTTGCATATTGATAAAATTGAACGTGGCGATGATCAGGGTGAGCAGTGCCACAAATCCGAAAATAGTCACATCTGATTTTTGGCGACCTGGTTTTGACAGCCCTGTCACCGTATCACGAACTCTCATTTCATTTTGAAGTTCGGTATTGAAATGGATATCGGTAAGCGGTTGCAGATGGACACCAATCCCCTCACTAAAATCCCGGTTAACATTATTAATCAGGTAGTCGTGTGATTTTGCTGCAAACGCGCTGCTGTCCACATTGTCCGCAAGCCTCATAAAATGGTATAGCTGATCAGAAAAATTACGTTCCCAGAATTCCGGATTTTCCCAAATCACAGGAAGCATTTCCATGTTGACGAAAATATTGGAAATCTGATGCGTATTACTTTTATTGTTTTCGACAATTGCGGTCACTCGAAAATCATGTGTTCCATCCAGAGTAAAGCTTTGGCCAATCGCGTCTTGCCCTGGAAACAGTAGTTCCGCCGCAGCGACCGTTAGAACGGCATCGTTTAAATTTGCCAGAGCAGTCGCGCTTGCACCACTTTCAACCCCAATGGCAAAAAAATCAAAATAGTTCGGGTCAACAAAGCTGACGACTTGATATTGCTTATCCTCACCAATACTAAGAAGCCGCTCGGTTGTTGTGATCCGGGTCAAATCTTCTACATCCCCAGGATGGGCGTCTGCGATCACTGTCGAAAGCGGATTAAAAAACGTTGCAAAACGCGCGCCAGAATCTTTACTTTCCCAATTAAGGCGGTAAACACGTTCGCTATCCGAAACCACCGTATCGAACGACGTCTCGTGGCTAACAAACAGGATAATCAGCATCGATACCGCAAGCCCAACGGCAAGACCACCAATATTAATCGCACTATAAAGTCTGTGTTTAACAATACTCCGAAACGACATACTTACATGATTTAACAACATGGTCTTCTCCTATTCATATCTAAGTGCTTTAATGGGATTGGTCCGCGCGACACGGATCGAGTTTCCGGCAACAGTGCCCCAGGCGATAAATAGGGCAGCAAACCCAGCGATTAGGCAAAAACCGATGATGGAGTAGTTTTCTATCCGGTAAGCGAAGCTTTCCAGCCATTGTGTCATTGCATAAAATGATAGTGGCCACGCTATCAGGTTAGCAACCACGACGGGTTTGGAAAATTTCCACAGCAACAACTTCACTATGTCGGTGACACTCGCACCCATTACTTTTCGAATGCCAATTTCTTTGGTGCGACGCTCAGCGGTGAAGCTTGCCAAACCATAAAGTCCAAGGCAGGCTATCAAGATAGCAAGCCCTGAGAAGGCCGCAAACATGGTTGCTTGGCCTTGTTCTGCTTCATACTGACCATCAATGGCATCCGTAATATATTCATATTCAAAAGGAATATTTGGGAATTCCTGCATCCAGATGGCGCGAATTTTATCTACGATAACCTTGGGCTCCGTAAGATAGCGAACGGTAATCGCTCTCGCATATCCTGTTTCCAGAGGATAAATTTCCGCGCGCATATTGCTTTTCAAACTTTCAAGATGAAGATCCGGAATTACACCAATCACTTCATACTCTACTTCAAGTTTTTCCGCCGGGTTGCCTGCGCTAATGTAGGTCAGTTTTCCAAGTGCCTCTTCAGGACTTCCCAGATTCAATCGGCGTAACGCGGACTGATTCAAAATAACCGCCGCGGTGTGACCATTGCCGGCTCTTATATCATCCATGGTCGCGCGTTCATCGGCACGGCCAATTTGATAGATTCGGCCCGCGATAAGTTCAATACCAAATGTCTTAAAAAAGTCATAACCAACTCTTCTATTGCTAACGATAACAGCGTCTTGCAGCGCCATATCATTGGTTCGAATAGCTGTATTGTTTTCAAATGGATATCCGGGAGTAAACCTTGCTGATGTGACGCTGGTAACTTCGGGAATTCGTTTAAATTCATCAATTAAGAAAGGAAGTTTTTCAAGCACCGCATCCCAACTGATATTATTTATCGAAAGAAGGTTTTCTTTCTCAAATCCCAAATCCATATTTTTAGTATATTGCATTTGTCCGTAAACAACCGCCGTAGATACAAAGAGAGCAATGGACACAGAAAATTGCACTATAACCAGTGCGGACCTTAGGTTAACAGAAGCGCTTGATTCCGCTGATTTGTTAGCCTTCAAAACTTCCGCAGGACGAAAGCCGGATAAAATAAAAGCAGGGTAAACCCCGCCTAATATTCCAACCACCAAAGAAAGAGCGATGATTTGAAGAATATCCATGGAACCATAATCCAGCGAGAATTCTTTGCCGAGAATTTCACCATAAAGGGGCAATGACAGCTCCAAAATTGCAAGCGCTATTAACAGCCCAAGAAATGTGAGTAAAATAGATTCTCCCAAAAATTGACCTATAAGTGACTTTTTAGACGCCCCAACCACCTTGCGTAAACTCACTTCTTTTGCCCTCTGGCTCGCTCGGGCTGTGCTTAAATTCATAAAATTAATGCAGGCAATGATCAGAATCAAAATGGCAATGGCTGAAAAAGTAATGACCGTATTTATGTTGCCGAGCGGTCGATAATCTCCGACGCCGTCTGATTTCAAATGCAGATCTTTTATATTTACGCTCTCTATTGATATGAGTTCTGAAACAGGGGTATCGGGGTTGCCGATCGGGAAAACTGGGAAATTTCTGTTTATAAATTCATCTATCTGATCAGTAATTTCTTCAATGGAGATACCCTGTTTAACGATATAGAATAAATGAGCATCAAGTGAAAACCAGTCTTCAAATATCCACCCGTTCTCGGTCCAGTCCTCCTCGACAATGAGAGCGAGTGAATTAATTTCAATTTGACTATTTTTTGGAAAATCTTCAATAACTGCCGTGATGGTGTAATCGCGCTCAAAAACATCAAAGTCGAGAGTTATGATCTGCCCAATAGGATCGCTATCCGCAAAGTATTTTGCGGCCATAGTCTCACTTAACGCCAGCCCCGAATTACTTGCCAGTGTTTTTTCAAGATCGCCTTTGATTACATTAAAGTCAAAAATATCGAGAACGTCAGGTTCTGCCAAAGATATTGTTTCAACAAACGAACGCTCACCCTGCATTACCATTGGATGGGTCCTAAGAACACGTGATGCGCTTTCAATTTGCGAAAAATCCTTTTTAAGCGCATGAATGACTGGACCCGGAGTCGAAACGAAATGCATTGGGTCGCGACCCGGAGGAATAAAGGATGTATGAGTGCGATATATCCGGTCAGCCTTTGTCCAAAAATTATCATATGAAACTTCATCACGGACAAACAGTGCTATAAGCATTACTGCCGCCAGCCCAATAGCGAGGCCAAGAACATTGATCGCACTAAAAAGCTTGTGTCTTAAAATATGCCTCCATGTGGTCGTTAGATAATTTTCGATTATCATCATTCGTACCTTAATGCGTCGATGGGATTGGCGCGTGCAACACGCATACTGTTACCAGCAACTGTGACCCAGGCGATAAGAAGTGCCGCTATACCTGCAACCAAACAAAAACTTAGAATCACAAAGCTTTCTATGCGGTATACAAAGCCTTCCAGCCAGATGGACATGGCGAAAAATGAAACAGGCCAGGCAATAAGATTTGCAATGACGACCGGTGTACTAAATTGCCATAAGAGTAGCTTCACAATATCAAACACGTTGGCACCCATGACTTTACGAATACCGATTTCTTTTGTTCTGCGCTCAGCGGAAAAGCTTGCAAGCCCATAAAGGCCCAGACAGGCAATTAAAATAGCGAGTCCGGAAAAAGCAGCAAACATAGTCGCTTCACCTTCTTCGGTTCTATATTGCTCAGCCACAGCGTCTTCGGCAAAATCATAACTAAACGGTACGCTGGGAACTTCCTGTTCCCAAAGCGTACGTGCTTTCTCTAATATTAACTGAGGATCGCCGTTAAATCTGACAGAAATATGTGAGGCATTTTCATGGCGAAGCACATACATTTCAGGACGTATCTGCGCTTTAAGACTATCGAAATGGATGTCCGGTACTACGCCTATTACGCTGAAGACCATTTCGAGATCATCACCCATTCCTCTGTATAAAATTTTTCCGATCGCGTCCTCCGGGCTTCCAAGTCCAAGTCTGCGCAAGGCCGTTTCATTTATTATGATGGAACTTATATAACCATTTCCGGCTCTCACAGACTCAAAGGACGTGCGAATATCATTATGTTCGCGGTCATAAGCGCGACCGCTCAGAAGCTGGATATTATAAGTGTTGAAATAATTATAGCCTACTGATCTGTTGCCCAGTAAAATAGCATCGTCGCGACTTAAATCCTCGGAACGAACGGTGGTATTGTTTTCTTGTCGTCTTCCGGGTGTAAAATCTGACCATGTGACATTTGATACATTTTCGCTCCGTCTTAATTCATTAACAAGCAGTGGTAGTTTTTCTGTTGCCGCATCCCTATGAACATCATGAATAACCAGCATATTTTCTTTATCATATCCAAGGTCCATGCTTTTGGCATATAGCATTTGGCCGTAAACAACCGCAGTTGAGACAAAAAGCGATATGGATACGGCGAACTGCACTATAACCAACGCAGACCGGAGCCTTACTGATGCACCGGTTTCGGCTGATTTATTTGCCTTTAACACTTCTGCAGGACGAAATCCCGACAATATAAAGGCCGGGTATACCCCGCCCAAAAAACCGGCGGTGATGGCAAGAAGAAGAATATTGATAAGATCGGATGAAGCATAATCGACCATAAGTGTTTTACCAATAACGTCATTATAAGCCGGCAACGCGAGTTCAACCATTACCAGCGCGAGAAGTAGACTAAATAATGTGACCAGAATACTTTCACCAATAAATTGTAAAATCAGGTTTTTCCTTGAAGCTCCCATTACTTTACGCAAGGATACTTCTTTGGCCCGTTGACTGGCGCGAGCCGTGCTAAGGTTCATAAAGTTGATGCTGGCGATAAAAAGTATCAATATTGCGACTGCGGAAAAAGTCAGAACCGTGTTTATACTTCCAGCATTAATGCCCGGACCTCTTAAATGTAGATCTTCTATATTCATTGAATTGAGAACAACGAAACTGGATGTCGGATCATCACTGCCCGAATCCTGAAAGTTCCGGTCAATAAAAGCTGGCATTTGGCTATTTATATCATCAATATTGGTGCCAGGTGCTACAGTGAAAAATTGATCGGAGTTTACTGAAAACCAGCTATCAAACATCCATTCCCAAACTTTCCACTCTTCCTCATTAAGCAGGATCATGGAAGTGATATCTATCTGGCTGTTAACGGGCAGATCTTCGATAACGGCAGTAACTTTGAAGTCTCGTTTAAAAATATCAAAATCCAAGGTGATCGTTTTGCCACTGGCCTCGGTTGTGCCAAAATATTTAACCGCCAACGTTTCATTCAGAATTAGACTGGTATTATCACTGAGCGCAGTTTTCAGATCACCTTGTGTGGCTTTAAAATCCAGTATGTTGAGCAAGTCACTATCAACGATTGTGATATCTTCCTGAAAGTATTTATTATCCAGAATAAGTGTTGGTTGCTGCGTTGATGCGCGCGCAACATGTTCGATTTGCGGAAAATCTTTTTTGAGCACATTATTAATGGGACCCGCAGACGATGAAAATTCCATCGGAGGTCTCCCGCTTGGCAAGAAAGTCTGGTGCATGCGGTAGATATTATCTGAATTGGCCCAAAATTTATCGTAGGAAAGCTCATCACGAACAAACAAAGCGATCAACATAACCGCCGCCAACCCAATGGAAAGGCCCAGTATATTGATCGCACTAAAAAGCTTATGATTATAAATATTACGCCAGGCGCTTATGATATAATTTTTAAATAACATCACTCGTACCTCAATGCATTAATCGGATTGGCTTTTGCGACACGCATGCTGTTGCTAGCCACCGTGCCCCAGGCTATCAACAGTGCAGCGATGCCTGCCATTAAACATAGTCCAATGATAAAGAAACTCTCTAACCTGTAGACGAAACTTTCGAGCCAAATAGTCATCGCGTAAAAGGATATTGGCCATGCAATAAGATTAGCGATAATTACCGGTTTTGAAAATTGCCAGACCAGAAGCTTGACCACGTCATAGACGCTGGCCCCCATCACTTTGCGAATGCCAATTTCTTTGGTGCGACGATCAGCGGTAAAACTTGCAAGACCGTATAGACCAAGACAGGCAATCAAAATTGCTAGCGCAGAGAACGCAGCAAACATGGTGGCCTGACCCTGTTCAGCGTCATATTGCTCGGCTATGGCGTCAGAAATAAAGTCATAATCAAAGGGTATACTAGGTATCTCCTGCTCCCATAACTTTCTCACTTGTTCAACAAAAGCGGCTGGATCACCAACGAAGCGTGCAGATATTGTTCTACCATATTCCGGTTCGAGTTCGTAAACCTCTGGACGAATTGTTAACTTGAGGCTGTCAAAATGAATATCTGAGATGACACCAATTATTTCATATGTCGCGGTTAAGTTTTCCTCGGGCTGTCCAGCCCCCACATAGATGGCTTTGCCGATGGCCTCTTCTGGAGTGCCAAGTCCCAAGCGACCTAAAGCGGATTGGTTGACAATGATGGAACCTGTATAAAACTCTCCCTTACGCAGGTCATCAGTCTGAACGTTCCTATCACCTCTCTCGCGACTGTAATCTCGCCCCGCAATGAGCGGGATCTCATAGGTGTTGAAATAATTATACCCAAGTGTGCGGCTTCCAATAAGCACCCCGTCCTCCGTGGACTGCCCTTCCGTAAATACAATAGTATTATTATTATTTGAATTCCCCGGTATAAAGTCCGACCAAGAAACCGAAATAGCACCAGGCATCCGCCCTATTTCATCGACCAGAAATTGAAGTTTCTCCAGCACTATATCACGTGATATTTCCTTAACCGCCAGTATATTTTCATCGTTATAGCCTAGGTCCATATTTTTGGCGTAGAGCATTTGACCATACACAACAGATGTAGAGACAAACAAAGTTATCGATACCGCAAATTGTAGTATAACAAGCGCATATCTTAATTTGACTGACGCCTTTGTTTCTGCCGATTTATTTGCCTTTAAATTTTCAGCTGGACGAAAATGCGACAGGACAAACGCTGGATATGCGCCGCCCAAGATACCAACACCGACCGCCAGTACAATTATATTAATGCTATCCGACGACGCATACTCGATCATAAGTTGTTTGCCGAGCATTTCATTGTACATCGGTAGCGCTAATTCTACAATCACAAGTGCAATCAACAGCCCCATCAATGTAAGTAGGATGGATTCCCCAAGGAACTGTATTATCAGATCTTTCCGAGATGCTCCCATAACCTTTCGCAACGAAACCTCTTTCGCGCGACTGCTCGCACGAGCCGTGCTCAAATTCATAAAGTTTATAGCGGCAATAAAGAGGATGAGAACCGCAACGGTGGCAAAAATCGTCACTGTATTTTTATTGCCGCTCTCATGATATTCCCCGTCACTATTGCCGTTCAGATGAAGATCCTTGATATTCATAAATTCCATTGTGATCATATCAGATGTTTTTGCATCTTCGCCGCCAAAGGGCAGTTTTGGGAAATTTCGATTTACAAAATCCGGAAGCAAATTATCCAAATCATCTAATATCGTTCCCGGCAACAAAGAAAAGAACAGCTGAGAATTGGTCGAGAACCAAGCATCAAACATGTAGGGCTGCTCTATCCACGCAGGTTCATCGATAGCAATTATTGCCTCGGCTTTCACCATACTGTTTTCTCTCATATCCTTGATAACAGCGGCAACTACATATTCGCGTTGAAAAACATCAAAATCCAGCGTTAACATTTTTCCAACCGCATTCTCATTTCCAAAATATTTTTTGGCCAGCGATTCATTCAATATGATATTGCTCAGGCCATTCAATGCATTGGTCGCATCCCCGGCGATGACTTCAAGTTCAAACAAAGTGGTAAATTCAGGATCTGCTAATGTTATAAAATCAACGAAATATTTATTGTCAATAATTACGGTAGGTTCCTGCACTGAAATCCTTGCCGCATTCTCAACCTGCGGAAAATCTTTTTTCAGTGCATGAATTACTGGTCCTGGCGTCATCGCTATATACATTGGATCGCGACCGGGCACGCTGAATGTAATATGCGACCGATAAATACTATCTGCTTTAGTCCAGAATTTATCATAGGATATTTCATCGCGGACAAATAGAGCGATGAGGATACACGACGCAAGCCCGATCGCCAGGCCAAGAATGTTAATGGCACTGAAAAGCGGGTTTTTAAATATGTTGCGCCAGGCGCTTAATAAATAGTTTGTAAGTAACATCTTCTTATCCTGATTTGGGCCCCTACTCCCATTCCCTTCGAGAAGAATTGGTTACGCACTTATACTTTCTGTAACAACATGACCATCAAGCAAGTTGATGGTGCGGCGCGCGTAGTCAGCATGAGACGGACTATGTGTCACCATGACGATCGTCGTACCTTCTTCATTTAATTTCTGAAGCATTTCCATCACTTCCTGACCGTGGGCGGTATCAAGGTTACCGGTCGGCTCATCGGCGAGGATCATGCTTTGGTTCCCAACAACAGCACGGGCCACGGCCACACGTTGCTGCTGACCACCGGAAAGCTGACTTGGCATATGTTTGGCACGGTGAGCAATACCTACTTTATCCATAACGGCAGCAACACGCTCTTTGCGCTCAGACGCCGGGATATCATGATAAAGAAGCGCTAGTTCGATATTTTCCGCAACTGATAATTCATCTATCAGGTTAAAGCTTTGAAAGATAAATCCGATATGCTGTTTGCGGATAACACCAAGCTGTGCTTCCGAATATCCGGCAACGTCTTCACCTTTAAAATAGTAATGGCCACTGGTCGGTGTGTCGAGCATGCCGATAATATTGAGTAGCGTAGATTTACCGCAACCTGATGGCCCCATAATGGCAACAAATTCACCAGTTTCAATCTCAATATTGACGTTATTCAGCGCAACCGTTTCCACTTCGTCTGTGCGGTAGGCCTTTGTAAGGTCTTGTAATTTTAACATTTTTTGTCCTTTTGGTTTTAATTATTCGTATAAATTAATCTTCAGTAAGCTTCAGGCGATCCATATCCATAAAGCTGGTATACGGGGATGTGATGACGCGCTCACCAATTTCGAGCCCATCAATCACTTCAATAAAGTTGTTGTTTTTTCGGCCCAGACGAATACTGCGTTTTATCGCAAACGAACTATCGTCAGAGACAACGAATATCCAGCTACCACCGGTATCCTGATAAAAAGCGCCGTTTGGAATAAGCAAGGCTTCCGCGCTATCGCCTAGCGTCAGTTTTGACTGCAATGTTTGACCGCGGCGAATATCTTCCGGTTGCTCAGCCGTAAAAACCATATCAATTTTAAATTGATTATTTTGCACATCCGGATAAATCTTCTTTATCCGCATTGGAAACTCGGCACCGTCACCTGGGCGCACATAGACACCTGTCTGGCCAAGATCAACGCGGTTCAAATAAAATTCGTCGATTTGAACTTCAAGTTTGAAGTTGTAAGGATCATCAATTTGACCAATAGCAGTGCCCCGCGCAACCGACTGACCAAGTTCCAAATTAAAACCGGAAAGCTGACCCTCAATCTGCGCTTTCATCTTAAGATTATCAAGACTGGTGCGAGCAATTGCAAGATTTCGCTCAAGGTTGGCACTATCAATCTTTGATAGCTCAAGTTGTGTTTCCTGCATTCTTGCATCTGTTTCCTGAGATTTTTTTGTAACTTCAAGCATCTTCACTTTGTAAGCAAGATCTTCTTCAGCTTCATCAAGTTGAGATTTAGTAAAATTACCACGTTCATACAATATTCTATATCTACCAACATTGCGGGTGAGCTTTTGTATCTCATATTCGAGCGTTGTAATGACTGTAATATGACTAAGACGATTTTGTTCTAATTGAAGCTCAAGTGTCCGCATGGCATTAAGCTCGCCTGCTACGCGGGCCTCATTTTGAAAAACCTCAAGCTGCAATGTCGGGTTGGAAAGCTCGACGATCGGTTGACCTTGTTTAACAATTGTACCGTCTTCGACAAGTATTTTTTCAACTCGCCCACCTTCTGTTGCTGATACAAAAACGGTCGTCAGCGGCGTTACCTTGCCGCGAATTGGAATATAATCTTCGTAAACGCCGCTGGTCACGCTTGAAACCACAAGCCGACTTTCTTCCACCCGGAAGGTGCGCCCACCCATAGCGCTATCGACAATAAGGTATAGCACTATGGCAACCACTAGGCCGCCACCCCCCCAAAGTGCTATTTTAAGTGGGTTTCTCTTTTTATCTATTTTTCGGTCCATGCCGACACCGGCATGAGCACCTTCTGGTTTACTAATATTATCCATTTTAGTCATTTTATTCACTGTCAATTGTTGTATTTTTACGCTGTACCTAAATATAGCAAAGACCGTGCCAATTAATAAACTATTGATAATCAAGGATTTAATGCTTTACTGTTCGATTTCGAACAGTATATACTGTTCATTATTGAACACATGTGTGCGAAATTGAACAATAGGAAAACCGGATAAAAGTGATGGAAAAACGTGGGTCTATACTCATTGTCGATGATGACGAAGACATTCTAGTTGCAGGCAAACTTCTGCTCAAACGACACTTCGCAAATGTTGTCACCATTAGCCAGCCGAACCAAATTTCTGCGGCCATGAAGAAAGACAGTTTTGACGCAATCTTACTGGATATGAATTTCGGCCCCGGCGAAAGTTCAGGCGACGAAGGCTTCTTCTGGCTTGCAGAAATTTTAAAAATTGATCCGGAATCTGTGGTCATTATGATCACCGCCCACGGCGGCGTTAATATCGCCGTGGAAGCCATGAAAATGGGCGCAACGGATTTTGTATCAAAGCCTTGGCAAAATGAAAAGGTTGTCGCAACCCTGTCCGCGGCGGTGAAGTTGCGAAAAACACGCAACAAGGCTGCAACCCTGAAGCAAGCCAACAGAACATTGGTCGAGGACAGCGGCAGTCAGGAAATTATCGGCAAATCAGACGCCCTAAAGGACATTCAGTCGATGATCGAACGTGCCGCGCCCACCGATGCAAATGTTCTCATAGTCGGCGAAAATGGCACTGGCAAGGAACTGGTAGCACGAGAACTTCATAGATTATCCAACAGGTCCGACGAAATATTTCTCAGTGTCGACATGGGCGCGATTAGTGAAAGTCTTTTTGACAGTGAACTTTTTGGTCACAAAAAAGGATCCTTCACCGACGCAAAAGATGACCGCGTAGGTAGGCTCCAAGCGGCGTCTGGAGGCACTTTATTTTTGGATGAGGTTGGCAATTTACCACTTCACCTTCAGGCAAAATTGCTTACGGTTTTAGAACAGCGCAAAGTCACCCCGGTAGGCGCAAATCAGCCGGTACCCATAGATGTGCGGGTAATAGCGGCGACAAACCTGACATCAAAGCAGCTCAGCGACGAAAGCCGATTTCGTCAGGATCTTCTTTTTCGCCTAAATACAGTGGAAATCGATGTACCCCCGCTTCGCGAAAGACCAGAAGATATTGAAGCGATTGCCAATCACTATACCGCACTCTATTGCCGCAAATATGATAAGCCCCTAAAAAAACTTTCAGCAGATGCACTCTCTGCTATCAAGTCGTATGAATGGCCCGGCAACGTTCGTGCGCTGAGACACGCAATTGAACGGGCGGTGATATTGAGCCAGGGTTCCAGCTTTACTGCCGCTGATTTTGCCCTCGAAAGCCATCCAACAAGCGCAGGTGAGATCGAAAATAAACTCAGCATCAAATCAGATAGCGGCGAAGAAGAAATCGCCCTCCCTGATGGCAATCTTAATCTGGAACGTATGGAATATGTTCTGATTGAGAGGTCCTTGAAAAAACATCGCTACAATATTTCTCACGCTGCTAAAGAGCTGGGCCTCACCAGAGCCGCACTTTACAGAAGGATGGAGAAATATGGGTTTTAAGCAATTCAGCCTTCTTTTGACCGTGCGACTGGCGCTACTTTTTATCACCGTTAGCAGCCTCGCCATTTTGGTCATCAGTCCCGGCTTTCTCGCCGCTAGCCTGCTTATTGCCCTTGTCGCCTTATTTCAAATCTTTGAAATTGTCCGTTTTGTAAAACTTACTAATGATGATTTAACCCGTTTTCTTGACGCCATGCGCTACGGCGATTTTGGCCAAAAATTTGATCATGCCGGCATGGGAGCGGGCTTCATCGAACTTGGTGAAGCGATCACAGATATCCTCGAGCGTTTCCGTCAGTACCGAGGTCAACAAGAGGAAGAGCTTAAACATTTAAAAGCCCTTATCGAACACGTTCCGGTGCCGCTTATGTCAATAAAGGGAGACGGCACAGTTCAAATCCATAACAACGCCGCACGGCGGCTTTTTGGGTCCACCCACGTTGCCCGGGTTAGCGACCTGAGCAAGTTTGGCGATGAATTTAGAAAGCGCGTAGTGACCTTGGAGCCGGGCGAAAGGCATTTGGTCACTTTCAAAATTGATGACACAGAACAGACACTGACTGTTGGTTCGACGCAGATCGTTACCGCCGGTAATGTAGAAAAAATCATCTCACTCCAAGACATCCAAAGTGAACTTGATGTTGCGCAACTTAAGGCATGGCAAGATCTTGTTCGTGTGCTTACCCACGAAATTATGAACAGTATCACGCCCGTTTCGTCACTTGCCAAAACATCCACCGATCTGGTCGATGATGCAATCAAGAAAATCCAAGGCCAGCCCGAATTGGTTGAGGAATTAACGGACGTGCGCGACGCTGTTGACACCGTTGCGCGACGTTCGGATAGCTTGATGCATTTCGTACAAAGTTACCGAAGATTGACGCGCCTTCCTCCGCCTGAGAAAGAGCAACTAAATATCAAAAAAACCTTTGCCGATATTATCAAGCTTGTATCGGTTAGCATTGAGCAGAAAAAAATCGATCTCACCGTGGATGTGACAACCGACGGCCTTGAGATATTTGCAGATCGTGAAATGCTGGAACAGATGCTTATAAATCTGATAAAGAATGCAGAGCAGGCCCTCGCGAACACCTCGGGTGCTAAGGTAAAAATTAGTGCCAAACTCAACAAAAGAGGCCGAATTGTCATCGAAGTCGCAGATAACGGACCCGGTATATCCGATGAGCTTGCCGCTAAAATTTTTGTGCCGTTTTTTACCACAAAAAGGGATGGATCCGGGGTCGGCCTCGCATTGACCAGGCAAGTGATGATCGCCCACGGCGGTTCCGTCAGTCTGTCAAAAACAGACGGTGGCGGCGCCACATTTATTCTCACCTTTTAAAGAAAGCCCGCTACCATGTTTTCACCTGCCATCTGTTTTAAGAGTATCAGCAAGGACTATGACGGGGTGTCAGTGCTGAAAGACGTTAATCTGGAAATTAACGATCAGCAAACTACCGCTCTGGTTGGTGAAAGTGGGAGTGGTAAAACGACATTGCTTCAAATCGTCAACGGACTGACCACACCCACTTCAGGACAAGTTGAAATATTCAACGAAAAAATTGATTATGAAAATCTGCCCGCTTTAAGAAAGAAGATGGGCTACGCGGTACAAGGAGCTGGACTATTTCCCCACATGACCGTCTATGAAAATATTACAGTGATGGCAAAACTGGATAACTGGTCAGAACAGAAAATCCGTGAAAGAGCGAATTTTGTCATTGAACTGGTTGACCTTCATGAAGAATTAGTGGACCGCTTTCCGCATAACCTGTCAGGCGGGCAACAGCAACGCGTAAGCCTATGTCGAGCCATGATGCTCAATCCACCGCTTTTACTTCTTGACGAACCATTTTCTGCTCTTGACCCAATAACCAAGGGATATATCCACCTCGAATTCATTAAGCTACAAAAAGCAGAATCCAGAGCCATTCTTTTGGTAACCCATGATATGGAAGAAGCGGTTAAGCTTGCGCAGAATATTGTAATTCTAAAGGACGGTAAAGTCGTTCAGGCGGGAAAAACCGATGATATTACCGCGCAGCCAAAGAATGACTACGTCATGGGATTGCTGAAAAGTGTGACCGATTAAACCGAACTTAGAAGAATACTCGTTTCACTATTTAATATTCCATCAATCATACGAACTTCACGCAGCACCCGATCAAAATCATTAAGGCTTGTTGTTTGGATTTCGGCGACCAGATCCCAGGCACCATTTGTCGTATGAAGGGTTTGCAACTCCGGTAGTCCCCGCAGCCTTTTTATCACTTGTGACGTGGATTTTCCCACCACCTCTATCATCATAAGCGACCGGATCGCATCATGTTCATAATCTTCACGAACCCGAACGGTGAAACCGTGAAGGGTCCCAGAATCCAGCAATCGGTCAAGTCTGTTTTGAACGGTTCCCCGCGAAACTTGCAAAATATCAGCAAGTTTTGAAAGGGGTGCACGACCATCCGTGCGCAGCAAACCGATCAGCTCACGGTCAAGCTGATCATACATATATTTTGCGTTTGTTGTATTTTTACTTTGCATCATAAAATTCGAATTTTATTATCAATATGATAATATATACTGTCATTATGATAAAAACACTACAAATATTTATATAATTGTGACATTGTTTATAATATTTATACAAGTTACTTTAGAGATCATAAGCAAATATAGTTATATAAGAAGTGGAAATTGTCGTGAATAAAAAAGTAGCAAGCGACCTCAATCTCGTGCCATTTGTCAGCGTCGACAACATGATGAAAATTGTTTTGGAAATTGGCATCGAAAACGTCCTAATCGGGATATCTGACTATCTCGAAGCAGATTTCAAGCGTTGGGAACTTTTTGACAAGACACCGCGTGTCGCATCCCATTCCAATGAAGGTGTCATTGAATTGATGCCGACCAGCGACGGAGAAGTTTACGGATTTAAATATGTAAATGGTCATCCTAAAAACACAAAAGAGGGCCTTCAAACCGTAACTGCTTTTGGTGTACTCGCAGATGTTAATACGGGCTATCCGGTTCTACTGTCTGAAATGACGATCCTGACGGCATTACGTACGGCGGCTACTTCCGCTATGGCTGCAAAATATCTGATGCCAAAGAATTCAAAAACCATGGCAATGATTGGCAATGGCGCTCAATCAGAGTTTCAAGCACTTGCCTTTAAGGCCATATGCGGCATTGATGATCTCAGACTTTATGATATCGATGCATCAGCAACAGACCGCTGCATGAAAAACCTGAGCGGTTTTGGAATTAATATGGTCAAATGCGACAGCGAACAGATGGCCGTTGAAGGTGCCGATATCATCACTACTGTGACAGCAGATAAACAATATGCCACGATCCTCACCGACAATATGGTCGGCTCTGGCGTACATATCAACGCCATCGGCGGGGACTGCCCTGGCAAAACCGAACTTCATAAAGATATCCTTCTACGGTCAAAGATATTTGTTGAGTATCCACCGCAAACTCGAATTGAAGGTGAAATCCAGCAACTTGATGACGACTATCCGGTAACGGAGTTGTGGCAGGTTATGACTGGCGAAATTGAGGGCCGTACAAACGAAAAGCAAATCACTTTATTTGACAGTGTTGGTTTCGCGATCGAGGATTTCTCAGCTCTTCGCTATATTAGGGATCAGTTGGAAACGACAGGCCAGTTCCAAAATCTTGATATGGTCGCGGATCCGGATGATCCCCGCGACTTGTTTGGTATGGTACTGCGCGCCAAGGATAAACTATAACAGAGGACGTTGAAATGGATAGACGAAGTGCCCAAGCACCTGCCGCAGTGATTATGATCCGCCCTCATTATTTTTCACCAAATGAGGAAACAGCAAATGACAATGCGTTTCAGCAAAGCGGTGATGGTCTCAGCGCATCTGAAATGGCAAAATCCGCTTACACAGAGGCTACAAATGTTGCTGAAAGACTAGAGAGCAAAGGCATCAAAGTTCATATCTTTGAAGATGAAAGCAAGGAAACACCTGATTCCGTTTTTCCGAACAATTGGTTTTCCACTCATCCCGGTGGGCATGTTGCTATCTACCCAATGTTTCCTGAAAATCGTCGCCGTGAACGCCGCACAGATGTCATTGAGATGCTCAAAAAGGACTACCGCGTTCAGGACATAATTGATTATTCTGGCCTAGAGCCTGATGGATTATTTTTAGAGGGTACCGGCGCCATGGTTCTTGATCATATTGACCGCGTGGCCTACGCCGTACGGTCAAACCGTACTGACCCGGTGGCACTTGAACGCTTCTGCACCCATTTTAATTATGAACCGATGGTTTTTGACGCTGTTGATGATGATGGGGCGTCAATTTATCACACCAATGTTCTTATGTGTATCGCGACAAACTTTGTCATGATCTGTCTTGATATGATCCCGGACAGCGACCGCCGTGCAGAAATCGAAGACCGTTTTAGGAACTCAGGACGCCATGTTATCGCGCTTTCCAAACAACAGATAGCCTGTTTTGCCGGGAACGCTCTTGAACTTCAAAGTAATGATGGCCGTGTACTAGCACTTTCGTCCGTCGCATTGAAAGCACTGTCGCCAGAGCAGATATCAATAATTGAACAAAGCGCTAAGTTGCTGCCCCTAGATATCCCGACAATCGAGCTGGCCGGTGGTTCCGTACGCTGTATGTTGGCTGGAATTCATCTATTGCCCCGATAGTTTGACACTCACTGAAATATCACTGATAGTAAGATAATTATTGGATCAAACAGGGTAGGTCACGTCATTTTCAAGCGTATGGGGAAAATTTATACCATATTCGTTGTCTTTTTTCTGGCAATGAGTTCATTTGCACTTTGTGCGCAGGAAAGAATAATCGTCGGTAGTAAAATGGATACCGAAAGCTACCTCCTCGCTGAGATCATGGCGCAGTTACTTGAAGCAAATGGCTTTGATATTGAACGTAAATTTGGTTTTGGTGGCACTCTGATTTGCTATAACGCCTTGACCGCGGGTGAAATTGATCTCTACCCCGAATATACCGGGACTATTTCAGCCGCCATCCTTGCCCCCGATGAAAGGCCGTTGAGCACTGGTTTAATAGATATCTACCGCAATATTTTAAACCAAAAGGGTCTCGATTTATTTTCTCCGCTCGGCTTCAGTAACAGCTACGCCCTTGCCATAAAACAAAACTTGAGCAGCGATAAAAATATCACAAGAATATCCGATCTTGAAAATCATGCTGACCTCAGAACCAGTCTCAGCCACGAATTTCTAAATCGTGATGACGGTTGGGAGGCGCTAAAAAACGCTTACAATCTGCCGCAGCAGCCCATCGGCATTCAGCACGGGCTTGCTTATAAGGCTATCGATGAGGGCGCTATTGACATGACAGATGCCTATTCAACGGACGGTGATATTGAACGGTATCGACTTGTTTTACTAGAAGACGATCTTGAATTTTTCCCAAAATATCTTGCCGCATCATTTACCAGGACGGATTTTCCACCAGCAGCCAAAGCAATTCTAGCACAACTTGAAAATAAGCTGAGTGATCAACAAATGAGAACACTTAACGCCAAAGTTGTCGTTGACGGACAATCATTTTCCGCCGTTGCCAACACTGTCCTTATAAACCTCAACCTAATACCAGAGGAGAGCAGCGAGAGAAATTCTTCAATGCTTGATCAACTCCTAAAAAACACAACAACCCATATCAAGCTTACGTTGATAGCTCTATCAGCAGGATGTTTGGTCGGTCTGCTTACGGCAATCGCAATCTTTCGCTCGGCTAAAATTTCACGGTACGTCATCTATTTTACCGGACTCCTACAAACGGTCCCTTCCATAGCACTACTTGCATTGATGATCCCTTTATTGGGAATTGGTGAAGTCCCTGCGATCACCGCGCTCTTTCTCTATTCATTGCTACCAATTCTAAGGGCGGCAGTCACAGCGCTAACCACAATTGATCCGGTACTTTCAAATGTATCAAGAGCTATCGGTATGACCCGCAACCAGCAACTGCGGTACGTGTTAATTCCTCTGGCACTACCCAATATTCTATCGGGTGTAAGGACCGCTACGGTTATCTGCATCGGCACTGCAACGCTGGCCGCGTTCATTGGCGCTGGCGGCCTTGGTGAACCTATTGTAACTGGACTGGCGTTGAATGATACAAGTTTGATTTTACAAGGTGCGATACCGGCAGCTTGTTTGGCGATCATTGTCGAACTTATGTTTGAATTATTAGAGAAAAAAATCGTTCCCGAGCATATGCGCACAGCCACCGCCTAACGGCAACCTTCAAAAATTCTTATTCCTTGACCAACCTGACGCTTTTTTCGTGAAAGGCGATTTTTTCCTGCTTGAAAAGTTTTCCAAGTGCTTTTTTATAATTTGATTTGCTGACATGGAACACTGCGTTAATTTCTTCGGGCGAGCTTTTATCTGTCAGGTGGGTTTTGCCGCCATGTTCTGATAGATGGACAAGGATTTTTTCCGCCAATTCATCCCTCACTTCAAAGGCCAGTTTCTGCAACGTGATGTTGATACGTCCATCTTCGCGTGGCTCGCCGATGTAGCCTTTAAACTGATCGCCAACTTTAATCGGCCGAACGACTTCATTGGTGTGGATAAGGCCAAGGTGGCTACCGTTAACAACCGCTTTAAAGCCCAGGTCGCTTCGGCTGGCAATAAGCAGATCTACTTCCTGCCTGACCTCAAAAGTGCCTTCATTCTCTTCTTTGAGAAACCTGCTAAGGCGTGATGATGCAGCAATACGGTCGGTTTTGTCTATAAAGACGTAAACCACATAACTGCGTCCTACTTCCATTGGCACCCGTTGTTCCTTAAAAGGAACCAATAAATCTTTGGTCAGTCCCCAATCAACAAAACTTCCGAACTGGCTTTGTCCTACGACTGGAAGGAACGCACAGTCGCCCACCCTGGCAAAAGGAACTTCAGTGGTTGCAATAGGCCGGTCTTCTGAATCGAGATAGACGAATACATCAAGAAACTCACCGACTGCCCAAAGGCTTTCATCTTCAGGCAAGTATTTGCCAGGCAGCAGTATCTCTTCGTCGCCGCTTACAAGATAAACGCCAAAATCGACGTGTTTTCCGACTTCAAGCGTGTGATTTTTGCCGACTTCTATCATTGTTTTCTTTTCTGTTTCCGCTTGGGAGTGCTATTAGCTTCCGTTTTCTTAAGCTCCGGCCGCCACCAATAGATGGTCTTCAGCCGTCCTCGGTCCATAAACAAGTCATCAAGCTTGAGAGCCAGCTTCTTAAACGGTCCCTTTGCAAGTTGCAACCACAATCGGTGAATAGGTTTTGAAAAATCGCGGTTATAGGGACAGGAACGAATGCAGATAATGCAGTCGGTATTTTGATTGCACCAGAATTTAAAGCATTTTTCTGCAGACGGTGTCCATTTAACCACACCTTTTATGTTGCTTTCACTATGTGTATGATCGGACGGGGCGTCGAAGGGAATTGCTTTAGGCGGGCAAGCTTTGGCACAGCGATCACAGGTGTTACAAAATTCCTCAACGCCGAATTTCTTTGGACTGTTAATTTCAAGCGGCATATCGGTAAATATCTTGCCAATTCTAAACCTTGGACCGTATTTATCATTGATCAACATACCGTGGCGTCCCACTTCACCAAGCCCTGCTTGTAGTGCCAGTGGAATACAAAGGGCACTGTCATTAAGCGTTGCATAAGCACGGTAACCCATATTGCGGATATATTGCGCCAACGTAATAATCGCTACCCCATCAAAGGTATACCCAAGCCCAGTTGCGGCCCCCGATAGCGCAGATGGTACCGTTTTGATAAGTTCTCGGTCCATTGGCTCGAGGGTCACTATGACATTGGGAATATCATCAGGAATTTCCTGCGGTTTCTGTCCGTTGCCTTGCATCGTAAAAATGGACTTATACATCCAACGTTCGTCATATTCGCAGACACCAAGATCACCCACACCACAAAAACCCGCGACCTTGCGCAAGTCCCGTGTTGCTTCCGCGGCATTCTCATAGGGATATGGTTCTGGCCAGCCCTGATCATGGGATGTGTAGTAATCCCAAAACCCTTCTTTGCGTATTTCGTCTGGCTTTTCGTTCCTGAATTCACCGGATTTTTCGATATCGCGGATGACATTATTCACATGCCAGGCGGCATTTCTAAAAGCGTAATCTTTCTGGCTGAAACCATCGGTTTTTCGGGCCTTGGCATAAGGCATATAATAGCCTTCGAAAAACTTATCAGATTTCTCGGATTTTATCTCCGGATCCCACATGGCCCGACAATAGATATCAAACTTTTGTTCGAACCGTTCGAAATCATCCTTTACCTCTATACCCGTATCATCGTCAATAGGGCGGGAATGTTTGGATTTGTCCATCAATCGTCCTGGGTTGGAGTTGCCTATGGCAGACGATAACCAAATTTTGCTTTTGCATCAATCAAATATAAATGCCATGTTCTTTCCCATAACAATGAGGGATTATTTGATGGTAAGTTTTTTTCAAAGATATTTACTGCCCGGCCTTATATATCAATCGGTGATTATCGCCGGAGGCTACGCCACTGGACGCGAAATCGTCGAATTTTTCTTCGGTGCTGGCCCAAGGGGGGGATTGCTCGGTATTCTCGTTGCTATGACCATCTGGAGCGTCACGCTTGCGGCCTGTTTTGAACTCGCCCGCATCACCAAAAGTTATGATTACAAAACCTATTTTAGTCAAACACTGGGTCGCGGCAGTATATTGTTTGAAATTGCTTATATGTTGCAAATTATATTGGTTATCTCCATCGTTGGTGCTGCTGCTGGCGAACTGCTTTCAGTGAATTATGGTATCGAAGCAATTTGGGGCACCATAACCATGATGATATCTGTGGGTGTCCTTGTATTTTTCGGCTCCAGCTTGATCGAAAAATTCCTCAGCATTTGGTCACTACTGCTTTATATTGCTTACGCGGCATTCGTCGTTATGTGCATCAGCGTGTTTGGTGACAAAATAGCAACTAACTTTACCACTCATCCAGTCGGTGAAGGATGGTTTACGGGCGGCCTTACTTACTCCGGCTATAACCTTGCGACAATTCCAGCGGTACTATTTTGCATTCGCCACATCAAAACCCGCAAAGAAGCGATCTCAGCAGGACTTCTCGCCGGGCCGATTGCCATGATCCCGGCTATATTTTTCTTTGTCGCGATGATGGGATACTACCCGAATATCATGGAACAGTCTTTGCCGGTCAATTATCTGCTCAACATCCTTGATGTGCCGATTTTTAAAGTCATCTTCGAAATTATTCTCTTTGGCACATTCATTGAAACATGCACTGCAATGATCCATTCCATCAATGAGCGGATCGCCGTCGCCTATGATGATAGAGATCACCACATGCCACGTTATATGCGCCCGGTAATTGCCTTCGTGATCCTCTTTACCGCCATCGCCCTGGCAACCAAATTTGGTATCGTAAACTTAATATCACAAGGATACGGAACACTCACCTGGATATTTATCATATTGATCATTGTGCCACTTTTTACTATTGGTATATGGAAAATAATGAAGAGCAAATAACCATGAAGATTACCGTTATCGGCGCCGGAATTATCGGTGTCACCAGCGCTTACTTCCTCGCGAAAGATGGATATGAGGTTGAGGTCATTGAAAGACAGGACGGTCCCGCGTTGGAAACCAGTTTTGCAAACGCCGGTATGCTCACACCGTCCATGGCCGATCCCTGGAATTCGCCCAGGATATTTGGTACACTCATTGCTTCACTAGCCAGCTCTCATAGCTCGTTTAAGCTAAGGCCAAAGGCACTGCCCTCTATGATAGGCTGGGGACTTTCTTTCTTAAATCATTCAAGGAAAAAACACTATTATAAAAACCTGCACCGAAGTGCCGATCTCTCCTGCTATTCCATGGAAATTCTTGCTGGATTGAATGAAGAGCTGGATATTCAATATGACGGATATGAAACTGGATCAATGAAGGTTTTCCGTGATCCGGAAGCCATGAATGAATTGGCAAAGCTATCTGAACATTTAAAAGATCACGCAATGACCTTTCAGGTTCTTAAAGGTGAAGAGATAACAAAAGTCGAGCCTTCTCTAAAAGCCGTTGAACATCAACTATGTGGCGGCGTATATTTTCCGGGGGATCACGCTGGAAACGCCTACCTGTTCACTTGTGAAATGGAAAAACAAGCGCGCAACCTCGGTGTTAATTTTCGTTATGGGGTGACCGTCAATAAAATGGTCCGGTCAGGATCAAAAATATCAAAACTGATCACCAGCGAAGGTGAGCTTACGTCTGATCTATTCATCCTTTGCGGCGGAAGTTATTCAATGCCGCTCGCGCGCACCGCCAACCTAAATGTTCCAGTGAGACCCGCAAAAGGATACTCACTCACGGTACCGCTCAATGGTTGGAACGGTGGCCCGCGTATGCCACTTATCGACGACGGGTTCCATGCGGCTATTTCACCGCTTGGTGATGTGCTCAGGGTTGCCGGCACCGCCGAATTCGCCGGGTACGATCAAAGTTTAAACAGAAATCGTCTTGATAAGCTCTACAATCTTGTCGATGAGATTTATCCGCAGTTTAAGCCGTATCTGGACCGTGATAAGGTGACGGAATGGGCGGGATTAAGACCACTCACTGTTGACGGTTCTCCTTATATTGGCAAAACAGAAATCGAAAATCTACATCTTAACACCGGACACGGCCCCTTGGGTTGGACCATGGCCGCGGGATCATCAAAAATGCTCAGCGATATCGTTAAGGGCGAAAAAACAGTACTCGATGAAAGCACATATAGCTTAAACCGTTAAAACGGATTTCCAAACATCATCATATAAACAACCAGAGAAATGGCGAAGGTTGCAATATATTTGGTGCTGATGCGCCATAAGGTATATTCCTTGCTGCCATGCGCGAAACCGAATTGTCTTTCGGCCATGTCATTTGTCATCGCCCAACCGGCAAAGAGGCCAATCATAAGCGCATTGATAGGAATAAGTACATTAGCAACCGTATAATCCATGATGCCAAACAGGTTTTTACCTTCATATAACGGAATAAAATCAAGCGGTTTAAAATCAACCAATACATTAAAGGACAGCACCATAAACATGCCGATTGACCATGCTATCGCGCCAGATGTCCAAGCCATTCTGGGCCGTGATTTTCCCTTATCGACAAACCAGGCGACAATCGGCTCAAGCATGCCAACTGTTGATGAGAGCGCCGCAAAAGAAAGCAGTACAAAGAAAAGAGTGCCAAATAATATACCGCCGGGCATCTGACCGAAAGCAATGGGAAGAGTGGCAAATATAAGTCCAGGCCCCTCACCGGGTTCAAGACCATATTCAAAAACAATTGGAAAAATAGCAAACCCGGCAAGCAGCGCAACCATAGTATCCGCTATAGCAATCAGTCCTGCAGATTTGGGAAGTGACACATCATCAGGAAGATAGGCACCGTAAGTAATAAGCCCACCAACCCCAATAGCCAGTGAAAACAGCGCCTGTCCCAATGCTTCAAGTATCGCTCTTGGAGTGAGTTTAGAAAAGTCAGGATTAAGTAAAAATTCAACAGCCGCCGCTGAATCAGCGGTAACCATAGCATAAATAGCAAGAAACACCAGAATGACAAACAGAGCGGGCAGCATAATTTTAACGGCTTTTTCCAAACCATTCTTTACCCCCATCGAAATAATACCGACTGTCGTGACGAGGAATATACTGAACCATGCCACAGATGAAATCACATTATCCTGTGCCGATTGAAAGATAGCACCAGAGCCCGCCGCATCAACACCCGTAAAATCTCCCATTGCAGCTTTGAATATATATTCCGCCGACCAGCCCGCGATCACGCAGTAGTATGAAAGCCCGAGGATCGGCACCAGAATACTGATCCAGCCAATGATTTTCCAAACTGGGTGATACCCTCTTTTAATCAAGCGGTTCATGGTTTCCACCGCGCTAAGCTTACCTTCGCGGCCAATGGCAAGTTCAGACATCATCAGCGGCACACCTAGAATGAATACAAAGCCAATATAGACCATGATAAAAGCACTGCCGCCATTTTGCCCGGCGATATAGGGGAAACGCCATAAATTCCCAAGACCAACCGCGCAACCGATTGCGGCCAATAAGAATGCCGACCGAGATGACCAGATTGCTTTTTGCACTACAGTATCACTCATAAAAGAAGACCCTATTATTTTGATGTTTTATTTTTTTTCTGAATGAAGCCTAGCGAGAAATTTATCACTTTTCAATGCCTCTTTGACATTTAGTATTGCCTCCATAGGAGCAAAGACCTTCAATTTAATTGACTTTTTACAGTAAATTCTCTGATAATCGGCGCAACAGACAAATTTTCAGGGTTCTATTATGAAAAAAACACTCTTTCTTGTTGCCTTTTCTTGGGCTTTATACGCTTGCGATGCGCCTCAAAATACAGAAATACAAAATACAGACATAACAGAACCGTCATCAGAAAACAGCAGACCCAACATTCTACTGATTATGGCAGATGATTTGGGCTATTCGGATATTGCATCCTTCGGCGGTGAAATCTCAACTCCAAACCTTGATGAACTTGCCGCTGGCGGCCTTAAAATGAGCAATCTTTATGCAGCCGCCGCCTGCTCACCCACCCGGACAATACTTTTGGGCGGTGCTGATAGCCATAGAGGCGGCATGGGCACCATGTTCAATGATCAGGCGCCAAACCAGCTTGGTCAACCCGGCTACGAAGGTTATATGAACCATGATGTGGTCTCCGTCGCCACCCTGCTTCAGGACGCTGGCTATAACACCTACATGACCGGAAAATGGCACCTTGGCTACGAAGAAGACCAATCGCCAAAAGCGCGTGGTTTCGAACGTTCCTTCGGCCTTTTACAAGGCGGAAGCAGCCATTTTGACGATGCGCCAATGACCGTCGATCATAATACATCATGGTTTCGCGAAGACGGTGAAATGGTCGGACTTCCTGATGATTTTTTCTCAAGCGAATTTTATACAGACAAAATGATCGACTATATGAAATCAGATGAACAAGACGGAAAACCGTTCTTCGCTTACCTTGCCTATACCGCCCCCCACTGGCCGCTACAGGCTCCAGACGAATATCTGGATAAATACAAGGGTAAATATGATGCCGGGTATGAAGACCTTACCGAAAAACGCCTTAAATCATTGCAAAGTATCGGCCTGATAAAAGAAGGGCTTGAAAAGCCAGCGCCCGCATATCCAGCAACTGAAAACTGGGAAAACCTAAGCTACGAACAAAAGAAAATAGACGCCCGCGAAATGGAAATTTACGCCGCCATGGTTGACAATATGGATTTTCATATTGGCCGTGTGCTTGAGTATCTTGCAGCATCAGGACAGCGCGACAACACCATCATCATATTTATGTCCGATAATGGTGCCGCGGGTTTCGGCCCCGGCATGGCACGCGCCTTTCCTCAGGAATGGATTGATAGTAATTTCGACAATAGCTTTGATAATATGGGCAAAAAAGGATCCTATATATACCACGGCCCCCACTGGGCCCGGGCCATGTCAGCACCGTCCCGGATGTTCAAGGGCTTTTCTACCGAAGGTGGCCTCAAGGTGCCCGGCATTATAAACTGGGGCGACAAATTAGCAGTTGAGACCGGCAGCGGCTTTAACGATCAGTTCGTCACAGTACATGATCTTCCCGTCACTTTTCTTGATCTTGCGAAAACACAGCATCCCGGCACCACTTATAAAGGCAGAGAAGTCCATCCATATGTTGGCACCTCGATCCTGCCTTATCTAAACGGTGAAACGGACAGCATTCACGGCTCCGAATATGTTGTTGCCTGGGAACTTAATAACCGCATGGCGGTCCGTAAAGGTGCCTGGAAAATCATTAAAATTCCGGGAAAATATGGCACTGGAGATTGGGAACTCTTTAATATTGAAGACGATCCAGGCGAACGCAATGACCTTAGCACCCAGAACCCCGAAAAACGCACAGAACTGATCGCCCACTGGGACAGTTATGCGGCAAAAAACGGAGTTATAATTCCTGAATAGAGTTGTGACCAAATGGCTGCTTCCGAGCCAAAGCGGACGTTAGTACAGGTTCAAATGCTTTCATTTGAACCTGTATCATTCGCCCAATATTCTATATTATTCAATCATTCAAATTTTGCTTTCCGTTCTGATTAGTCGAACAAAAATCATGAAATGGCTAACCAGTAATAATGGAACCCAAATCGTCGGGATATACCATGCCCCACCGAGGCTTGGGACAGCTTCCACGTGACTTAAAGCAAACAACAAATCGACGGTTCCCACTATATTAAACACCCATACAATCGCCAATACGCCCGCCCATCCAGCCCTTAAAGCAATCATGGCTATAATAGCAAGTACAGCTGACAATAAATCACCGTATGCAGTGGTTAGTGCGAAGCTACCCGGCAACGTTTCCGACACAATACCAGGTACGAGGAACACCATTCCTACGTGACGGGAAGCATGCGGTAATGTTAGCCAGAACAAAGCTTGATTAACCGGCAAACGCTCAATCGCAGGGGCGACTATCCATTTTGCCAGTAAACTCCACACCAATAGACTGAAGACCAATTGTAACAAAAATATTGCTAAAATATCCATCACTCAATCCTTCCATTTTCCGCTACTTCTATCTGTTTCAGTTTTAAATTTAACGCTGCAATCTCTTTGCTGTGATGGTTCATTCTTGAATAAGCATATGCCTGTGGATCGTAGTTCATTGCTTGATCAAACTTCACTAGCCAATTCCATATTCTTTTTAAAAGCCTTGGATTTTGTATAGCTATTGAATTTTCATTTTGTATAGTCATCTTGTTTTCCTTGTTGTTTATATGATATGTGTATATACACCTTTAATGTCAAAAAAATTAAATAATAGTATCAACCTCTGTGAGGTCGATTTGTAATTGATTCCATATGTCGGCACCAAGTTGTTTTTTTAGTATAGCCTGAGCATTACGCCAAAGTGGCAGTGCTTCACTAAGAACAGACACCCCTTTATCCGAAAGCTGAACCGATCGGGCACGGCGGTAACCTTCAGCAGATACTGCTATTAATTCTTCGCGTTCAAGCGGTTTTAAATTCCTTAATAATGTTGTCCTTTCCATTCCTAATAACTCTGCCAATTCGGTAAGGGTAACTGTATCGCTACCACCCACAACAGCAAGAAGTGTGAACTGAGTTGGGGTAATCCCCATTGGCCTCATGGCTTCGTCATACATTCGCGTCACTTTACGCGACGCCATACGCAATTTATTACACGCGCAATTTCCTTCCACGTCTTTAGATATTTGTCTCATAAGTTCATCTCTAGTCATATATAGTGTATATACACATAATAATCATTCAGTCAACTATTATTTTCATAAGAGTTACATAATAGGAAAGCCGGCTCTGTATATATAATGGTTACACGTGAATAACATTTTCCTGAATCTCCGCTTCCGACCCAATGCGGTCAATTGTTCATGCACTAAGGCAATCTAAATTGACAGGTCATAAACATCAATTTAGAGTCTGAATGTTGAAACTGAACAAACCTTCTAACAAGAGTAAGAAATTTGAAAAATGAGTCGTGGCGCCGGGCCTTATCTTGGCTGAATACACCAAGTAAATTAGATGAACTTAAAAATGATCTCGGCTCAAAATCCGCGGATGCTATCAAGGCGCACGCTCTTAGCTTAATAAGCAAGATTGATAGCGTTGATATTATTAAGAACAAGCAAAAGCTGTATACACTTTTATACGAATATGCTCATGAAAACGGAAAATTACGCTCCTTTGCCGCGTTCAAAAATGAACTCGAAAGCATTAAAGGAGGGATCGTATTTACCGCGCACCCGACATTTTCACTATCAAAAGAAGCAAGGGCATTATACCGCGATCAACTGGCGAAGAATTTTGAACAAGGCGTAGATGAAGAAATACTAATTACACAAGTTCATTCGATGCATTCACCTTCTTTAGAAGATGAATTAGAACAAGCCGACGTCGCAGTTTTAGAGGTTCGGCGAGCGATTAGAACCATTTGCAAAATGGCGCTGCAAGTAGCACGAGACTTATATCCAGAAGATTGGCAAAATTTAAGCCCGTCTTTTCTGACCGTAGCCAGTTGGGTTGGATTTGATTTAGACGGAAGAACAGATATTGACTGGTCAAAAAGTCTTCATTTTAGATATCTTTCGGCCTTAAAGGGAACCGCTGAACTTGAAATACAATTGTCTTCTATAAAATCGAAATACAGCAATGGCTTGATTGAAGATATTGAAGCGGGATTATCAATTTTTCGGGAATGCTTCCAATCTGGAATGACTGCTTTAGCCAAAACAGACAAAGAAGGGTTGGCGAACCTAAACAAACTCGCGGTTCAGAATTTAGAACGTAAAGAAATGGCAATCCAGAAGATTAACAACGCATTTGAAAATCTCATTTCTAGTCTATCTGATGATGATATTCTATTAGATGTGGCTTTGTTGCGCGCAGAATGGAAAAATCTTCGTCTCGGGCTCGCCCACATCCATTTTCGCTTGAATGCGGTTCAACTGCACAATGCCATCCGTTCAGATATTAATTTAGAACGCGAACCGGATAACAGTGCTTCACGGCGCAAATACCTAGCGGAAATAACCAAGCTTCTTGATACCGTTGAGCCGGTACAAGTGCATTACGGTACCCTGGCACAAGAGCAAACAACCGCTAGACGATTATTTATGTTGGCGGCTCAGTTTGAAAAGCATTTTGATAATGATACCCCCATCAGGTTGCTTGTCGCCGAATCCGACACGCCCTTCACACTATTAACGGCCCTATATTATGCTCGCCTATTTGGTGTTGATGAGCATGTCGAAATTTCCCCGCTTTTTGAGACCGCGATTGGACTAAAACGTGGCGACCGCGTCATAAAAGAATTATTGGATAATGAACACTTCTTAAATTATATAAAGAAGCAGAAACACTTTTGCGTCCAACTTGGGTTTTCCGATAGTGGACGCTATATTGGGCAACCAGCGGCCACCTTGGCCATCGAAAGATTTAAGCTGCGCCTTATCAGATTATGGAAATCACGTGGGCTCACTGATGTAGCACTGGTGTTCTTTGATACCCACGGTGAAAGCATTGGCCGTGGTGCACATCCAGACAGTCTTAAAGATCGTTTTTTATATACTCATAGTCCACAAACAAGGAAAGAACTTGTAAAAGCAGATATTCCCTACAAACATGAGGTTAGTTTTCAAGGTGGTGATGGATATTTATGGTTCCAGCACGAAGAAACGACGCTTGGCGTTCTCACGGATTTTCTAACAGTGCGCCTATCAAATTATTTAGATCAAGAGGACCCATTTTATGAGGCAAGCGGCTGGTCTTTGGACTTTTTTCTCACATTGAAAGAATTTCAGGACCAGTTGGAACGCCACGAAGGGTATGTAACTATTTTAGATTGCATCTCACCAAACCTGCTTTATGCAACGGGTTCACGTGCGTCACGCAGGCAAGGAAGTGGACGGGGAACAAAAGCATTGGAACATGTTGGACAAGTACGTGCCATCCCTCATAACGCGATGCTGCAACAAATGGGTTACATGGTGAATGTACTTGGTGGCTACGGAACAGCCATACAGAGCGCTCCCGAACGGTTCAATGATTTGATGGCCCAATCTGATCGATTAAGAACGATTACAAAGGCTGTATTATGCGCAAAATCACGTTCAAATGTGGCGAATTTAGATGCCTATGTCAAGCTGTTAAACCCCGGCTACTGGATAGACATCTTAGAAGGCGAAACGGATAAACATACAAAAGCGCAGGTTATGGCCTTATCAGAGATAATGGAACATTCGTTTAAGTATACTGCATTGAATTTTGTTGCGCGAACCCTACGACGTGACGCAAGTTATTTTGATGATGCCCTTTTGGATCTAGATCAGATAAAAAAGAATAAAAATAAAGAGAATGCCCTATTAAATGAGCTTCATGATTTACGAATAAGCCTCATTCAATTCATCTACATGAAAGCTATGCTTATCCCCGCCTTCTCAACCCGCTCTGATGTGTCGCTAGAAGAACTTGTTATTAGAATTCTTTATCTCGATATTCCAGATACCTTAGATGAGTTGCGGGTAATTTTCCCTGCTGTTGCCTTAACAGACCAAGATGAACTTTACGGCGAGCAATCAACTTATCAAGCCGGGAATGCGTCTGGATATGGGTTCGAGGAACAAGAATTATTTGGCCCGATTGAAAATGCATACAATCAAATAATGACTATTTCAGGAATTATTGCCCTAGAAGCTGGCGCTTTTGGATGACATCAGAATGAGTAAAGATGACCCACCGCTCTGTGTCGTTAGCAGACACACAGAACGGGTTACAATTGCCGAAAGCAATGATTATGTCGAATGACTTCTTTCGACCCAGAGCGGACGTTCCACGGCCTTAACCAGACCGCGCAGCACCACGGTTAGAGGCTGCTAGGTTGGGAATGCTCTTACCGCCACCACCTTTGTTTAATTGAGTATTAAATGTGTTCATATTTGGTTTTTGCTCCGCGACAGCAGCAGGGATAGAGTCTGCGCCCGTCTCGTGCGCTCGGGCCAATCTTTTTTTCTTACGTTCACGTGCTCTAGCTTTACTCATCGGACTGCCCTCTCGTTTTGGTTAATAGATACATTAGCCTATATTCTAAAAAAAGGGAAGAGAGGCTATTTTGAATAACTAAAGGGTCCGCTTTGGGTCGAAAGCGGTCATTCATCATAAATATCACTTTCGGCTATTGTAGCCCAGTCTGAGCGTCTGCTAACGACCCAAAGCGGATATTCGGGACTTGTTGCTTTACCCCGTCCTTTCAATTTTTAAGCTGACTGTTAATCAACTCTTCGTCTAGATAAGTTAGAGTTTGGCTAAAATTGATTTATTTTCTCTTTATGCCATCGAATATAAAGGCTTTTCACAAATTCATTCGACGACGGACAAGAGTGGTCATTGATATCACAAAGTATTGAAATCAAAAAGTAAAGTCGTTATTATCAACATTCAGTGTTTGATAATGTCTAACCAGAAAAAAATGCACTGTGATCCATACCGTTATATTAAAGCTGAAAATACGATTTAGCTGTTTTTCCAGAATTGGGGTTTCTAAAATGAATATGAATACAAAAGGTTTATTATTTTATTATGTTTTAATAATGCTTTTTATAGGAACAAACACTGCATACCCTCAAGAGAGAGTAATTGAAAAAATTCAAATTAAAGATGGTTTGGTGTATGCACTCGATGAAACTGAACCATTCAGTGGTAAATTATCGGGTACCCGAAACAACCGAAAAATTATGGTTAGCTATAAGAATGGAATACTGGAAGGGCCAACTATAATACGTTACGCCAACGGAAATAAGAAATCGGAAGATGATTATAAAAATGGTAAAAAACAAGGTCTGAGCCGCCGTTGGAATGAAGCAGGGGTTAACAGTTTTGGGGTATTTTATATTGATGATGTTCCTCAATGGCTGTCAAATAAATTCTATGAAAATGGTCAGCCGAAAATAACAACTTATTTTCAAGGCGACACATTCAGTAAATTAATCGAAACATTGTTAGGTGGGAAAACAACAGCTGATCCTATTTTCGCGACCGCACGAAAAAATCGAAGTGATATCGGCTGGTACGAGAATGGACAAAAAAAATATGAACAATTTTATAAAAATGGATTAAGAGAAGGTGTTGTTGTTCAATGGTTCGAGAATGGGCAGAAAAAGTCCGAACAAAATTATGTGTTAGGCATAAGAGAAGGAATGATAAAAGAATGGTTTGATGATGGTGCGGTTAAATCTGAGCAATTTTTTGCCAATGGAAAGAGACAAGGCAGTGCTATAGAATGGCATAATAATGGACAAAAAAAATCTCATCTGAATTTTTCTAAAGGTGAGCCGATTGGCAAAGCACGTTGGTGGGATCAGAATGGAAACCTTTTCACCGAGCGAGATTATCCTGTTAAAGTAAATTAGATTTTAAAAAATTTAGTGGATGGGTGCTTTCTCATCCGTTATAGCTCCCTTTGAGTGTCTGCTTTCGACCCAGACTGTGTGAAAACGTTTTATTTGGTTCTTGGCGCATAAAA
>TARA_R110002096_G_scaffold276109_1_pt1 | contig 151862 bp, 133 predicted proteins | sample TARA_R110002096 | Tara Oceans TARA_R110002096 (sample SAMEA4397295) | marine metagenome | biome: Polar Biome; feature: [DCM] deep chlorophyll maximum layer (ENVO:01000326); material: water (ENVO:00002006), including particulate matter (ENVO:01000060) such as... | depth 35 m
TATTTCGATTATCGCATAAAAATGCGTTTTGGACTTTGCAATGATTCTGCATGAGCATAGGTGATTCGGTTATTAAAAAAGTTTAAAAGGGGGCACCGAAATTTATGGGTAGAATGTGTGTGCTTTTGCGGGCAAAATTGATTAACCTTAAACCAAGTAAAACTCAGGGAATTAAAGTTTCAAAGGCACATTTTATAAAAATATTTATGATACTGCATTTTGCCTTCATACACTTAGATTTTTGGTAAGAAATTTCCAAGATCGCTTATCCACTAATTCTCATTATATTCCCACTCCACAGAGAATTGAACTCAAAAACCATAAACCACTCAAAGCATTTCTTCAAATGAAGATCCTTTTTATAGCGAGGAAAAGTCTTTATTCCCAACCTGGTGGTGACACTATTCAGGTAGACCAAACCGCTCAACATCTTAAGGCCATTGGGCATGAAGTTTATATTCACACCAATGGAAATATAGAGGCTCGCCAATATGATATTTTTCATTTTTTCAACCTGATTCGTCCCGCTGCATTTCTTTACTATCTCCAATTTGATAAGCCTATAATTGTAAGTAGTATCTATGTAGATTATTCTGAGTATGAATCCAAAAATTCTTCTTTTACACGGAAATTGATACTTAAAGTATTTGGGAAATTTGGAATGGAATATTTCAAAACCATTGCCAGATATATTAAGGGTAGTGATGATTTTCCCGGTTTTAAATATATTTTAAAAGGACAAAAATGGAGCATCAAAAAAATACTCGAACAAACCAAAGAACTAATTGTCGCATCCCACCAAGAAGCTGATCTAATTAAGAGGGATTTCAACAATCTCCCCTCCTATTCCAAAATTGCTTTGGGTAGTGAGCATTTTAAAATTTCAGAATCCGACTACCCTAGAAAAGGTATTTGCTGCATAGCTAGAATAGAAGGATTAAAAAATCAAGATCAATTAATAAAAGTGGTTCAAAAGAGTGGTGATCGACTGGTGCTGATTGGGAAAGCTGCCGCAAACCAGTCAGAATATTTTAAATATTGCCAGAGAATAGCAGGCCCAAATACCCAATTTACTGGGCAATTAAAGGGGAAAGAAATTTCAAAATGGCTAGCCCAATCTAAGGTCCATGCTATGGTTAGTTATTATGAAACTACGGGACTGGCTAGCATTGAAGCCTTAAAAGCTGGCTGCCAGATTGTGATATCAGAAAAAGGAGGACAAAAGGAAATATTCGGAGATCATGCTTTTTATGCTGATCCTGATAATCAGGAATCAATTTTCGCAGCTATTGCTAAGGCTAAAGATTCAAAACTTTCTCACACAGAGTGGGTGATGAAAACTTTCAGTTGGGAAAAGGCGGCTTCAGAAATTTCGGATATTTACTCTCGAATAATTCATTTTAAATGAAAATTGCAATCATCGGCTCCAGAGGAATTCCCAACTACTATGGGGGTTTTGAAGAATGTGCTCAACAAATTGGGACTAGGCTTGTAAAAAGGGGTCATGAAGTTTTTGTTTATAGTTCTCACAATCATCCCTATTCTCAAAAGGAATATGAAGGTGTACAAATCATCCACAAATACGATCCAGAGCATGGACTGGGAACCTTTGGCCAATTTATTTACGACCTAAATGCCATTGTGGATGCCCGATGGAGGAAATATGATGTGATCATCCTCCTTGGTTATACTAGCAGCAGTTTATGGTGGTGGCTATATCCCAAAAAAAGCATCATTCTCAACAATATGGATGGTATTGAATGGAGGCGAAATAAATATAGCAACAGGGTAAAATGGTTTCTCAAAAAAGCTGAAAAATGGGCGGCTCACAATTGCCATGTAATGATTGCGGATGCACTGGCAATACAGGATTATTTAAATGATAAATACAAAAGAGGGGCAGTATTTATTCCTTATGGTGCACAAGCTTTTAAAGATCCTAACCCTGAAATATTGGGAAAATATAATGTTGAAGCCTTTAATTACAATCTTGTGATAGCTCGTTTGGAACCTGAAAATAATATTGAAATGATATTGTCTGGGGTTCAAAAAAGTGAAACGGATAGAATATGCCTGATTATCGGCAACCACAATACGGACTATGGCGAATTTTTAAAATCTAAATACAAAGACAGTCGTATTCGATTTGTTAAGGCTTCTTATAAAAAAGAAGATGTAGATAATTTAAGATTTCATTCTCATATTTATTTCCACGGGCATTCAGTGGGAGGTACAAACCCATCCCTTTTGGAAGCTATGGCCTGTAAAAGTGTGATTTGCGCTCATGATAATAGATATAACCGTGAAGTGCTAGGAGAAAATGGAAATTATTTTTTAGATATGAATGATATCGCAACAAGTCTGGATTTTTTAGATCGACAAAGTAGCGTCCAAAAAGAAAAGCAGAAAAACAATTTGGAGAGATTGAAAAATCAATATAATTGGGATATTGTTTGTGAACAATACGAGGTGGTAATGCAACAAACCAGGCTGTAATTATTTTTTAAAAAGCAGATTCCAAACGGTAAGAATGATAATCTTTAAATCTAATAGTACCGACCAGTTTTCAATATAATACACATCATTTTTCACCCTACCCTCAATATCTGAAAGGTTTTTTACCTCACCCCGGTAGCCATTGATCTGAGCCAATCCAGAAATCCCAGGTTTCACAAAATGCCTTACCATATATCTGTCGATGATCATTTTATATTCCTCGGTATGGGCCAACATATGTGGGCGTGGACCACAAATAGACATATCCCCTTTTAGAACATTTATAAACTGGGGTAATTCATCCAAGCTAAAATCACGCATAATCTTTCCAAAAGCCGTGAACCTACTATCATTTGCCAATGCTTGCTGCTCATCAGCCTCTACATTGGGTTTCATACTTCTAAACTTATAGATATGGAAATCATCATCCTGCAGTCCCGTTCTCTTTTGTTTAAAAAATATTGGACCTCTTCCCGAAAGTTTTACCCCTAGGGCCAGAATGGGAAATAGCCATGGAAAAATTAATAAAATCACCAATATGGAAATGGAGAAATCTATGGCTCGTTTGAGGATTCTATTGTGGATATATTCCAAAGGTTCTTTCCGTTGCATTAAAACTGGAACCTCATTATAAAAGTCAATCTGCACGCCTTGACTGTGAATAAGCCCAAAATCTGGAATCATCCTAAAGCGAATTAAATGTTCATCTGCCCAATGGTACCAAGTCATCAGTTTATCGCCAGGCTCGGTATAAGCCAGGTATATTTCATCAACATTTAGCTTGTCAAAATTATTTTTAAAATCCTCCTCATTTCCGGAGCAATCCATTCCTTCTATTGGCTTATTTGAAAAATAACCTACATTTTTTAATCCATATTCGGGATGAAGATCTAGACCCTCGGCAAATTTTTTTAGACCCTTACCATCACCAATCAAAACCACATTTCTAAAGTTTAGGCCCTTCTTGCGGTAGCCTCGTAAAATCCTTAGAAAAAGAAAACGCCAAGGCAAAATGCAAAACAAAAAGGAGCTGTAAAAAAAGATGAGGAAAACCCTAGAAAAATCATCGCGCTTAGAAATAAAGAGCAATAATAGTAGCAGGAAAATATGCAGGAAATAAGCATTTAATACTTTGGAGGTAGCCTTTCTAGGCTCTAAACTCATTTTTATTTGATGAGTTCCAAAAGCCAAAGTAAGAAGTAGCCAGCTAAGATTAAAAAAAGCAAATAGCTGAATATAATAATCGTAATAATCTGTCTCCAGAATATTAAAAGGCTCAAGGTCTAAGGTGTTGGCAAGAAAATAACGGAGAAAGCCTGCCAGGAAAAAACAGAAATTTAATATCAACAGGTCGCCACCTATTATGATAAGCTGAAAAATTTTCGCGTAGCGACTTTGCATTAATTTATATTTAGGTCAAAGGTAGCATTCACCACCCTCTTCTGAAAATCGGTCCAACTTTCTTTATTTTCCTCAATATATTCCATCAATTGGGGTTTAGTGTTTGGGTTTTTATACATCGTTTTCAGGGAACTACGAGCAACTTTTTTTAATTTCCAATTATAATCGAAAAGGGCAGAAAAATAATTGTTTAAACTTTTTTTATCAAAATCCTTGAGGCTACTCAGCATATTAAAGGCATTGATTCTTGTCATAAAATCAAATTCATCGGAGCTGCGATTTCGAATTTTTTCCAGTGCTTCTTGGGATTTAAAAATGCTCGCTTGTAAAACCAATACATGCAATTCTACATCGCGGCCCGGAATTCCCGGTTCTTTGCTAAAATCCAAGTCTTTAAGCCACTGATTGTTGGTGAGATTTTCCCAATCTACAGAAGCCATTAAAGCATCCTTCCTCAATTGATAAGATTGACCATTCAAATATGTTTTTGCCAATTCTCGCCATTTATCATCCTTAGCTTCCATTAAATTCATGGCGGTTTTTTGCAATTGTATATCTCCAGATTCAAGGGCTTCCTTAAATAGTAAGTAAAGTTTATCCCTATCATTTAGATTTAGTAATTGCCATAAAGCCTCACCCCTATTCGCATGAAACTCAGATGGGCTGTATAATACTTTTTCTAAATATTCTTTTTTGGTGCTCAGGTCAATTTCCTCCATGGCCAATAGCGCAAAATATTTATCTAAAACTTTGCTGCTATTTTCAAATTGGATTTGCAGAATCTCAAAGGGTTTTTCCTCTTTAATCTTTGCCAAAATGGCCATATTAGGATTTACTAACCAATATTTAATTTTCTTGTTTTTATTAAACAAAATACTTTCTGTATGAGGCTTATCTCCTATTCGAATAAAGCTTTCTTCAGAGCTTCCATCTTGGAAATGGACCTTTATAGGAATGGAATAAGCACTAAAGCTTTGAAGGCTCCCTGCAACAGGAGTTATTTCAAAAAATAAGGTATCCTTCCTCAAATAGCTTTTTACATCCAATTCTGGTTCTCCATCATTATAAACCCATAAATCTAGGAAGGCATCTGCTCCTTCGCCAACAACTTTCTTGATAGATTTATTTAGGCTTTCCGTATCCACCAAGCCATATGCATTGGTTAAGAGATAATCTTTTATCACCTTTCTGTACAAATCATCACCCAAATTTTGATGAAGCATATACAAAACCCATCCACCTTTTTGGTAAAATCTAAAACTACCAGCCTTGGGATGTGCAAGAGGGTAATCATCGGCCATAGAGGCAGAAAAAACAAGCTTTGCTTCCTTATATCGCATCCAATCGAAAAAATCGGTTCCGTATAGCATTTCTTCTGAAAGCCATTGGTAATAAGTAGCAAAACCCTCATGCAACCAATGATGTTCACTTCCAGTGGCTGTAACCATATTTCCAAACCATTGGTGGGCCAATTCATGTGCATTTACATAGCTGTAATTTCTATCATTCTTGGCAATGCTGTCCACCAAAAAGAAATCTCCAAAAATGGTGGCTGTAGTATTTTCCATGCCCCCATGCCTAAAATCCTGAACAGGAACCTGAGAGTAGGATTGCCAAGGATATGGCAATCCAATATGACTTTCTAAAAAATTAAAAATCCTTTCGTTTCCAAAATAATATTGAGGATAATCGGCTTCCCTATCAGCATAATAATATTGACGCAAGGGCACTTGGCTTTCACTTTTGCTATCCTTATATCTATACTCTCCTATGGCAAGCATAATTAAATAGCTCGAATGAGGTTTGTTAATTTTATAATGCCAATGCCTCTTTTTTCCATTTAAGCTACTGTCCAATAAACTACCATTGGAAACCACCTCGTATTTAGCGTCAAAAGTCAGTTCAATTTCACTGATAATTTTATCTCTTTGATCATCTCTATGTGGGATCCAATGGCGGTGATCTATACCTTGACCTTGAGTCCAAATTTGATTTTTTCTTTTTTCATTCTCCCAACCAATAAAATATATTCCCTTTCGGGGATTACAATCATATTCGATAAATATGCTATTGCTTTTAGCTAGATTGGCTTTTTCTAAACTTATCCAAATTCCTTTTTTTTCGGATCTATATCCTACCTTTTTGGAGTTGAGCATCACCTTTTTGAAATTCATATTCACCCCATTTAGGAAAACAGAGTCCATAATTTTCTTATAGTTGAATTTCAATTCTACCTTTCCTTCTAGGCTCTGGCTTTGGGGGATTAATTCTAAATTTAATTTTAGATGAGTAAAATCCACACTATCAAGACCTTGTGAAAAGCTTTGTAAACAAAGACCACAGACAAGGGATAAAATGAAGTATTTTGTACTATTGAACATTGATAAAAATTTGCTTGAGCCAAAATAACAACATATTACAAACCCCCATCGAATATCTGAAAGGAGTAGGTCCGGCAAAGGCAGAATTATTAAAAAAGGAGCTGGAAATTTTCACCTATGGAAACCTACTTCACCTTTTTCCATTTAGGTATGTTGACAGAAGTAAATTTTATAAAATCTCGGAAATAAATTCCACAGAAACGGATGTACAGATTATTGGGAAAATAAGCTCCTTTTCGGAAATTACTGGCAAGGGGCGAAGTAAGAGGCTAAGCGCAAAATTTCAGGATGACAGCGGTAGTGTTGATTTGGTTTGGTTTCAAGGTGCTCGATGGATAAAATCCTCCTTAAAAACAAATACCCCCTATGTATTATTTGGAAAGCCAAATAGGTTCAATAATCAATACAGTTTTCCTCATCCCGAATTGGAATTGTTATCCGATTTCAAGGCCAGTCCTATGCAGGGATTACAACCGGTTTATCCCTCCACAGAAAAACTAAATTCCAGAGGGCTAAATGCTAGAGGAATCGCCAAGTTGATGAAGGTTTTAATACCTCAATTGAAAAACAAAACCCCAGAATTTTACCCAGAATATTTCCGGAAGGAAAACAGGCTTCTGGACAGGGAAAAAGCCTTTAGAGAAGTGCATTTTCCTACGGAAATTGAGGCACTGAAATACGCGAGAAGGCGACTAAAATTTGATGAGTTTTTCTTTTTTCAGATGGAAATGATACGTCAAAGGGAGATCCATAAACATAAATATAGAGGCTTTGCCTTTAGAAACTTGGGTAATTATTTTAATGACTTTTATAAGGATAGCCTTCCCTTTGAGTTGACTGGGGCCCAAAAAAGAGTATTAAAGGAAGTTCGAAAAGATTTAATGCACGGTACCCATATGAATCGTTTAATTCAGGGTGATGTAGGAAGTGGTAAGACTATAGTTGCCTTAATGTGCATGTTAATGGCCATCGATAATGATTTCCAAAGTTGCTTGATGGCACCAACGGAAATTTTGGCTCGTCAACATTTTAATGGTTTAAAGGAATTGTTAAAAGACTTAGATATAGAAATTGCCCTTCTCACGGGTTCCTCCAAAACTGCGGAAAGAAGAGAGATACATAGCAAATTAGAAGAAGGTACTCTTCATATATTAATCGGAACTCATGCCCTTATTGAAGATAAGGTGAAATTTAAAAACTTGGGATTGGCGGTGGTGGATGAGCAGCATCGTTTTGGAGTAGCCCAGAGGGCTAAGCTTTGGAAAAAAAATAGCCTCCCACCTCACGTATTGGTTATGACGGCAACTCCTATCCCACGCACTTTGGCGATGACAGTTTATGGAAATCTAGATATTTCTGTAATTGATGAACTCCCTCCAGGTCGAAAAGCTATTACTACGGTGGCAAGAAACGATAGAAGGAGACTGGAGGTTTTTGGGTTTTTAAAAGAAGAAATAGCTAAAGGCAGACAGGCATATATCGTTTACCCCCTTATTGAGGAGTCCGAAAAAATGGATTATAAGGATTTAATGGACGGTTATGAAAGTATTACAAGGGCCTTTCCTCGGCCAGAATATCAGGTAAGCATAGTTCATGGTAAAATGAAAGCTGCGGATAAAGATTTTGAAATGCAGCGTTTTGTGGAGGGTAAAACACAAATATTGGTGGCAACAACGGTAATAGAAGTGGGGGTAAATGTTCCTAATGCCTCGGTTATGATCATAGAAAGTGCGGAACGTTTTGGATTAAGTCAACTCCATCAATTAAGAGGAAGAGTAGGAAGAGGAGCAGAAAAAAGCTATTGTATATTAATGACTGGAGAAAAAGTTAGTGCCGATGCGAAGAAGAGGATAAAAACAATGGTAGCCACCCAGGATGGATTTAAAATTGCTGAGGTAGATATGAGCTTACGTGGGCCGGGTGATTTAATGGGAACAAGGCAAAGTGGGGTTTTAGACTTGAAAATAGCCGATATTGTAAAAGACGGCGCCATACTTAGCGACTCTAGAGATGCAGCCACCCGGCTCTTAAAAAAAGATCCCGACCTTAAAGAAGCACAGCATAATGGTATAAAAAACGCACTTTTATTGCGAACCAAAAACAGGGTTCAATGGAGTAGAATCTCTTAAAACTACATTCTCAAGAATCGATTATTGTTCTTATTTTCACGGCATCAGCACAAGTACTAAATACCAAACTGAAATCAGCTCTCAAGGGCCAGGTTTTTTTAAAAGCTTTAAGGAACTATACCAGTTCCGATATTTGTTATGGAGCTTTGCCACCCGAGATTATAAGGTTAGATATGCCCAAACACTTTTGGGTTACGGTTGGTCAATAATCCAACCACTGGCATCTGTGGCAGTTCTCTTTTTAGTTTTCAAAAAAATGATGGGAATTGAAGCTGAAGGTATCAGCTACCTTCCCTATGTGATGAGTGGCTTGCTCCTTTGGAATTATTTCAATTTTGTAATCAGCCAATCGGCTTCAGCTTTGCTTAATGCTCAAAATATGATTCGCAAAATCTACTTTCCAAAAATCTGTCTACCCCTCTCCAAAGCCATTGTGGGATTAGTAGCTCCCTTAGTAGGTTTTTTAATTTTAATACTATTAATAAGCCAAGAAAGTAATAGTAATTGGTGGGGATTATTATTTTTCTTTCCAGCCTTGATTATTACTTCTTTTGCTTCCATGGGTATTGGACTTTGGACAAGTGCCCTTTCTATTCGATTCAGAGATCTGCAACAAATTATTCCTTATGTTTTGCAAATCCTATTCTTTCTTACCCCCATTGCCTATTCCAGTAAATTAGCCAATTCATTAGTTCCAGAATCCATGGAATTTATTCTGTATTTAAACCCTATGACCGGAATTATTGAAAGCTATAGGTCCTTATTATTTGGGACCATGGCCAGCCCGTTTATATGGATTTCCTATGCCATGAGTTTATTACTTTTTATTAGTGGCTTGAGGTATTTCCAAAAAATTGAGATGAAAATTGCCGATATAATATGATGGAAAATTCTATCCTCATAGAGGGACTCAGCAAAGAGTATTCAATTTCCAAAGGCAAGGAGAAATTCTGGGCCTTAAAGGATATTAATCTGGAAATAAAAGAAGGTAAAGTAATGGGTTTAATAGGACCAAATGGAGCCGGAAAATCAACCCTACTTAAAATCCTTGGAAAGATCACCTACCCCACAAAGGGGCGGGCATTGCTAAATGGAAGTTTGGCCTCTTTATTAGAGGTAGGAACAGGCTTCCACCCAGAGCTTACCGGAAGGGAAAATATATTCCTCAACGGATCCATTCTTGGGATGAGTAAATCAGACATTATCAAGGAAATGGATGAGATTGTAGATTTTTCAGGAGTGGGTAAGTTTTTAGACAGCCCCGTGAAACACTATAGTAGCGGAATGTATGTACGATTAGCCTTTTCTGTTGCGGCACATTTACGTTCGGATATTTTATTAATAGACGAAGTATTAGCAGTTGGCGACGCTCAATTCCAAAAAAAATGTTTGGCCAAAATGAGTTCTACCACAAGAGATGAAAATCGGACGGTGGTATTTGTTAGTCATAATATGAGCATTGCCAGAAAGCTTTGTGATGAAATAGCCTATATAGAACAAGGGCAATTGAAAATGCTAGGAGATTCGGAAAAAGTTACGGATCATTACCTTAAAACATTGCAAAAAAACTCTGAAGAAAAAGCATTGAAAGATCGATTGGACAGATCAGGAACGGGAGATGTTAAATTTGTGGATATTGACTTTTTTGATCCTAAAACCCATCGTTCTAAAACTTTAATTTGTGGGGAGGCCGCTGAGTTTATGGTTAAATATGAATCAAGAAACAATGATAAAATTGGAGAATTGGTTTTACACCTCAATGTTTTTAACGATGATGGAAATTATTTGGCCTCATTTAGCAATGAATTGGTGAATATGCCTTTCAAAAATTTGGAAGCAAATGGCAGCCTACATTGTAAAATTGAGAAATTGCCATTGATGCCAGGCCATTATTTTCTAAAGGCGAGGCTATTTGTAAATGGCCAAAAATCTGATATTATTGATAGGGCCATAAATTTTGAAGTGCTTGAAGGAGATTTTTTCGGGTCTGGAAGCTTTTATAAAAAAAGAATTCCAGGAATTTTTGTGGAACAGAGATGGAGCCATTAGATTTTCCAAAAATGCCTAAGTTTTCGCAGTTGGTAATATTTTATTTCCTTTTTATAGGAGGAAAATATTTCTAAACCCCTTTGGTATAATTCCATATCAGCCCGATTTACATTGGCAATTTCTTTGCTAAATTTAGCCTTCAGCTCATCGGTTAAATCCTGGTTCCGGCTTCTGTTTTTATATTTATACTGGGTTTTTTTCAATCCTATTTTATCTCTAAGATAAATTACAGATTCGTCATATTCTTCGGTAAGGCCAACAAAGAATATTTTTTCCTCCAAATTTTTCAAGGCTTCAGAAAGCATATCACTTTCATTTTCTATGCTTGAAGCTAGTCCTTTGTGATTAGATAAAAACTGACATTGCCAATTTCTTGCTGCAAAAGTCTCCAAAAACTCTTCAAATGGCATCCCTTTATAAGGTTCATGGTCGATTAGTTTGGAGGTTTGAAAGTGAACATAATGAGAGATGGTGCGATCTACAGGGTTCCTTAGAAATGTTATCAACTTATAATTATCAAATGCCTCTTGATTTAGAATCGCAAAATCAATATGACCCATTATTAAAGGCTTACCTTGTGAAATAAAATTATGCAATTCCTCAACCGTTCGATTACATTCTGGCTTTTGCCATTTTACCACCTCCGTTTCCTTATAATTGGAGATCAACATGTTTTTAAAAGTTATCCCTCCAGTTTTAGGAATATGTACAAAAATTATTTTCTTTTGATCAGAATTCATAAAAATCCAGCCTCATAAAAGCTCCATTTATTATAATAGGAATGCACAGAAGTGGAACATCCCTTTTGGCAAAAGTACTCGAAAAAGGGGGAATCTTTATGGGGGTTTTTAAGGATCCTAATTTTGAAGCGATTCACTTTTTAAGCGAAAATCAAAAGACCCTACAAGCGGCAGGTGGTAGCTGGTTGGATCCTCTTGTTCCCTCCAAAGAACATTGGACAACATTCTCCTCCGAACTGCTTTATTACGAACATTTTCAGCTCAATGGTAGGATTCAGAAATGGAAAAATAAAAGAAAAAATCCAGATTGGGGATTTAAAGATCCACGAAACAGTTTTACACTTAATATGTGGCTTCATAAATACCCCAAAGCCAAAGTTATTTTCATAAAAAGAGATGTGGAATCTGTAACTAAAAGTCTACAAAGAAGAAACAAAAAGGAGGGTGAGGTTTATGATGAAAGGTTGGAAAGCCAAAATTTCTGCAATGATCTTTGGCTAAAATATACCGAACAATGCCAAAGTTATAAGTCATCATTAGAAGATAGGATGTTGATTTTAGAATATGATGACCTAATTCAGCTTAATACACAAAGTATAAAGAGATTGGAGAATTTTACTGGAAAAAGTTTAAAAGCCCATCTAAAATTTATTCTCAGATAATGCCCAAGGTTTCTGTTATTATACCCAACTATAACCACAAAGCCTTCCTAAATCAACGTATTGATTCGGTTTTAAATCAGACTATTCAGGATATAGAAATTATTTTATTAGACGACTGCAGCAGCGATGGAAGCGAGGAAATATTAGAATCTTATGCCCAGGAAAACCCAAGAATAAAATACCTCCCAAATGAAAAAAATTCTGGAAGCCCTTTTCACCAATGGAATAAAGGTGTAGCCTTAGCCAAAGGCGAGTTTATATGGATTGCAGAAAGTGATGACTATTGCGAATCTATTCTTCTGGAGAAATTGCTAGCATTATTGGAGGAAAATAAAAACTGTGGGATCGCCTATTGCCAAAGCACACTGGTGAATGAAAGAGGTGAAACCATAAATAGTTATTCGGAAAATTTAAAATTTATTTATAAAAGTGATGCCTGGGAAAATGATTTTATAAAAAAGGGATGCGAAGCAAACAGAGATTGGTTATTATACCACAATCCTATTCCCAATGCAAGTGGAGTGCTTATGCGCAAAGAAGCTTTCCTAAATGCAGGAGGTGCCGATCCTAAAATGAAACTCAATGGAGACTGGTTTTTATATGCCAAAATTCTCTGTGATTGGGATTTAGCATTTAGCAGCGAGCATTTAAATTACTTTCGGGTACACGACCAAACACAGCGAAAGAGGACATTTGCCAATTATAGCATTTTCAAAGAAATTATTCATCTCAATACATTTATTCGCGAAAATGTAGACGGGGCAGAAGAGAATGCAGACAAGGCCATGATCAAGGTTTCTGGTTGGTGGGCGGGTAGTATTCCGGCCCAAAAGTGGAACCGAACTATGATAAAAGGCAATAGAGAACTGTATAAAACCTTTAAAAAATACAAAGCCAATATCCTCTTTGGGATTATTCTCATCCACATAATTACCTATTTAAGAAACATTTTAATAGCTTTAGGACTCTTAAAACCCCTGAAAAAATTGCGTAAACAACTGTTTCCAGGAAAATATTTCGAGTACTAATGGCTACTTTTTCCATCATTATCCCTATTTATAATGGCGAGCAAACACTGGAAACCTGCCTAGATTCTGTGGCATCTCAAACTTTTAAAGATTTTGAACTTATTCTGGTAAATGACGGTAGTACGGATGCTAGCGAAGAAATAATCCAAGATTGGATTTCCCTTCATTTGGAACTGGATATAAAATTAGTAGAACAAGAAAATTTAGGTTTGGGCAAAGCACGAAATTCAGGAATTGAAATTGCCCAAGGTCAATACATATGTTTTCTAGACTGTGATGATATTTGGACAGTAAATAAACTATCTGAAATAGCCTTTTTGTTAAAAGAAAATCCTGCTTTAAAATTTATTTATCATTCCGTTTTGGAATTTGGTCAGCAAGCCTATAAAAAAAGAAAGTCCTATCCACTACAAGATAAAATGGAACTTTTGCTCCAAGGAAATCCCATAGTTCCTTCCTCGACTGTATTGGAATCTTCTCTAGCTAAAGAAAATCCTTTTAGCGAAAATTTAGACTTTCATGGTGCTGAAGACCTTCTGCTGTGGTTTAGCTTAATGGAAAAAGGAGAAGCTCCATATTTCCTCAATAAATTTTTAACAAGCTATAGAGCTGAAGGAGGTATGAGCACTAGGCTTCAAGAACATTTGAAAAAGGTATTTGAAGTATTAAAATTTTTAAAGGAAAGGGATTCCATTTCAGAGCAAATATTAAATAAGGCTATAAACCGCAAATATTATGAAGCGGGAAGGTTTTTTCAAAAACGTCGAAATTTCTCTGAAGCCGAAAATTATTATATGCTTGCCCACCTCAATAATCCAAAATCTATGAGCTTAAGAATGTTAAACTTCCTAGGAATTTCCCTCTAAACTCGGTTTCTTTCTGTTCTTTAAATAAGAGGTGTATAGCTGATAATAAGCATCGGGACTATTAGGATTACCATTTTTCAAATACACTTTCAGCTTTTTAAAATAAGGAGCATCTTGTTTCACCAATTCCATCAAAGTAGGAATTAAAAGCCCAGTGAATTTTTGGTTTTTAATATTTGGAATTACCTGTGTTATATTTCTCAATACTTGCTCATAATCTTTCTGAGCATAATAAATCTCAGCTTTGTTTAAAAGGGCTTGCTCAAACCTAGGCGCAATATCTGTGGCTTTATTGAGATAGAGCATAGCCTCCTCGTTTTTCCCTAAACTTTTTAGAGCATTGGCTTTTAGATTTAATACTAAAATATTATTGGGATGCTGCTCCTCCGCTATTTCGATATCCTCCAAAGCTCCCTGGGCATTATTTTGGACTAATTTCCCCATAGCACTGAAATAGCGCAGTGGATTGGAATAATTATCTAAATTAAAATATTCATTTTCAGCAGCATCAACAGCGGGAACAATCCTTTTCGGATCTTGGAGTCTATTGAATTTTAAAACCTCCACACTAGCTTTCTCTCCCTTAAATCTTTGGTTTAAAACATAGAGGGAAGCTAAACATAGTAATATGGACAAAGTCATTATCACCCTGCCTTTCACCACAATTTTTGATAGGATATCCTTTCTATGTGCCAAAGCAATTAGTCCTACCAATAGTGCATTAATACTTATTCTCTCCATGGGGAAATCGGTAATGGAAAAACTTAAATAGGCAACTAGTCCAAAAATCAATGCAAGATCAACACTAATATCTTCCACCTTTTCCGCCTTGATAATATTTTTCCGAATCCTTAAAAAAGTAAAAACAAATATTCCCAGATAAAATATTAGGCTTAGTGGTCCACCTTCACTAAGCACCCATAAATAATCATTATGTGGCCTTTGAATATGGGTAATACCCTGCATCACATTATTATCCAAGCCTTGAAGATTATATTTTGGAAAGTTGATTTTCCAATTCCCTGGCCCTACCCCAAGAATTGGATTTTCTTGGAGCATTTCTAAACTATTTTCCCAGAATTTAATCCGGGTCTCCAAATTTGTTTGATCCGATACAGAACTTTGAACTTCTTTGGTGGAAAATAGCGCAGCAAAAACCACAAAAGCCAATGCTAGTCCTGAGAAAAATAGTTTTTTAGGAAATATTAAACCGTCAATAGGCTTTTTGCGGATAAAATAAAATACGGTTGCCGCGGCTAGTGCTCCTAGAAAGGTGGACAGCCACACACCTCTGGTACGTAGGACAAAAATCTCTGCAATAATTAAAAACAACAAAGCAAGACTCGCCTTTTTCTGCCAAGATTTTAATTTCACAAATCCTATAACCGTAAAAGGTAGGGAAAGCATTAAAACCGAAGACAGTAAATTTTTATGGCTAAAAGCTCCTTTAACAGAATAAATCCCATCTAAAAACTCACCTTCACTTGCGGCTTTCAACAATTGAAAAGCTGCAAAAATGGCGGCAATGGCAGCAAATACTAAAATTCCTTTTGCAAAAGATTCTAAGCCTAGTTTTTTAGATTTTAAAAGCTCCATACTTAGAAATAAAAAGCTAAAAACTATAGAATATCTAGCGAGGACCGCTAAACTTTCAGCCGTATTTATGGCCCAAAAGGAACTAATAGCTGAAATAACGAAAAATCCGAGATAGCTTAATAGGGCAAAACTCATTTTTAAGGAGCTTGAACTTAAGGCTTTCCAAGCTGAAACAATTCCTATTAAAACAAAAACTGCCAGGTATATCTGTCTAGGGATTAAGGTATTATCCACCAAGCTGGAAACGCTGATAAAAGGCAGTATTGCCCAGAACAATAAAAAGATCCATTCTGTTATTGAGCTAGTCCCTTTTTTTGTCATATTATTTTTGCTTTGGGCTAAAAATACGGGATCATAATTTTATTTTAGCAATCTTTTAAAGAAATCCTATCCTTGTCTAATATCTCCAATTCCAATAAAGCCACTTCATCAAATGGCAAGAAAAGGTTAAAGTCCGAAAGGACAATAGCTAAAAAATCCGCCATCTACCATTACCATTATAAAAAAACTGGACGTTATGGTTTTATAGGTAAGAATATGCTTAGGGTTATTGCCATTATTGTGTTGTTCACCCTGGCTGTTTGGTTTACCACCAACTATATTATTGACCTAAAGGAAGTAACTAATTATATCACCTCCACTTTTCCTACTTGGATTATTATCGCCATATTATTTGCCAGTGAAAGTTTTATTGGCCTTGCTCCTCCGGATATGTTTATTATTTGGGCCGGACATATGCCTTCTCCTTATTTATTGGTGTTCTATCTTTCTTTAGCTTCCTATTTGGGAGGGGTTGTTGCATATTTAATTGGCACCCAACTCTACAGGGTTCCAATAGTTCATAAATGGGTAGATGTGAAATTTGAAAAACAATTCAAAACCTTCAAGAAATTTAGTGGTCTTCTAATAATTGTCTCTGCCTTAGCACCTCTTCCCTTTTCATGGGTGAGTGTGGTTTCGGGTGTGGTTAGATATCCATTTAAGACATTTCTCCTACTTGCTTTGAGTAGGATTTTAAGATTCTTTTTATACGCCTTTGCATTTTTCGCAGTGTTTTAAAGAATAATATCTTTGAACATGCATTTATCACAAAAACAACTTTTTTTACAACACCTCGCTCAAACAACTGATTTTCCACTCAGTATAGAAATTGACAGAGCGGAGGGGCTATATCTTTATACCCCAGAGGGAAAAAAATATTTGGACCTTATATCAGGAATTTCGGTAAGTAATGTTGGTCATAGGCATCCAAAGGTTGTTGAGGCTATCAAAGAGCAGGTAGATAAATATTTGCATTTGATGGTTTATGGGGAGTATATTCAATCACCCCAAGTTCAACTTGCACATCTTCTTAGCCAAGAATTAGGTGAAGGATTAGACTCCGTTTATTTTGTTAATTCGGGAAGTGAAGCAACAGAGGGAGCCTTAAAACTTGCCAAGAGGTTTACAGGAAGACCAGAAATACTGGCTATGAATAAGGCCTACCATGGCTCCACTTCTGGGGCACTATCGGTAATTGGAAGTGAGGAATTTAAAAATGCATTTAGGCCCTTAAGCCCCGGTGTAGGATACCTGGAGTTTAATGATGAAAAAGACTTAGAAAAAATAAATAAAAACACGGCCGCAGTTATTGTTGAGCCCGTTCAAGGAGAAGCGGGATATATTCCTCCCCAATCTGGATATTTAAAAGCATTAAGCCAAAAATGTAAGGAGGAGGGAGCGCTATTAATTTTTGATGAAGTACAATGTGGTTTTGGCCGAACAGGAAGTCTGTTTGCATTTCAGCAATTGGGGGTAATTCCAGATATTATTACCATCGCCAAGGGAATGGGAGGAGGAATGCCTATTGGGGCCTTTGTATCATCCAAAAAGATTATGGATAGTTTTAAAAACAATCCCATCTTAGGGCATATTACCACATTTGGCGGTCATCCTGTTTCCTGTGCGGCATCATTAGCCACCCTAAAATTAATCCTTCAGGAAGATCTAATTACCTCTGTAAAACAAAAGCATTTATTGTTTAAGGAATTATTGAAACACCCAGCAATAAAAGAAGTTCGCGGTATGGGCTTAATGCTTGCTGTGCAATTAGACAATTTTGAAAATATTGAAAAAGTTATTCAAATTTGTCTAGAAAAAGGATTGATCATCGATTGGTTTTTATTTTGTGATAGTGCCCTGCGTATTAGTCCGCCTCTAATTATTGAAGAAAAAGAAATTCGTGAATCTTGTGAGATAATTTTGCAAGCTATTGCAGAGGTGTATGATTAATCCTCCCTCTTTTCTAAATCCTCTTTAGAAATTTTGGGTAGGGAAATACTAAAACAAGATCCTTCTCCAACCTTAGATCTAGCTTCAATATTACCATGCAATAATTTGAGGCTATCTTTAAGAATATAAAGACCAATCCCAGAGCTCCTTTCCATGGAATTTACCATATAGTACATATTAAAAAGTTTGGAGAGATTTTCTTCTTCTATTCCCAAACCATTGTCTTCTACCTCAATATTAATATTCATATCATCAGAGTGGCTGCGCAATTTCACCCATTGTTTTTCCTTTTTAGGATCGTGATATTTTACCGCATTAGAAATTAAATTACTTAGGATAACACTTAATCTTTGATGATCGGTAATTAGCTCTTTACATTTTAGATCCAGCTCAAATTGAATATCCCCTATCCCTTTCATATAGCTATGATCTTGAATTATCCCATCCAGCATATCTTCCAAATCTTCTAATTCATAATGGGGTTCCACTTTTGAATTTCTGGAATAGGCCAATACATTTTTGATAAAATTATCCATCCTTCTCATAGAGCTTTGGATCAGAGCATTGTATTCCTTAATTTCCTTCAATTCCGTCTCTACATCAATCAAGGTGCTTAATCCAATTACATTGGATACTGGAGCTCTAAGATCATGGGAGACACTATAAATTACTTTGTCTAGCTCCTTATTGGCCATCTCTAAGGATTCATTCTTTTCCTGCATCAGGCGTTGAGCTAATTTTTCACTACTAATATTTTTAATATTTAGGGTTACACCAAATATTTCATCATCACTATTCACTGCTGGAGAAAAAATAAATTTTATCCAGCATTCTTCTTCATCAGGGTCATTTATTTTTCTCTCTAAGCTAATAACCTCACCATTTAGGCAAGCCTCAAAATGAACACAGAATTCATCCTGGTATTTTTCTGGAATAACCGAGGTATAAGAGCTCCCTACCGCCACTTTTGAGCCAGAATAAATAGGTAATACTTTTCGGGCCAATTTATTTAAGGACAAAATGGACTTGTCCCTTCCTAAAAGCAAATAACTTGTTGGGGTTGAGTTTAATACAGCTTTATTGTATTCTCGGCTTACCCTTAGTTGTTCAACCTTTCTCAGTTGATCAATTTTCTGAGCGGTAATTTCGGCTACATTAGACAATATTTCTAAATGAATTCCCCTAAAGAAATTTCTAGAACTGGATTCACAATTTATTACTCCAATAAGTTCATTTTCTAGGGATACTATAGGTAAAGCGATTTCCGAACCAGCCTCGAAATGATCTTTAAAATATCTTGAATCTATACTGGTGTCGTTTATCAACTCAGGTTCTTTAGAGAGTGCCACACTGCCAACGATCCCCTTACCAATTTCTATGGATAATTCAGAATCAATAGTCCTGTGGCCCTTCAGCTTTGATCCAAAAACTGATTTAGATACCAGTAAATTTCCAGATTTCATAAAAATTATCGCATCTTCCAAATACAGATTCGACAAAATATCCTCACAAATAGACCATAATAATTGGTCTTCGGATGTGGTGGTAAAAAGTTTGCTTTTAAAATCGTTTAACAACTTTTCCAACCTTAATTTCAAATAAAACTCAGAATCATTTTCTACCCTGCAAATAAACCCATGAAGAACCTCATCACGAATTACGGGGTGGATTTGAACTTTAAAATGCCTAAACCCTTCATCAGATGTATTATTAACCTCAAAATAATGTGTTTCCTTTTTCTGGGCCACCAGATTTAAATTTTTAGCCCAAAAATCTGCAAGACTGCTATTTTCTTTATTTAAAGTATCTATAATATTTTGACCCTTTTTTATCCCATTTGGAAAATACTTTTTCAGTAAATCTTCACTGGATTTATTGAAATAATTGATTCTAAAATCAACATCCAAACTAAGTATAGACTCCTTAGCCTTATTAAGGAAATCGAGAAAATCCGATTGTAGGGATGCCTCCTTTAATGGTTGATATTCGGTCATATACTAACTAGTATTATGGACATAATTAACCCATAATTCTTCAAATATAAATTATCAAAAAATAATTTAAGTTCAAAAAAGCTCAATTAAGCTGTATAAAAACAGAAAATTATAAACAATTAGTTGAAAACCTTTCCTGGGTTTAGAATATTATTTGGATCAAAAACAGCTTTTATAGCCCTTTGTATTTCCATATTTGCAGGATTAAATACTATATCTAGATAGGGCTTCTGCACTAATCCAATACCATGCTCACCACTTATGGTTCCTCCCAAAGATTTTACGAGATAAAAAATCTCTCGAATTCCAAGAGGAAGATCTTTTTCCCATTGCTCATCGCTTAATTTACCTTTTATAATATTTACATGCAAATTCCCATCTCCAGCATGTCCATAACAAACCGATTTAAAACCATATTTCCCACCAATTTCCTTCACACCCTTCAATAATTTAGCTAATTCCGCCCTTGGCACTACAGTATCCTCTTCCTTATAAATAGAATTGGATTTTACAGCCTCCCCTACCCTTCTTCTCAATTTCCAAAGCGCGTCTTTTTCAGATTGTGAACTCGCAAATAGCACTTCACCGGCATCAAAACTTTGCACTACTTCAGCAATTTTTTCGCATTCCTTCATCAATATTTCTTCCTCATTTCCGTCTACTTCAATTAATAAATGTGCATTTACTTCATCTTCTATTGGAATTTGAACATCATCAACAAACTTCAGTGTCCAGTCAATGGCGTCTCTTTCCATAAATTCCATTCCACTTGGAGTAATACCCTCACGAAAAATTGCCGATACTGCTTCACAAGCTTTTTCAGAAGATGCAAAAGGAACGAGCATTAATAAATTGTGTTTGGGAAATGGTAATAATCTAAAAACTGCCTTAGTTATTATACCCAATGTACCTTCGCTACCCACCATCAACTGACTTAGATTATAGCCAGTAGAATTTTTTAAAACATTTGCCCCAGTCCAAATTATTTCACCATTGGCCAAAACCACTTCTAAATTTAAAACATAGGCATTTGTAACACCATATTTCACCGCTTTTGGACCACCGGCATTTAAAGCTAAGTTTCCACCAATAAAACAGGAACCCCAGCTGCTTGGATCCGGAGGATAAAACAATCCCTTTTCCTTACAAGCATTATGAAAAACCTGGTTGATAACCCCAACCTCCACGGTGGCTTGAAGATTCCTTTCGTCGATTTCAATGATTTTATTTAATCTCTCGGTAGATAAATTCACTCCTCCAAAAACTGGTAATGCACCACCTGAAAGACCAGTTCTCGCTCCACTGGTAGTAACTGGGATCAAATTATTATTGCAATAAACCAGGATGAGGCTTATTTCTTGAGTGGAAGCAGGTTTCAAAACTAATTCTGGAGGGTAGGATAAATCCTCAGTTTCATCATGTGAATATTTTTGTAGAGATTCATCATCTTCAAAATAATGGTCTGCCCCTACTATGGCTTTTAAAGCCTCGCGATGCTGTTGACTAAGTTTATTGAAATTCATAGAATTGTAATACTGCTCTTACAAAATAACAAAGAATTTGGCGAGTTTGAGTTTAAAAGGCAGAATTTACAACCATTAATAAGCCCAGAATGCCCTAGGTATTTTTTAAATTTCTATTTTAGTCCGCCTTCAATAAAATAGATGAAAACAATGAAAAAAATATTCGCTTTAGCTATTCTCATTATTGCCAGTCAAACTTCTTTTAGTCAAGAGAAAAAGGTTGAATTAAAGGACGTATGGAAGCGTTATGCCTTTAATGCCCAGAGTATTTCTGGATTAAATTCTATGAAGGATGGTCTGCACTATTCCGCAATTACAAATAAGAATGGGCTAGCCATTGAAAAGTATAGCTATGCATCAGGTGAATCAGTTGGAACTATAATCAGCGCCAGAGAAATTAAAGAAAAAACAGGCCAACAAATAAATTTCGACGCCTATGAGTTTAGCCCGAATGAGGACAAGGTGCTTTTGGCCACTCAAACCGAATCTATTTATAGGCATTCCTCTAAGAGCAATTATTTTGTATATGACATAAAAAACGGAAAAATATCTGCTCTTAAAGCAAATGGTAAACAAGAACTAGCCACTTTCTCTCCCACCCGGAATCAAGTGGCTTTTGTTTTTGAAAACAGAATTTACATTCAAGATTTTGATAAGGAAGATAGTGAGCTAATAAGCTTTGGAAAAGGGCAGGATGATGCCTTTATTGCGGGTGCTGTTGACTGGGTTTACGAGGAAGAGTTTAGTTTTCACCAAGGCTTCCAATGGTCTCCTAATGGTGATTATATAGCCTATTATCAAACCGATGAAAGGGAAGTACCTCTTTTTACAATGGATATTTTTGGTTCTAAATTATACCCTAGCGAAGATGAGTTTAAATACCCAAAAGCAGGAGAAGCAAATTCTGTAGTTAGCATCCACACTTTTAATGTTTTAAACCAAGAGGATAAAAAGGTAAAATTAGATCAGGCTTATGAATATATTCCTAGGATAAAATGGACCCAAGCGGATGCGGAGCTTATTATCTATTCTATGAATAGGCATCAGAATGAATTGAATCTTTGGAAATTAGAAGCTGGGTCTGAAGCGGCAAGCCTGCTTTACAAAGAAACTGCTCCCTGCTATATTGAGATTAATGATGATCTAAGGTTTTTAAAAGACGGTTCCTTTATTTGGAGTAGTGAAATGGATGGTTACAACCATTTATATCACATCACTAGCAAGGGTGAAATCAAAAAACAAATTACCAAAGGAAAGTGGCCTGTAACTGAATTTTATGGCATAGATGAAAGTAGTGCTACCCTATTCTACCAATCTGCTGAAGAGTCTCCATTGGAAAGAAATGTTTACAGCATTAAATTAAATGGAAGAAAAAAGACCAAATTAAGCCAGGAAAAAGGCTGGAATGGTGCTGAGTTTAGCAATGGAATGAAGTTTTATATCAATACCTTTTCCTCTAAGGACACTCCTACTCGTCAAACTCTTCACAGCAGCGAAGGTGAAGAATTGAGGAAAATTATTAGCAATGAAAAGCTTCAAGAAAGAATTAATAGCTACGCCTTGGCCAGCAAAGAGTTTTTCAGTTTTAAAACGGAGGATGATGTAGAGCTGAATGGCTGGATGATGAAGCCTCATGATTTTGATGAAAACAAGGAATACCCACTACTTATGTTTGTATATGGTGGCCCAGGATCCCAAACGGTTAAAAATCAATATGATGGTTTCAACCACTTTTATTATGAATCTTTGGCAAATGAGGGGTATATTATTGTTTCTGTAGACAATAGAGGAACTGGAGCTAGAGGCAGAGATTTCAGAACCACAACCTATAAAGAGCTAGGAAAGTATGAGACGATGGACCAAATTTCTGCAGCAAAATATTTGGGAAGTTTGGATTATATCAATAAGGATAGAATTGGTATTTGGGGATGGAGTTATGGTGGTTATATGAGTAGCCTTTGTATTACCAAAGGGGCAGATGTATTTAAAATGGCAATTGCCGTTGCCCCAGTTACAAATTGGAGATTCTACGACACGATTTATACCGAGAGATATATGCAAACCCCACAGGAGAATGCTGGTGGTTATGACAACAACTCCCCAGTAAACCATGTATCGAAATTAAATGGAGAATATTTGCTTGTCCACGGTAGTGCCGATGATAATGTTCATGTACAGAATACCATGAGAATGATTACTGCCCTTGTTGCAGCAGATAAACAATTTGATCTTTTTATCTATCCGGATAAAAATCATGGCATCTTTGGAGGAAACACTCGTTTTCACCTTTATACTAAAATGACCAATTTCATTCTCGAAAATCTTTAAGAAGGATTTCATACTTTTCGAATTCATACATTACAATTTATAACTCAAACTAAATATGTCAGATGTTGCTCAAATAAAACAAAAGGAATTTCTTGGCCACCCTGTAGGCCTATTTGTTTTATTCTTTACAGAAATGTGGGAGCGCTTTTCCTATTATGGAATGCGCGGAATACTTGCCTTATACGTTGCTACTTCAGCAACAGCAGTTGACCCCGGATTAGGATGGTCTAATAAAGATGCTTTATGGCTCTATGGTTGGTATACCATGTTGGTATATGTGGCCTCTATCCCTGGTGGTATTATTGCTGATAAAATATTGGGTCAGAAAAAGACCGTTATGCTGGGTGGTATTCTTCTATGTTTAGGTCATGGTATTCTGGCCATCCCACAAGATTGGGCATTTTTTACTGGTCTTATTTTAATTATTCTTGGAGTAGGTGGATTAAAACCAAATATTTCTACCATGGTTGGAGGATTATACCAGCCAGGAGATATTCGCAGAGATGCTGGTTTTACCATTTTTTATATCGGAATCAATATCGGAGCATTTTTATCTGGTATTTCAGTTGGATTAGTAGCCTACCTTTATGGATGGCACTATGGATTTGGACTTGCCGGTATAGGTATGTTATTAGGGCAGATAGTTTATATCGCAGGCCAAAAGCATCTAAGCCATGTTGGAAATTTTATTGGAGATAAATCCTCTGGTGTAGATCCAGAGTTGGCTAAAAAGCCATTGACAAAAATCGAAAAGGATAGAGTAATTGTACTATTGATTTCCTTCCTTATTGTTGTAGTATTCTGGGGAGCTTTTGAACAAGCTGGTGGTTTATTAAACCTTTATACTGATTTAAAAGTAGATCGTGTTCTTGGACTTTCTTGGTTGGAAGAAATTCCAGCTGCTGTTTTCCAATCTTTAAATGCTGGTTATATTATCATTTTTGGTACAGCTGTAGGAGCTTATTGGATTTGGTGGAAAAAGAAGGGAAGAGAATCTTCTTCCTTGGCAAAAATGGCTGTTGGTACCATAATTATGGGATTCGGTTTTGTGTTTATGATGTTCGCTTCCAAAGAAGCTTCTTCTGAAACCTTTGGAAAAGCGGCTATGTTCTGGATTTTTATGGCCTATTTATTCCATACCATTGGAGAGCTTTGTCTATCACCAGTATCCTTATCCTTTATTACCAAATTGGCTCCGGTAAAATATGCATCTATAATGATGGGAGTATATTTCGCCGCTACAGGATTTGGAAATAAACTTGCGGGAAGTATTGGAGAAGCATCGCAATTAGAACCCTATTCAGGGGAAATGACTGCCAGTAAGGAGATGATTTACAATTTCACTTCTAAGGATAGTATCGAGGTTAAAACCAAGGATGGAATCCATAAAGTTTTTGATTATCCTATAAATGAAGATAAAAACTTTCCCATTAAAGCAGATGTATTCCTTGCCAATGGTGAAGTACAATTTCAAGAATATGAATCTAAGGAGGAATTAAACTCTTATTTCGACCTTAGCGAGGAAGGAAGGGAAAATTTAAAATCCTATTTAGAAGAAAAAAGCATTAGCCAAGAAAATCCACATCATGCGCGTTTGTTTTTTGAAAAAGATAAGGATGCAGCCCAAGTGGTAGAAAATAAGGGAGATGGTAAAAATTATGGGGTTTCTTTCGTTGTAGAGGAGCAGCAAAATAAACAGGAATATAAAACCTTCCTTTACTTAACTCTCTTTACCGTTGCCTTTGGTATTTTACTTTTAGCCTTCCTAAAAAGGTTGAAAAAATTAACCCATGGAGCTGAGGATATTGAAATGAAAACGGAATAATATTCCAAGCCTTTTCGAAAAAGGCCTAATTGTTTTAATCGAAAATAAACCCTGTTGGAAATTACTTCAACAGGGTTTTGTTTTTTTAAGATTTATTTAAATGACATTTTTTTAGATAATTTCATTAATGATGGGTGGATGATATTTGATTCTTATACCTTGTATTGCCCTAATTATTTAATATCATTAAATTTGAAAGCCTAAACTAGAATTTCATGAAAACATCAAGCTTCGCCCTATTACTATTTTTTAGCACCTGCCTACTCGGTCAAGAAAAAATTAATTGGATGAGTATTGAGGAGGCTGAAGCAGCATCCAAAAAGCAACCAAAAAAAATCCTAATTGACGTTTATACAGATTGGTGCGGATGGTGTAAAAGGATGGATGCCAACACCTTTCAAAAAGAGGAAGTTGCCAAATTGGTGAATGAAAAATACTATGCCGTAAAACTAGATGGGGAACAAAAAGATAGCATCGTTTTTAAAGGCAAGACTTATAAATTTGTAGCTAAGGGAAGAAGGGGATATAATGAATTAGCCGCCCTCCTGCTTCAGGGACGCCTAGCCTATCCTTCCATTGTTTATTTAGATGAGAATTTAAATCTTATTAGACCCTGGCCAGGTTATAAAGGTCCAGAAGAATTCTTGCTTATTCTCAGTTATATTATTGAAGATCACTATTTACAAGGGACCTTTGAGGATTACAAGCTAAAGCAAAAGAAAGCACAGGACTAGTCTTTGCTACCAAATTTATAAACCGTTAATCCACTTCTTAGTTTGGGTTCTATATAAGTACTTTTTGGAGGCATGGTTTCGTTCTCATCTGCCACCCTTTTTAATTGTTTTATGGTAACCGGAAAAAGGGCGAAGGCAATGTCAAATTCCTTATTGTCAACCTTCCTTTGCAAACCATCAAGACCTTCTGTCCCAGGTAAAAACCCTATTCTTTGATCTGTTTTTAGATTTTTAATCCCCAAAATAGGCTTCAAAATTAATTTGGATAAAATCCTGGTATCCAAATGATCAATAGCATCACCAGGATCAAAGGTTCCAGTTTTAGGAACTAACTTATACCATTCACCTTTTAAATACATGCTTATCTCGTGTAATTTCCCCGGTCTATAAGCTTCATTTTGTTTTTTCTCAATTAAAAAATCCTTTTGCAAGGCTTTGATCAATTGATTTTTTGACAAATCATTAAGGCCTTTTACTAATCTATTAAAATCATAGATTTTCATTTGTTCTTCACCAATTAAAAAGGCCATAAAATAGGCTTGAAGAGAATCTTCTCCTACCCCTTTCTCCTTAGCTCTTTCAAAGAGTTTTGAAGAACTAGCGCTTCTATGATGCCCATCGGCAATATATAATGCCTCCTGATCCTTAAAGGCAAGACTAATATTTTCGATATCCTTGCTATCATCAATTACCCACATTTGGTGCAATACTCTATCTGTGGAGGTAAACTCATATTCAGGTCTTTTCTCGATATACCTAGCAAATATCCTATCTAGTCGAAGATCATCTTTATAGGTAAGCAAAACTGGTTCTGCATTAAAACCTGTTGTTTCTAGATAGTCGGTAAACATCTCCTCCCTTTGGGTAAGGGTGTTTTCGTGTTTTTTAATCTTTCCATTTTGATAGTCAAGAACAGAAACTGCTGAAATTATTCCTATATATTCATTTCCATCTTTTACCTGTCTGTAGAGGTAAAAACCTTCCTTTTCATCTTCACGAAAAATATCCTCTTCTTCAAAAAGATGAAAATTCTCTTTTACCTTTTTGTATTTACTTTCTCCAAAAGGTAGCTTACGGATATCCGCAGAATTAATCACATGAAGAAAGGTGAAAGGATTATTCTCCAATTTATCATCCAATTGCTGGTCCGAATAGGACATATAAGATCTTGTTGCAACGAGATAGGCTTTATCACGTGGTGGTCGGCTGGCTTTGAATGGTCTGATTTTAATCATAAAGATTTTTATAAAGGAAGCATTATGCGAATTAAATTAAAGTTTTTGAATAGTGAGGAATAATAGGCCAATATTAAATGAACTAAAGTTTTAGTTTTAGAAAATTCTTAATACATTTAAAATCTAAACTAAGCAAAATGAAATATTCCAACAGTATTGAAATCAACCTTTCTAGAGAGAAGGTTATTGAGCTTTTTGACAATGCCGAAAATTTAAAAAGATGGCAGCCCGACCTTATTTCTTACGAATTTTTGGAAGGTGAACCTGGGGCTGAAGGCTCTACAATGAATATGGTTTTTAAGAGAACCAAGAATAAAACCATGACATTAAAAGAAACCATCGAAAAGAATAATTTTCCAGAAGAAATGGTTAGCACTTATGAAACTAAGGGGGTATTCAATATCCAAAAAAATAGATTTATTGCAAATGGACCTCAGCAAACTACCTGGGTATCAGATAGTGAATTTCAATTTAGCACTTTAGGAATGAAAATAATTGGATTTTTGATGCCCGGAGCATTTAAAAAGCAATCTTGCAAGTATATGGAACAATTTAAAGCCTTTGCCGAGGAAGAATCAAAAAAGTAATAAATGGCAGAATTAAAATTTCACACCCGAAAATGGGTAAAACCAGAGGATTTAAACCCAAATAATACACTTTTTGGAGGAAGCCTTTTGAAATGGATTGATGAAGAATCTGTTATCTATGCTATAATTCAATTGGAGAACCCCAAAGTGGTAACGAAGTTAATATCAGAAATAAATTTTATTACTGCTCCCGTTAAAGGGGATATCATTGAATTAGGTATTGTTGCCACAGAATTTGGAAGGAGCTCAATAACGATGAGATGTGAGGTTAGAAATAAACTTACCAGAGAGCCAATTTTATCTATCGATAAGCTTGTATTTGTAAATTTAGGAGAAGATGGAAAGCCCAAAGCTCATGGTAAAACGGAAATCAGCTATGTAAGAGATAGAGTTGACGAGACCTAAAAAAAGGCCTGAAATAAAATTTCAGGCCCTAATAATTAGTTGATGTCTTCTCCCTTTTTAAGTTTTTCAATGGCAGCAGCCATACTGTCCTTATTCAATTTGTCTGGTGCTTCTTTAAAAGCCATCTCTGCATATTTTAAAGCTTTTTTGTATTTGCCATTGGCTGAATATCCTCTAGCAAGACCAACATTTATAGGCCAGGTTTTTGGGAAACGCTTGGCATTCCATTCAAAAATATCCATAGCCTCCTTATTTTTTCCTTTAGCGATATATGATCTACCCAAACCATGTATTTGAAAAACATTTGCACTTGGGTGTTCTAAAGCTTCTTTTAATAGATCCATTGCCTCTTTACTTTTACCCATCGCCTCTAAAACCGCTGCTTTGGTAGACAGTGTAGAAAAGTTTTTTTGTCCAACAAAAGAACCATTCACCGCTTGATCGGAAAAATAGAGAGCCTTTTCTAAATCTAAATTATTATTCACAAAAAAGTTCGCCGCCTGATTCCAAGATTGCCAACTAAAGCCTACAGATCCTTTTAGTTCACTTTCAATTTTTTCGGCATAAAGCTCACTGATATTTGGAACTGAAATTTTGAAACCAACTTTCATTTTCTCCCATTTCAAATAAGCCGTGCATTGATCTAGTTGACGATTTTCAAAGTCGAAGGTTAACCATTCCGTATATTCTCCAGATTCCGGTTTTACCTTTACTCGAAGAGCATCTTCCTCTGGATAATAAAAATAGCTTCCCCAAGAGCTTGAATTATTGGAAAATATGATGGTCCATTCATTTTCCTCCACTATCATATGAAGCCCATATACACCAGCTTTAATTGCTTTGCCTTCGACCTCCATGTCATGGGAAAACTCAATGGTGGTATTTTCATTTGCTCCGGCTCGCCAAGGAGAAGGATTTTCATCACTACTTTCTCCAAAATTTAAGTTTGTTAAACCATAAGGCACTAATTGACCCCAAATCTTACCTTCACGTGATTGACCATTTGGAGCGGTTACATCTGGTGAATTATAGTTAATCGTTACATGGCATAAACCCATGTATTGACTAACGGAAGCTTTTTGATTTGCCCCACTTGGTGGGCTGCTGATTTGTGCATTTGCGGCAATGCAAAATACCATTGCCATAAAGGCGGAAGTAATTTTTTTCATAAGTAATAAATTAGGTGGTTCTCGAGCAGAATGGTTTTCGAATTTAATAAAATCCTATTAAATCGAATTATTTGGGATTTATATAGCCAAACTGAAGAATATCATAATATACTCCTTTGTGAAAATAGCAATCATTAAAATGTCCTTCCTTTTTAAAACCCAAATTAGTAAGGATCTTTTGGGAGGCCATATTAGAATCTAAAACCTGGGCAAATAAGGAGTGTAGCTTTAAATCGTACATGGCAAAATGAAAAAGCATTTTTATGGAAGAACTTGCAATTCCCCTACCCCAATATTCGGGCAAAAAAGAATAACCGATTTCCCCTCTGTGGCTAGAACTATCGATTTCTTTAAGAGTTAACAGTCCGCAAAAAGCGTTTGATTTCTTCAAAAATACCAGCCAATGCATCAGCTTAGCTTGTTTCAAAGCATCCATTCTAGCTTTCCACCAGGGCTCAAACAATTCTGGACTGTCTAAAACATCCATATGTATCCTCTTTCTTATTTTCTCATTACTCACTATTAAGTACACCAGATGCTTTTGTTCATGGCCAAGGGGAAGAAGACGATAATCCTCATTTTCTAAAGTTGGAGGATTGTGGATTAGTTCAATATTCATCCTTTTAAATCCAAAGCTTTAGCTTTTATGCCTTCTACAACATTGGGATCGAGTAGTGTAGAAATATCACCAAGGCTTGAGCTATCCCCTTCTGCAATTTTTCTTAATATCCTTCTCATTATTTTTCCAGACCTGGTTTTAGGCAATCCATCAACAAATAAAATTTTATCGGGTTTGGCGATTTTTCCAATATGCTTAGTAACTACCTCTAATATTTCTACTCTCAAATCATCATCATGCCCTACTCCTTCCTTACAAATAACAAAGGCAAAAATTCCTTGGCCTTTTATATCATGGGGAAAGGCTACCACGGCAGATTCTATAACATCAGGATGTTCATCAATAGCATCCTCAACCTCAGCAGTTCCCAATCTATGGCCAGAACAATTAATTACATCATCTACTCTTCCGATTACTCTATACATTCCATTTTCATCTCTTCTAGCTCCATCTCCAGTGAAATAATAACCATTATAATGAGAAAAATAAACCTTTTTGCATCTTTCATGATCGCCATAAGTAGTTCTAATAATACTTGGCCATGGAAACTTTATAGCCAGATATCCCTCCTTACCATTCTCCAAAATTTCATTACCCGATTGATCTAATAAAACTGTTTGGATACCGGGCAATGGGTAACCTGCATGTGCTGGTTTCATAGGACTGTGCTTTCCCAATCCAGAAATCATAATTCCTCCTGTTTCGGTTTGCCACCAAGTATCCACCAAGCTACAATTCCCTTTACCAATTTTTTCAAAATACCAATGCCAGGCTTCTTCATTGATAGGTTCACCCACCGAACCAATTACTTTAAGGCTAGAGAGGTCTTTATCCTCAACAAATTTGTCATCACAAGCCATTAGTGCTCTGATGGCTGTGGGAGCGGTATAAAACTGATTTACTTTATGTTTATCTACAATATCCCAAAATCGTCCTGGATCTGGGAAGCTTGGTATTCCTTCAAACATTATTGTAGTTGCCCCATTTAAAAGGGGCCCATAAATAATATACGAATGACCAGTAATCCAGCCAATATCTGCCGTGCACCAATAAATATCACTTTTTTCATATTGAAAAACATTGGCAAAAGAGTATCCTGTATAGACCATATATCCACCGCAGCTATGAACTACACCTTTTGGTTTGCCGGTAGATCCGGAAGTATAAAGGATAAATAAAGGGTCTTCGGCATCCATGGGTTCTGCGGGGCAGTTATTATCCACTTTGGCCAGCTCTTCGGGAATTTCAAAATCTCTTCCTTCTAGCATATTGATTTCAAGATTAGAGCATCTTTTTACCAATACAGTTTCTATGGAAGGACATTCTTTAAGAGCTTCATCTGCCAAATCTTTGGCGGGTATTTTTTTTGTTCCTCTATTAATTCCATCGGAGGTAATTAGCATTTTACAGCTGGCATCATTTATTCTATCTGCAAGAGCTTTGGCTGAAAACCCTGCGAAAACAACAGAGTGAATTGCTCCAATTCTGGCACATGCTAATACGGCAATAGCCAATTCAAAAATCATGGGCATATAAAAACAAACTCTATCTCCTTTTTCTATTCCATGGGCTTTAAGAACATTTGCCATTTTACAAACTTCGTAATGCAGCTCATTATAGCTTAAGCTTTTACTTTCTTCTTGTGGATCATTTGCCTCCCAAATAATAGCCTTTTGATCTCCTTTATTTTCAAGGTGCCTATCAATACAATTTTCTGTAATATTTAATTTCCCACCTTTAAACCATTTAATATTAGGTCCTTTAAAATCCCATTCGAGGGTTTTATCCCAGTCCTTTGACCATTGAAAATTTTGGGCAATAGACTCCCAAAAAAGTTCTGGATTCTCGATGCTTTTTGAATATTCGGATTGATATTCCTCGAAGGAAGAAATTTTATAGGCCATAATGGGAAATTTGAATTCAATATTAAAAAATTATTAGCGAGATAGACATGTTTAAAACAAAAAATGCCAACTGAAGTATTCAGTTGGCATTTTAACCAATAAAAAAAATCAAAATAAAATTATAGAGGGTATTTTTCTTCTTGAATAACCTTTGAAGCGATTCTTCTTCTTAGGTCTCTGGGATTTATAGGATTACTTGGTTTTACAAATCTTTTTAATCCCATTAGAAGCATTCTTTGTTCATCACCTTCGGTGAAACTATATATGGCCTCTCTACCTGCTTTACCCACAGCTTCCATGGAGTTATGTAAAAACAATCTAGCCATATCAATATAGAATTGTGCCTTTTCTTCCCCTATATTCTTCGCCATTTTTTCAGAACGTAGCATAGCACTTTCGGCAGCATAGATTTGAATTAGCATATCCGCAGTTGCCATCAGTAATTCTTGCTCAGCTTCAATTTCCACGGTGAATTTTTCCACTGCCTTTCCCGCAATCATTAATACGGCCTTCTTCATTTTGCTTATTTGTTCCTTTTCTTCAGAGAATAAAACAGAATAATCTGGGCTATCGAAAGATGGTATTGACATTAGCTCGGATGCAATTTTCATGGCAGGGCTCATAAGATCTAGCTCTCCTTTAAGAGCTTTTTTCAGAAGCATTCCTACGCTATGCATGCGGTTTATCTCGTTGGTTCCCTCGTAAATTCTGGAAATCCTCATATCCCTATAGGCTGCTTCTAGAGGAGCATCTGCACTATATCCCATACCACCGAAAATTTGCAAACCTTCATCTGTAACAAAGGTGCCTACTTCAGAACTAAAGACCTTCATAATAGCACATTCTATGGCATATTCCTCAACACCTTTAAGTTTGGATTCGCTGCTTCCCATCCCCGAAGCTTGCAATCTTGCAATATGGTCTTCAATATTCTGACCAGCTCTATAAGTAGCACTTTCAGAGACATAGGTTTGGGTAACCATTTCGGCAAGCTTCTGCTGGATTGCAGGAAAACTGGAAAGTGATTGCCCAAATTGCTTACGCTCATTGGCATAAGAACTTGCAAGGTGGATAACCCTCCTGCAGGCATCTAAAGTGGCTACGGCTAATTTAATACGACCATAGTTTAGAGCATTCATGGCAATTTTAAAACCGCCATTTCTTTCTCCTAATAAATTTTCAACGGGTACAAGGCAATCATTAAAAAACACCTGGCGTGTAGAAGAGGCCCTTATTCCTAATTTGTTTTCTTCTTCTCCAAAACTTATTCCTTCATAAGTTCTCTCCACAATAAAACCCGTTAAATTTTTGTCATCACCGATTTTAGCGAACACAATAAAAAGGTCTGCAAAGCCAGCATTTGAAATCCAAATTTTTTGTCCATTAATCTTATAATGCTTGGAATCTGAAGTAAGTTCAGCTCTAGATTTCCCTGAATTTGCATCAGATCCTGCTCCTGGCTCTGTTAGGCAATAAGCTCCCATCCACTCTCCAGAGGCCAGTTTTGGAATATATTTTTTCTTTTGATCTTCGGTTCCGTATAGCGAAATGGGTAGGGTACCTATTCCCGTATGTGCTCCATATGCAGTAGAAATGGAACCCGAAATTCCTGAAATTCTATCACAAACTAGCATGGAGGTATTAAAATCCATTCCTAGTCCACCATATTCTTGATTTACAGAAATTCCCAACAAGCCCAATTCTCCCGCTTTTTTCATTAAGTCCAGCGTGAATTGGTAATCTTTATTTTCGAACCTTTCGCGGTGTGGAGCAATTTCCTTTTCCACAAATTCAGAAGTGGCATCAGCCATCATTTTTTGCTCCTCATTAAACTCCTCCGGTATAAATATTTCCTCAGAAGAAATATCTCTAATCAAAAACTCACCGCCTTTAAGAAATTTTTGATCTGATGCTGTTGCTGCCATTCTGTTAATTGTTTTAGAAATCTTTTTATTGATGAAGCAATTTACTAAATAAAACTATGCACGCATAGTAAATTGAAAAAAAATTAGCGAAAAAAAAGCAGCCTAAGCCGCTTTTATCATTTAGTGGTAATAGTTTACATCATTTCATAAATACCAGCCGCTCCCTGTCCAGTACCTACACACATAGTAACCATTCCAAATTTCTTGTTTCGTCTTTTTAATTCGTGAAGCGCTTGAACCGTAAGTTTAGCGCCCGTACATCCTAGGGGATGTCCTAAGGCAATTGCCCCTCCATTCACATTTAAAATATCCTGATTGATATCTAATTCACGAGCCACGGCCAAAGATTGAGATGCAAAAGCTTCATTTAATTCAATTATATCAATATCCTCAAGTTTCATAGAGGCCTGCTTCAATGCTTTTGGAATAGCTTCAACAGGACCAATACCCATTATTCTAGGATGAACCCCAGCAACAGCATAGGAAACTAGTCTTGCGATGGGTTTAAGTCCTAATTCATTAACCATATCCTCACTCATTATGATGGCAAAAGCTGCTCCATCTGAAGTTTGGGAGGAATTTCCAGCTGTTACAGAACCCTTTGCAGCAAATACGGGACGTAATTTTGCTAAGGCGTCAATATTAGAACCTTTTCGTGGGCCTTCGTCTGTATCAACTGTAAAATTTCTTTTCTGTTTTTTCTCATTATGATCTAAAAAGGTTTCTTCAATTTCAATAGGGATAATTTCCTCTTTAAATTTTCCTTCCTCAATAGCCTTTAATGCTCTTTCATGGGATCTAAGTGAAAAGGCATCCTGATCTTCTCTAGAAACTTTATATTTCTCCGCAACAGCCTCGGCAGTAAGTCCCATATTATTATACCAATCTGGATGGCTTAGAGAAGTGTTATAATTTGGCGTAACCTTATATCCTCCCATGGGGATATAACTCATACTTTCTGTACCTCCAGCGATAATACAATCTGCCATTCCAGATCTAATTTTAGCACTGGCAATGGCAATACTTTCAATACCAGAGGAGCAATATCTGTTTACGGTAACTCCAGGAACCTTGTCGGTATTTAAGCCCATAAGAGAAATCAATCTTCCTACATTTAATCCCTGTTCGGCTTCGGGCATTGCATTTCCAACGATAACATCATCTATGCGATCTTTATCTAATTCTGGCATATCCGCCATTAACTTTTGAATTACCTGCGCTGCCAAATCATCTGGACGAGTAAATCTAAAAACGCCCTTTGAGGATTTTCCGACTGCTGTTCTTTTTGCGGCTACTATATATGCTTCTTTCATTTCTAATTCTTTTTTTTCAAACCTTTATAAGCTTAATTTCAATTCCACAAAAACCTTAGTTTCTTAGTGGTTTTCCGGTTTTCAACATGTGTTGGATTCTTTCTAAAGTTTTCTTTTCACCACAAAGACTTAGGAAAACCTCCCTTTCTAAATCCAATAAATATTGTTCTGAAACGAATGTTGGTTCACTTAAATCACCACCGGCCATTACATATCCCAGTTTGCTAACCATCATTTTTTCATACTCACTAATATATCCTCCTTCTAGCATTTGATGAGCGCCAATTTGGAATACCCCTAAAGCTTGCTTTCCAAGAACTTTGATATCTCTCTCTCGAACAGGCATTTGATAACCAATATCTGCGAGGGCCAAAACTCTTTCTTTGGCATCGCTAATAAGCCTTTGTTTATTCATGCTAATTCCATCCCTACCTTCGATAAAAATTCCATTTTCAAAAGCTTCAACTGCAGAAGTAGAAACCTGAGCTTGGGCAATTTTCAATAAATTTTCTCGATATGCATTTAACTCTACATCATCTTTTAAATATCTTTCGCTAGCCCTTTTGGTGAGTTCCTTAGTACCACCACCGCCTGGAATTAAACCTACTCCAAATTCCACCAATCCCACATAGGTTTCCGCATATGCTTGAACAGCATCTGCATGTAAGGAAGCCTCACAGCCACCACCTAAAGTCATGGCAAAAGGAGCAACAACCGTTGGAACAGAGGAGTATCTCAATTTCATCATGCTATCCTGAAAATATTTAATAGCAAAATTCAGCTCATCATATTCTTGTTCAATGGCCATCATAAAAATCATTGCCAAATTTGCTCCTACCGTAAAATTATCACCTTGGTTGGATACAACTACCCCTCGAAAATCCTTCTCGGCAATTTCAATACCTTTATTAATTCCTGCCAAAACACCGGACCCTAGGGTATTCATTTTTGAGTGAAATTCGATATTAACTATACCATCACCTAAATCTAAAACCGAACATTCATTATTAGACCAAATGGTATTTGTATTTCGAATATGGTCTAAAATAATGGTCTTAATCTGACCTGGGATTTCTATATACTTTTTATCCGGAATGGAATAAAACTGTTTCCTTCCATTTTCTATTTTATAAAAACTTTCGGCTCCATTTTCCTTCATTTCCAAAACCCAATCCGCCGTTTTTTTACCTTCGGCTTCAATTATTTCTAGGCCTTTTTTCATTCCAATGGCATCCCAAATCTCAAAGGGGCCATGTTTCCAACCAAAACCTGCTCTTAGTCCTGCATCGATGCTATATAACTCCTCGGATATCTCCGGAATTCTATTGGAAACATAAGCAAATACATGGGCAAATGACATTCTATAAAACTCAGCTGCTTTGTCTTTTCCACTTACTAAAACCTTAAACCTATCTTCTACCTTATCGATGGTTTTAGTCAATTCTAAACTCGGAAACTTTGATTTTTTCTGAGGCTTATATTCCATACTATCCAAATCCAAGGATAATATTTCGGATCGGCCTTGCTCATTTTTCACCTTTTTATAAAAGCCCTGACCAGTTTTAGATCCCAACCAATTATTTTCCTGCATTTTGACTAGGAAATCCGGAAGTTCAAATGTTTGATTTTCCTCATCATTTGGCACAGCTTTATGAACTCCATTGGCCACATGAATTAGAGTATCTAAACCAACAACATCCGCTGTTCTAAAGGTGGCAGACTTTGGTCTACCTATTACTGGTCCAGTTAATTTATCAACATCTTCAACCGATAATCCTAGTTTTTGTACAGAATTAAATAAATCCATAATTCCAAAAACTCCTACCCTATTAGCTATAAATGCTGGGGTATCCTTACAAAGTACTGTTGTTTTTCCAAGCTTATTTTTCCCATAATCCATTAAAAAATCAACTAGTTCTGGATCTGTTTTCGGACTTGGAATAATCTCTAGTAACTCTAAATATCTTGGAGGATTAAAAAAGTGGGTTCCAGAAAAATGCTTTTGAAAATCCTCACTTCTTCCTTCCAACATCAAATGAATAGGAATTCCTGAAGTATTGGAGGAAATAATACTACCCGGGCTCCTGTATTTTTCAACATTTTCGAATACCTGTTGTTTTATATCCAGCCTCTCTACGACCACCTCAATAATCCAATCCACCTTGGAGACCTTTTCAAGGTCATCATCAAAGTTTCCTGTTTTTATTCTGGAGGCATAAGACTTACTATAAATAGGAGATGGACTGCTTTTTAAGGCTGACTGAAGGGCTTCATTTACCAATCTGTTTTTCACTCTCTTATCCTCTAAACTCAGGCCTGACTTCTCTTCTCTGGCGTTGAGCTCCTTTGGGCTTATGTCCAATAATAAAACTTCAACTCCAATATTTGCAAAATGACAGGCGATTCTTGAGCCCATTATTCCTGAGCCTAAGACTGCAACTTTTCTAATTGTACGTTTCATGTATTTTCTTGATAATTTTTTTGTTCGGCAACAAGTTCATTTATGATTTCCATCACTTCAAAAAAGGAATCCATTTTATGACTTTCAACTTTATTGAAAACTTCTTGATTAAACTCGATGACGGCCTTTTTAGCATCTTCTCGCTTTTCTTTACCAAAGGCAGTTAAAAAGATTAAAACTCCTCGGCCATCTTTAGGGTTCCTTTGCCTAAAAATTAGATCTTTCTCCTCCATACTTTTAAGTATGCGAGAGAGGCTAGTGGCCTCCATGCCCATTTTTGGGCCGAGAGAAGTAGAAGGAGTTCCCTTCTCTAAATCAACATTTAGGAGCACATAACCTGTGGCCATGGTTGCTCCATAATTTGATGCCTTTTCATTATACATCTTGGCAATGTTCTGCCAAGTTTTCTTAATGTGGAAGTCGACGGTCTGTTCTGGTTTCAAATTTTACCTTTTTGAAGTAGACCAAATATAGAAAAAAAATATTATGCGTGCATAACACTATTTAGTAGGACATTTCGCAAAATAGAATTGATCCAATCCTACAACCTTGGTATTGATTTTTTCTAGATCATCCTCATTCCCTTCAATCGCATTGTAAATCTCATTTTTAGGATTATGCAATAAGATTATATCCACTGCCTTTCCATCCAAAGTACTGAATTGAAGTCTAAGGGTTCCCTTATCCGTATAGCTATAAAAACCTTTCATTCTCTGAAAGCCATATTCATCAGCACCCATATCTGGAATATATTGATGGCGGATATAACCTTCAAAGGTTTTACTGATTGGGTTGAGCTCATATTCAATAATAATTTGCTCAGAAAACAGTCTATAGGAAGCTTTCATCCTAACGCACATGCTAAGGTAATGTGAGTTAAACTGCTCCATCATTTGCTTTCTTTTTTCCGGAATATGTTCGCTGTGGTAGGACTTTTTAAGACTAGGATGAATGGAGTCAAGACCATTGGCTAAACTTTTATCGTAAAGTCTATTCTTCAACACCAAAATCTCCTGATTTAAATCTTCGTTGGCCTCTATTACACTGTCGCAATAAAGCTCTTTATCGATTTCTCGGTTTTCTTTAATTTTTCGAATTTCTTCCCTTACTTTTTTCGTTTCCCTACGTGCCTCCTGCGTTTGAGATTTCAATTGGCCAACTTGAGATTCTAGAGTTGAAATTTTAAAACCCATTTCCTTTTTTGAGCTTCCACATCCTACCATTGTACCTAGTAGTACTGCAAAACTTAAAAGGGTGCTAATTTTTTTTATCATAAAGACATTAATCTTTGGTATGGCCATAAATTCGTTGATAACAGTCGGGATAGAGTTTCAAAATATTGCGTCTTTTCAAACTTAATTTTGGGGTTAGATGTCCAGCATCTACACTCCATGCATCGGGACAAATCTCAATTATTTTGATCTGCTCCCATTTTCCAAAGTTCTTATTAATTTCAATAATATCCTCCATTATTCGATCTTTGACTTTCGGGTCATTAGCCATTTCTTCCTGACTAGCATGTTTTAGGCCTTTCCTTTCGCACCAAGACTTGAGAAAATCAAAATCAGGTTGTACTAGAGCGGCTGTCAGTTTTTCTCCTTCACCAATTACCATTACTTGTTCAATGAATCTGGATTCTTTCAGCTTATTTTCCAAGGGTTGAGGGGCTACATATTTCCCTGCGGAGTTTTTGAACATTTCTTTTTTCCTGTCGGTGATTTTCAAGAATTTACCATCAACAAAAGTTCCTATATCACCGGTGTGAAAGAAACCATCCTTATCAATAACCTCAGAGGTTTTTTCGGGTTGATTATAATATCCCATCATCACATTTGGCCCTTTGCATAAAACCTCACCATCATCAGCAATTTTCACCTCTACATTGTCGATAGGCCAGCCTACGGTTCCAATTTTCTTTTTATCTGCAAATTCACCATTCACCGCAATTACAGGTGAGGTTTCGGTTAAACCATATCCCTCTTGAATATTAAAACCTGCGGCGGAAAAAATTCGCAATAATTTGGGGTTTAATGCGGCACCACCTGAAACCATAACTTGAACATTTCCTCCTAAGGCTTCTTGCCATTTAGAAAATATAAGTTTTCTGGCGATCCCTAATTTAAAATTGTAAAATACCGAATTACCTTCCAATTCATAATCTTCGGCCATCTCTGCCGCCCAAAAGAATAAACTCCTCTTGATTCCTGTTAATTCTGCGCCCTTGGCGATAATTTTATCATAAACCTTTTCCAACAATCGCGGTACGAGGCTAAAAATTTCAGGTTTTACTTCTCGGATATTATCTCCAATTTTATCTATTCCTTCGGCAAAATATATTGGGATATTGTTTTGTATGTACAGGTAGGTTAGCATTCTTTCAAATACATGGCAAACCGGTAAAAAACTTAAGGCCTTTGCATTGTTAAACTTAGGCATTCGGTTGGCACTATCGAGAACATTGCTAAGTAGGTTATTGTGAGATAGCATTACCCCTTTTGGTTTTCCAGTGGTACCAGAAGTATAAATCAAGGTGGCTAGCTCTTCATTTTTCACCTTGGCTTTTGCGGCGTCCAATTCATTTTGATTTCCATCATCCTCACCTAATTTAAGCACCTCCTTCCAGCTTTTTATACCTTCTTCCTCATCAAAAATATAGATCTCCTTAAGGCTGGGTACATCGGCTTTTATTTTGGCTACTTTATCGTACAATTCCCTATCCGAAAGAAAGCAGTAGGTAACGCCAGCATCATTAAAGATGTATTTGTAATCCTCGCTGGAAATTGTTGGATATACAGGTACATTAACAGCACCAATTTGAAGGGTTCCTATATCCAAAATATTCCATTCAAAGCGATTGGTAGAAGAAATTAAAGCAATTTTCTCTTGTGGTTTTACACCCATTCTTAATAGCCCTCTTGAGATGCAATTGGATTTATCCACAAATTCTTGGGTAGAAACAGGAGTCCAAACCCCATTTATTTTATTTACTAAAGCATCGTTTAGAGGCTTAGAGTTTAGCTGGTTATAAAGGAAATCGAATATCCTTGTTGGCTGTGTACCACTCATATCAAAAAAATCAAAAATTCTGGTTACTAATATACGAATCAAGCGGTTCCAAATGGCTTTGGTTTTAAACTCTTGATCCTAATTCACTAGCTAGTGCACTTTTTCACCTCCAATATAGGTATGTAAAATTTTTGTGTCTAGTATTTCATCGGCCGAACAATTTATCCAGTCCTTATTCATTATTACAAAATCTGCCATCTTCCCTTTTTCGAGGCTTCCTTTTTCTTCCTCTTCAAAATTGGCAAAAGCCGCCCAAATGGTCATACCTTTTAAAGCTTCCTCACGACTTAGAGCATCCTGAACTTGAAATCCATCTGTAGGATAACCTTCCCAGTCCTTCCTAATGGTGGCTGCATAAAATGTTTTTATGGTGGAGATATCTTCTACTGGAAAATCTGTACCTAAAGCTATTTTTCCATATTGTTTTAATAGCCTTTTATAGGCGTATGCATCTTTTATTCTTTGATCACCTAATCTTTCATCAGCCCAGTACATATCCGAAGTGGCATGCGTTGGTTGAACACTTGGGATAACTTGAAATTTATTAAAAAGTTCAAAATCTTTTTCTGTGAGTACTTGAGCATGTTCAATTCTCCATCTTTTGCCCTTTCCATATTTACCATAAATGCCAAGCATGGCTCTATTAGCAGAATCTCCAATGGCATGTGTATTCATTTGCCATCCTTTTTCTGCCATTTTTTGAGCAGAAGCATCAAAATGATCTAGGCTGTTCAATAGAAAACCATGGGAGTTTATTTGATCGGAATAAGGGTGACTTAAACAAGCTCCTCTGGACCCAAGGGCGCCATCGGCATAAAATTTAAAACTGCTTACGTTTAGCTTTTCAGTTTTAATTGGTCCTTTATTGAGATAATATTCTTGAAGTTCGGGCTTGTCGCTGACCATTATATAAAGCCTCATTTTCAAAAAGTTGGCTTGTTGTAAGCTATCCAAAAGCTCTATGGACTCTCTATCCAATCCAGCATCATCTAGGCTTGTTAAACCATAAGCGAAACAATTTTTCTGGGCCTTATTTATACTTTCTATTAATACCTCCTTCTTCATTTTAGGAAATTTCACAAGATCCACCGCATTATCGATGAGGATACCGGTTAATTCTCCATTTTCATTTTTCTCTATTAGCCCACCCTTTATAAGGCTGTCCTTTAATTCGGCAAAATCAATAGCTGCCTGATTTATTAGCACGGCATGCCCATCTACCCGAGTTAGTACAACAGGGATGTTTGGAAACAATTCATCTAGCTGAGATTTATTTGGAAATTCCTGATTTTTCCAATCGTTTTGATCCCATCCTCTACCCCTAATAAAATCCAAGTTTTCAATATTCTGAAAGTCCACAAGTCTTTTTATCACCTCCTCAAAGGATTTGGTTCCAAAAAGGTTTACAGATTTTAAACTCTTGGCATAGCCCATAAAATGGCAATGTGCATCTATTAGTCCAGGGTAAACAAAATTTCCATTTGCATCAATAGACTGTGCTGTTTTATATTTTCCAAGGATATAATTGGTATTTCCGGTATCTAGAATTTTCCCATCCCGTATGGCAATGGCTTCTATTTTACTAAAATTCGAATCAACGGTATAGATGTTTGCATTGTAAACCAGAAGATCAACTTTTTCTTTTTGTTTACAACTCAATAAGGCCAATAAGGGTAGTACGACCAGTATGTTCGATAATTTCATTTTGCCAATTTAAGGGCTAGAATTGAAATGATGGCTAAATGCAAATAAAAATCATAAAAAAACCCCTTATTCAATTAAGAAAAGGGGTTTATCATTTCATTATGGGCCTTTATTTTAAGGAGCCCACCATATCTTCTGGTCTTACCCATTGGTCAAATTCTTCCGAAGTTAAATAGCCAAGGTTTACAGATTCTTCTTTTAAAGTTGTACCATTTTCATGAGCTGTTTTGGCGATTTTCGCTGCCTTTTCATAGCCGATCTTGGTGTTTAATGCTGTTACCAACATGAGGGAATTGTCTAAATGCCTTTTTATAACCAGGGTATTTGGTTCGATCCCTACTGCACAATGATCATTGAAACTTTCACAAGCATCGCCAATTAACCTGGCGGATTGCAAAACATTATAAGCCATTACTGGTTTAAAAACATTCAGTTCATAATGTCCATTGGAACCACCTACAGAAACAGTAACATCATTTCCCATTACTTGAGCGCAAACCATGGTCATGGCTTCACATTGTGTAGGGTTTACTTTTCCTGGCATGATGGAAGAACCAGGCTCATTTGCTGGAATATTTATTTCTCCGATGCCACTTCTTGGTCCAGAGGCTAGCATTCGAATATCGTTTGCTATTTTCATTAAAGAAACAGAAAGTTGTTTTAGAGCACCATGTGTTTCTACAAGTGCATCATGGGCGGCTAATGCTTCAAATTTATTGCCTGCAGTAATAAATGGAAGGCCGGTAAAATCTGCAATTTTCTGAGCCACCAATTCCGAATAACCTTCAGGGGTATTAATTCCCGTTCCCACAGCGGTTCCACCTAAAGCCAACTCTGAAAGGTGTTCCAGGGTGTTGTTTAATGCTTTAATTCCATGATTTAATTGAGACACATAACCACTAAATTCTTGACCTAAAGTTAGAGGAGTAGCATCCATTAGGTGGGTTCTGCCAATTTTTACTACATTTTTAAATTTCTCAGACTTATCGGCAAGAGTATCTCTTAGTTTCTCCACCCCTGGAATGGTAGTTTCTACTATCCTTTTATAGCAAGCAATATGCATTCCTGTTGGGTAGGTATCATTTGAGGATTGGCTTTTATTGACATCATCATTAGGATGAATTTTTCTTTCCCCTTCTCCTAATTTATGACCTTCTAAAACATGGGCTCTATTGGCAATCACCTCGTTGCAATTCATATTACTTTGAGTGCCAGATCCCGTTTGCCAAATTACTAATGGAAACTGGTCATCGTGCATTCCCGTTAAAATTTCGTCGCAGGCTTTAGAAATTAAATCTCTCTTTTCTTCAGATAAAACCCCCAGTTCACAATTGGTATGGGCAGCAGCTTTTTTTAAATAAGCAAAACCATGTACCACCTCAATGGGCATACTTGCTTCTGGCCCTATTTTAAAATTATTTCTACTTCTTTCTGTTTGAGCTCCCCAGTATTTATCTGCTGGAACTTTAACATCTCCCATGGTATCTTTTTCAATTCTGTAATCCATCTGAATAGTTGATTTATTTTAAATATAAAAAGTGGTTAAACTGGAAGCCAATAAAATACTTACCAGCAATAGTATTATAAAAAGCAAGCTGTATTTTTTGCTAGACAAAGCCCTAGCTCGGAAATAGAGCAAAGTATTGGATAAAATTAAGAACAGCGCAGCGCCCACTAATGCCCAAGCCCCAATTTTATTAATTCTATACCATTCTACTTCTGAAGCTTCCGTTTTTGGAATACGTATTCCTACATAATCATTTGGAGCAATCATTTCATTTAATAGAGGTATGGCCAGAGCAATGAACAGTAATCCACACAGTAGGCTAAGAAAAAATATGTTTCTTTTCAATTTCATTTTGAGCTGGCAAAGGTAATTGAACCCTAGTAAAAAAGTGGCATTGGAATAAAGAATCCTATGCATTAATACAGGATTTTTACCTTGCAAGACTAAAATAAACAGTTATGAAATTTTATTCTCTACTATCCTTAATAGTACTTTTTTCCATATCCTCTTGTCAAAATCACAAATCTCAACAAGGGACTAAAAAACATCAAAAAACAATCTTGATTTCTGCAAATGCCATTATTGAGCTAGAGCCTGATATGGCAAGTTTTAGGGTATCGCTAAATTCTGAAAAAAAGAAAATGGCAGATTCTAGGCAGGCTTTGGCAGACAAGCAAAAGCTATTATTAGATATTTTAAACGATTTTGAAATTGATGAAAAGGATATTCAAACGGGACATATTAGTTTTAGAAAAAATTATTCTTGGATAAGAAATACCCAGGTATTCAAAGGTTATATCAGCTCTTTAAGCACAAATATTTGCTTGAGAGACATTTCCAAATTAGAAGATCTATATGCCCGAATTTTTGAGGAGGAACAAATGGACCCCAGTGGAATTCAATTTTCACATAGTAAGATGGATTCAATTGGGGATATCGCCTATCAAAAGGCATTAGAGAATGCGAATTCCACCGTGGCTAAAATTTTAGAGAAAATGGAGGAGTCTGAATTTGAGATTTTAAGAGTTGGTAATAATGGACTAGGCCAGATTTTAGATTCTCCAAGGGACTATTCCGAACGTAAATTGGAGGCTTTGTATGAAAATAATGCAAGGTCCAATGCAAACAATATTCAAATATCAAATGGTAGTATTAGCATAAGTAAAAACCTAAGTGTAGAATATAAAATAAAATAGAGGGAGAAAAAATTGAGCATTCACTTTTTTAAAAACATTTTTGCCGTAAATTAGCCGCTCAAAATAGAAACAGATGTTTACACAAGTTTTAGGATTCTTCATTTTCGTATTTATTTTCGGTATGGGATTTAGCATGTTAATCTTTTTAGGTTTGTTCGTTGGATACTGGCTTACCCTAATTGGTGTAGAATCTATTAGCCCTAAATTGGCTCACAAAATGATAGGATACAAAGGAGAAGAATAATTCCCTTTCAAAATATAATTTCCAAAGCCTTGCTGAAAAGTGAGGCTTTTTTTATGCTTGAATTTTTTGAATCTCTAGACTTATATAATTTTGTAGTTCTGGGAAAAACTCCACAAAATCAGATTTAAAAGATTCGTAATTCTCAAAAACATCTTCAGTAGCCTGATGCATTTTATTGCTAAAAGAAGCCCTTCTACCCATTCCGCTTAAAGCTGAGTTTAAACCTTCTTTGCTTCTATAATTATAAAGCCAATTCCCAGCTTCCATATACTTTAGCATATGCTGAATTTGTACAGGCAACTCATCCCACCTCTTCCGAAATAGAGAATAGGATTTTTGAGAAAAATCAAAAAGACTTTGTTTTGAATAGTCTGAAAAATTTTTAGCTAAAAAGTGATCATAAACAATATCTCCAATAACAGGACTATACTTCCCATGTTTCTCCCTAAGCTTCATTTTGGTTCGCAGTACTACTGGGTGCTGGTCTGTAAATTCGTCTATTTTATGATGGATTTTTATTCCTTTAACCACCTGAGGTTTAAAATTTTTCCATTCTGAGCTTTTCACAGAATCTGCAATAAAATTTCCGATGCTTAGATCTTCATCCTCCCGGGTTAGAAAAAGGTGGGCCAAAAAATTCATGTTGTGAAATTAAACAAATTGCTTCCTTATCCTAGCATCCTATATTACCTTTGTAAGGTGAATTCTTTGATGATCCATAAAAGGAATTTGGCATTCCTAATTGCTAGCCTTTACCTCCTCAGTTTATTTAAACCCCTGGGGGCAATAATTCACTATACGGCCAATTATGGTTTTTATTCCAATGTACTTTGTGAAAACAAGGACAAACCAGAATTGCATTGCAACGGAACTTGTGCCTTTGCCAAAAAACATAAGCTTTCTAGCGAGCCCAAAGAACTTCCTAATTTACCGGTTTTCGAAAGTTTGAATCGGTATATAGCCATTGTTGAAAAGCAAAAGAACTAGGATATCTTTTGGCTATCAAGTGCTCATTATTGGAATAACATCAAAGCTGAACTTAGCTGTCCATTTATTAAAATGGACCTGCCTTCACCCAAATTCTTAGGATAAATCATACCCTAACGAATTCTATAAAAAAATGAATCCCCACTCGCTTGTAAAAAGAAAGTGGGGATTACAGTTCCTATCAAAAATCTCTATCAATCCAAATATAGAAAAATATTTGAAGCAAGCAAGAGCTAGGCCTCTATTATTTCTAAATCGAAACTTTCTGTAATTTGATTTACCAATAATTTCTTGCAAGCTTCGCTCACTTTTTCACTTGCAATCTCCTTAGAATCAGCTTCTACCTCTAAGGTAATATGCTTTCCAATTCTTACTCCAGAAATTTCACTAAGGCCAATATTTTTCATACTCTGACTTACTGCCTTTCCTTGAGGATCTAATAATGCTTTGTGCGGCATCACATCAATTTCTGCTCTGAATTTCATGTAATCTTAAATTTAAATGTCTTTATTCATTTTTTTAAGCTCCTTTTTTGGGCTTAAAGACGAGTGATAAAATCAGGTACAAAGGTATAATAAAGACCAATGCCCGTATCCTAAAAATTAGGAATAATACAATTATCATTAACAATAAAATGAATCGGGATTGATTCTCTTTAAAGTTCAGGGATTTAAACTTTAGCGACAGCAAAGGGATCTCTGCAACCAATAAAAAGGAAGTAATTAAAGTTAGCCCCACTAAAAAGAAAGGATGAAAAATTAACTGACTAACATTTTCTCCTTCTCCATAAATACCATACAATGCAATGGACATTATCAAAATAGTATTGGCGGGAGTTGGTAATCCAATGAAATAATCTGTTTGTCTGCTGTCAATATTAAATTTCGCTAGGCGCAAAGCAGAAAAAAGAGGAATAAGAAAAGCCAAATAAGGAAGAAAATCTGGCACTGGTTCTCCGCCTTGCATGGATAGTTTAAATAATTTAAAAACCATAAAACCGGGAACCACACCAAAGCTCACCATATCGGCTAGGGAGTCTAATTGTTTTCCCATCTCCGAATGAACCTTTAGAACTCTAGCTGCAAATCCATCCAAAAAATCAAAAACTTGTGCAAAGGCAATTAGCCAAGCCGCCATTATATAATCATTGGTGAAAATAGAATGTATGGCTAAAAGGCCACAGGCCAAATTAGAAAGGGTAAGGGTATTTGGAATTATACTTTTCACTGTTATCTTCGTCGCTTGGACAATATTAACATATTTATCAAGTTTTTAATGCCGTAAATTTGATTTTTATTTGAGCTCCCAAAAATTAATGTTTAAAAAACTAGCCCTCCTTCTCCTTTTAATGCCTTCCTTGCTTTTTAGTCAGGCAAGAAAGTACAGCAATGAATTCCTAAATATTGGCGTTGATGCCCGGGCTCTTGGAATGAGCAATAGCGTAATTGCATCTGTAAATGATGTTACAGCAGGATATTGGAATCCAGCAGGTTTGGTACATGTGAAAAATTCGTGGCAAGCCGCAGCTATGCATGCCGAATATTTTGCTAGCATAGCCCAATATGATTATTTGTCTTTTGCCCAACCCGTTGACGCATTAAGCACCGTAGGCTTTACCGTTATTCGATTTGGTGTAGATGATATTTTAGATACTACGGAATTATTGGATAAAGATGGAAATGTAGACTATGATAGAATCAATAAATTTTCTGCAGCAGACTATGCCCTTATTGGTTCCTATGCCAGGAGATCTAAAAAGTTTGAAAACCTCAATTATGGTGGAAATGTTAAAATCATCTACCGTCAAATTGGAGATTTTGCAAATGCCATAGGCTTTGGCTTCGACCTCGGTGCTCAATATAAACTGCAGTCTTGGCAATTTGGCGCTACCCTCAGAGATTTCACCTCCACTTTTAATTCTTGGAGTTTTAACGAGGAGAAAGCCGACACTATCGGTGGACTTCCAGAAGAGAATTTAGAATTGACCCTACCTCGTTTATTATTAGGAATAGGAAGGAGTTTTAAATTGAATGAAAAATATAGCCTACATACCGAGATAAATTTAGACATCACCTTTGATGGTGAAAGAAACACGGTGATTAGCAGCAATTTTGCAAGTATAGATCCGGGCTTTGGATTTGAGCTAGGGTACAGGAATTTCGCTTTTTTAAGAGGTGGTTTAGGGAATATTCAAAGAACTGTAGATTTTGACAATTCAGAAAATATAAGCCTACAACCCAATCTAGGTCTTGGATTTAAATACAAAGGTATTTCAATTGACTATGCACTTACGGATATTGGAAATGCATCGGAGGCACTTTATTCCAATATTTTTTCACTAAAATTCGATTTGGCTGCCTTAAAAGGTTAAAAGCAAGCATTCGCTTTTCACTTAAATTAGCCTACTCTATCTTTGTTTTCACATTCAAAAAATAGAATGAAGAATAGACCCATAGATTTACGCAGCGACACCTTTACAAAACCTAGCCAGGAAATGCTGGAAGCTATGATGCAAGCCCATGTTGGTGATGATGTTTTCGACGAGGATCCTAGCATTAATGCACTTCAAGAAAAGGCTGCCCGATTATTTGGGATGGAATCCGCCCTTTTTTGCCCTAGTGGCACTATGACCAATCAAATAGCCATTAATGTTCACACCCAAGCGGGAGATGAAATAATCTGCCATAATTATTCCCATATATACAATTACGAAGGAGGTGGAATGGCCTTTAACTCTTCCTGCCAAGCTCGACTTTTGGGTGGGGATCGTGGACTATTAGATCCAGAAGAGGTAGAAAAAAACATTAATCCGGATGATATTCATGCCGCGAGAACTTCGCTATTGAGTATAGAAAATACATCCAATAAGGGCGGGGGTTCCTGTTATAAACTTTCCACCTTAGCCGATCTTTCGGAAATCGCTCGATCGCATCAATTAGGGTTTCATTTGGATGGTGCTCGCTTGTTTAATGCCATTGTGGCTCAGGGTCAAAACTGTCATGATTATGGCGCTTTATTTCAGAGTATTTCTATTTGTTTATCCAAAGGACTAGGTGCGCCAGTTGGCTCATTATTATTAGGAGATCGAGGTTTTATTGCCAAAGCCAAAAGGGTACGTAAGAAGTTGGGTGGAGGAATGAGGCAGGCTGGATATTTGGCCGCTGCAGGAATCTATGCCCTAGACAATAATATTAAAAGATTGCAAGAAGATCACGATAAAGCTAAGGCGCTTGAAAATGCTTTGCAAGAATGTTCTTGGGTAGAAAAAATTGATCCTGTAGAAACGAATATTGTAATTTTTTATTTGCAAGCCGGAAAAGAAGAAAAAGAATTTCTAAACATTTTAAAGGAGAAAAATGTTCTGGCTATTGGCATGGGTCAAGGGAAATTGAGATTTGTAACTCACCTAGATACTAGTCAAAGTGATATTGATTTTTGCTGTCAGGTTTTAAAAAACCTATAAAGTGAAGGCTCTTAAATTTTTCCTTTTTGCCTGTATTTGCAGCCTTTCCTGCTCAAATGAGAATATTCAAAATGAGAATTATTCATTTCATCAGTTTACAGATGAAGAATTTCAATTATTCCTAAATACCATTCTTGAAGAATCTAAAGGAAAGCCAAATAGCTTTAATCAATATTTATCTCAGAAAGAGGCTTTTCAGGATTTACAAATACTAAAGCATGTTTTGGAAGAGGCAAATACTTCTCTTTATCTATACAGTAGCAAAAGGCGAATTGATTCTCTTTTTAATAGTTTTATAATCCGAGATTCAGATTCCATTTCCTATTTTCAATTTACTAAAAACCTGGCCGTATTATTTTCAGAAATTGGCTGCATGCACAGCGGGTGGGGTCATCCGGATGCTTATAAAGCCTTTAGAACTTCTAAATTAAAATTCCTTCCCCTCGAATTAAAAATTATTGATCATCAACTATTTATTTACAAAAACTATAGTTTGGATAGCAATATAAAGCTAGGCTCTAGGATAGTTGAAATTAATAATCAATCATCTGAAGAGCTAATTGATGAGCTAAAAAAATATATGATTAGTGATGCCGATAATCCAAGAATAAAGGAAAGGGCAGTTAGCGATTATTTCCCCATGGCTTATTCCAATTTCATCGCCAAGCCTGACAGTTTTAAGTTGATTCTAGATCAGGAGCTTGAAAGGGAGGTCTCCTGCAATGCCTTATCTAAATATGAGATTGATTCTATCAAGAATCTTGGAAGAGGAAAAATCTTGGAGACTAAAAATAAAGCCCTTCATTTTGAAGTTTTAGAGGAGGATAAAATTGCTGTTTTTACCATTTCCTCATTTAACAATACTATTATTTCTCATTTTAATCAAAACTTTGTCCTATTCACAGATTCGGTTTTCCTTGAATTAAAAAAGGAAAAAATAGAAAATTTGATTATTGACATCAGAGGGAATTTCGGAGGGTGGACAGGCAACGGCAAGCATTTATTCTCCTATTTTATTGATGACAGTACTGCGTATATAGAAAGTGTTTACTCTAAAAAGCAAAGGGATTTTAGCTTTAGCCCCATACTAAAAAGCTCTCCAGAATATGCAGATTCTATGCTGTTTGTAAATGGATACTGGACAAATTATCCAAACCTTTGGGCCTACCCACAAATAAATGGATACCAAGGAAAAACTATTGTTATTATAGATGAAAATTCAAAATCCTGTTCAAGCATTTTTTCATCTTTAATGAAGGAACATGAGAAGGCAGTATTTATTGGTTCCGAAACTGGTGGGGCAGAATGTGGCAGCAATGGGATGACCTGCTCCATTAGTCTTCCACATTCCAATATTGGAATAACATTTAGCACAGCGCTTTATAAAACAGCAATTGCCAAAATTTCTGAAGAGGGTGTAAAACCGGATATAGCAATAAAAGAAGATCTTAAGTCCCTCCTAAATAATAATGATAGCATTCTCAATTTTGCCATTGAAAAAATAAGGAAGCTATGAGTTCGAATCCCTAATTTTGTGAAAACCCAAAAACAACAATGCGTTTAAGTTTTAGCCTCCTTTTCAGTTTCTTCTGTTTTGCTATTTACAGCCAAAGTAGTATTTCTATAAAAACAAATTTTTCCAATTCTAAGGCTACTGGCAACGAGGAAATTCTTAGCCTGGCCCATAAAATTCCAGCGGGGGAAAATGATTTCGAATTTATTGGTGTTTCAGCTTATTGTGAATTTGAAAATATAGAAGAGGAATTATGGTTTCGTCTATTAGGTATGAATGAAAAATGGGGAGAATGGCAAGAATTTAAACCAAATGACCATGGAATTACTAAGGGTCGGTCTGCCTTTGAAGCTCCTTTTATAAATGAAAAGTTTAAAGAAATTCAATTTAAGGCTAGTAAAAAACATGCATTTGATTTTAATTTTCGCCTCTATTTTCCTCCACAAAATTCCCAAGAACCAGTATTAAAAACTGGAGCATTATGCTCTTGTGCACAACCTGCATTTTGCGATAGAAATTGTTGGTGCCCAAATAATGATTGTCCAAAGGATCCTAGTCCAAGTCCTACTCAATCCACACATATTATTGTTCATCATTCTGCCGGTGCAAATACCAGCAATGATTTTTCAGCTGTTGTAGCCTATTATTGGGACTTACATGTTAACACCAATGGTTGGGATGATATTGGCTATAATTGGTTGATAGATCCCAATGGAGTAATCTATGAGGGACGGGGAGACGGTGTTGGTGGTGCCCATTTCAGCTGCATGAATGGTGGTACTACTGGTATATGTTTAATTGGAAATTTCCAAAATCAAGCACCAAAAAATGCGGCTATAGCCCAATTGAAAAATTTAATCGCCTGGGAGGCTTGCGACAAAAATATCAGCCCTAATCAAAGTAGTTATCATGCTTCTTCCATGCTCAACCTCGAGAATATCTCTGGACATAAAGATGGCAATAATGCCAGTGTAGGTTGCCCCAAAGGCACCGCCTGTCCTGGAACTGAATTGTATTTAAGATTAGACAGCATTCGAATGTCTGTAGATAGTTTTGCTTGTATACAAGGAGTTTCTTTAAACCCTACTATTATTTCAGAAACTAGATTAGAAATTTATCCGAATCCTAGTTCTAGGGATGTTTCCCTAAAATTTCAATTAAAAAAATCCAGTGCTTGTAAATTTGAAATTATTAACCCCATGGGGCAGTTGCTGAAAACTTGGAATATTACAAACCCCAATCCTTCAAATTTGATTCGGATAAATGTGGAAGGTTGGGATAAAGGTTTGTATAAAATAAAGTTAAGCTCAGGAAATGAAGAGTTTTTAGAATCCCTTATGATTTATTAGCCTCCTTAATTACCTCCCATACCAAACTACTTTCATAACCTTTGGAAATTAACCATTGAGCCAATTTTTTATTTCTGATGAATGGATTTTTGTCTTTAATAAGGGCGGCTTTTTTCAACATAAGCTCATGCAAGGTGTTGATATATTCTTCTTCATCTATTTCTTGAAAGGCTTTTTTTAGAACATAGTCAGATAACTTGTGGAAATACAATCCTTGCTTTATTTTTTGCTTTCCCCACTTTTTAATTCTGAATTTACCTCTAACATAGGCTTTTGCAAAGCGTTCTTCATTTATAAAGTTGTCCTGGATAAGCCTGCTGAGGATTTCATCAACAACCTGAGGAATTAAGCCAAAGGATTCTAATTTTTCCCTGGCTTCCCATTGACTTCTTTCTCGATAAGCACAGAATTGCTGAATTTTTTCCTTTGCTATTTCGAGATCATAAATTTTTATGTTCCTAGGATCTTGGATCTCCTTGATAATTATGTTCCCTCCTCAATAAAGTCCTAAAAGCTAAGACCTGATTTCCATATTTCTCTTTATGGTCGGCCTGTAATTTTGGAGCATACACTTGCTCGTATAATTTAAAGGTCTCCATATCCTTAAACTCATATTGAATTGAATAGGTACAGCCTTGTTCATGATCGACCAATACTTCAAAAATGGAATTAGACAAAAACATATTGCTAGCCATAACATCTGGAATATGCTCTTCCTTCATCCATTTTAGCCATTCATCATGAATGGAATCTTCCACATTTGCAGTTACATTATAGATATACATCAATAAATATTTAAGTTGCGAAAGTTAATTCATCAAAGCTTAAAATTGAAGTATTATAGAAAAAATGGCTAATTTTAAAAATCTCAATTAAATCCTATTCAATGAAACATTTCTATCTCTTTTTATTTCTCGCATTTTGCATTCCTAGCAAAGCTCAATTTTACAGCCAATATTTCGATGGACTAGACACCAGTTCCCTGTCCTCCATTAAAATATTGATAGATTCCAATTCCGCAAATACATGGCAAATTGGTCCACCTCAAAAAAACCTTATTCAACCGAGCTTCTAGTATACCAAATGTACTTATTACAGATACTATTAATAGCTATCAAATAAATGACAGTTCCAGCTTTAGTTTTAAAATCCCTGATGACATTGTTCATACCAGTGTAGGAATTTTAGCGATTAATTGGAATCAAAAACTGGATTTCGATAAAAATGCAGACGGAGGAATAATTGAATATCGATTACTCGACAGTAGTTCTCAGGCTTGGGTTCCCATTTTTTCTTCCCCATATGTCTATAATTTTTATGGTTACAATTCTAATAATTTAGATAGTCTTGGAAATGGACAAATGGCCTTTACTGGACAAGATAGCACCTGGAAAAATATATGGCTCTGTTTTTCTATGTCTTGGATACAAATTCACCAGGGACTAGAACTACGGTATTCAATATTAACAGACTCAATTGACAATCAAAGAGAAGGATGGATGATCGACAATTTGATGGTCCACCCCACTTTTGTACATACATTAAGCGAAAACAAACCAGAGAAAAATATCGAAATTAGCCCGAATCCAAATCAGGGTAAATTTAGCATCCATTTAGATAATCAAAAAGGTCATTACTTAATTGATGAATTAACAATAGTGAATAGCAAAGGAGAGCTTATTCGCCATTTTAAAAATATACCCAGCAAATTTGATTTTGACCTGAGCAAGGAGCCAGCTGGAAATTATTTCATTAAAGTAAAAACAAATCAAGGTACTGAAACCTTAAAAATAATTTTACTCGATTAATTCTTGATTCCAAAAAAAAGAATCGCATTTGGCTGTTTAATTGTAGCCTTTATTTTCACTCTTGGTTTTAAACCGAAAAAAGGGCCAAAAGTCTATGAGTTTCCAGACATGCCTTTTTTTCCAAAAATGCCGGTCTCCAAGCAGAACCCCGTTACAGAGGAAGGTGTAGCACTTGGTAGGTATTTGTTTTATGAAGAATTACTAAGCAAGGACACTAGCATTTCTTGTGGACATTGCCATCAACAGAAAAGAGCATTTTCAGATGCTCCAATAGCTTTTAGCAGAGGACATAAGCTTCGTAAAAACTTGAGAAATACTCCTCCAATTTTCAACCTAGCATGGTATCCGTCCTTATTTTGGGATGGTAGGTCGCCGAGCATTGAGGATCAGGTTTTTCATCCTTTACGTGGTGAAAATGAGCTGAACTTAAGTTGGGATGAAGCTGTGAAAAGAATTTCGGATCAAGAATTTTATAAGGCGAAATTTGAAGCGGCATTTGGGGATTCCTTTATAGATAGCAATAGAATTTCGATGGCTATAGCGCAGTTTGAAAGAACCCTTTTATCCTACAATAGCAAATTTGATAAGGCATTGCGTTTTGAACTCCAACTAAGCGCTGATGAATATGCAGGATTTGTATTGATGAATGATCAATCTATGGCGGATTGTCTTCACTGCCATAGCACAGATCCGATGGCCCTTGGTACCAATTTAAAATTCAGTAATAATGGACTTGATAAAGCTGAAAGTATAGAGGATTTTAAGGATTTTGGACTTGGTGGATTTACTGGAAAAGAGGAAGATTATGGAAAATTTAAAATACCCTCTCTTAGAAATATTGCCTTCACCGCGCCATATATGCACGATGGCAGGTTTGAAAGCTTGGAAGAGGTTTTGGATTTTTATAGTGAAGGAGTTCAGGAGAATATTAATATAGATTCAAAAATGACTCAAGCTCATCGAGGAGGTGTGCGGCTAACAGAGTTGGAAAAAAAACAAATTATTGCCTTTCTACACACCCTAAGCGATTCCAGTTTTATCACAGATCCGAAATTTTCAAATCCCTTTTTCTAAAATCTTACTATTAATTTAGAATATCACCCCTCAGCGTTCTAAACTTGGCTCTTGCTTCAGAGGCAAAAAAGCTGTCTGGGTGTTCGGTAAAAAGCTTTTGATATAAGTTTTTAGCTTCTTCGGATCTATTCATTTCATTTTCATAAATCCTAGCTAAACGAATAATGGCGTCATCTGCTAAAATTCCATCGGAAAAATGGTCTATTATGGATTGAAGTTCTTCAGATGCCGTGTTAAACTCCCCTTTTTCCATATGGATATCGGCAGATAATAATAAAATATCATCTTGAAGAGTATGGTTTGGAAAATTCTTTTGAATGGATTTTAGAATAAATAAAGCGGAGTCTTGCTTAGCCTGATAATTCATTAAATCGGCCTTGGCGAAAGCTGCCATAGCTTCCATGCTTGTATCCAAAGCAATATTATCATTTATTAGTAGTGAATAATGCATGGCGTCGTTGGCAATAAGCTTGGAGGTAGAAGCTTTTAAAGCGTCAAAAATACCTTGTGCCCATTGAAAATCTCCAACATAATAGGCTGCTTTTGCTCTTTTAAACTTAGCCATTTGACCAATAGGGGAATTTTCAAAATCCTTTTCTGCCTGACCATAATACAATATCGCTTCCCATCTTTCGCCAGAGAATAAAAGGATATCACCTAGTTCAATTTTTGCCTTGGCGCCATCTTCTTTCAAAACATAGCCAGTTTTTAAAACTTCTTTTAAAAGTGTAATTGAAGAATCAATTTCTCCTAATCTAAAAGCCATAAAATGCGCTAAATCAATGCTCAACATCCCAATTTCCGGAAATCCAATTAGCTCTTTTTTAGTATTTAAATACTCTTGTTTAAGATCTCGCCAATTGTATTTCAATCCCTTATCCCCTTTTTCAAGAGCTTTACGTCTGGCTTCTAGTCTAGCTACCAAAGCATCTTCATAATAGGGGTTTTCATCTCCTGCTTTAATTATATAATCAAAAACCCTTTCTGCTAATCTATATTCCTCAGCATTTTGGGCAATTCTCCCTAAAAAAAATAATTCGGATTTATTTCCATTTCCTCTTCTATCCAATGCTTTGAGCTGGGTAAAGGCTCCAGAAAAATTCTCTTCTTGGATATACACATGAATCAAAAGGTCATTTAAAGTGGATGGCCCTCCTGATTGAATTTCACGAATTAATAATTCCTTTAAGTAATCAGTATGGTTTTGGTCGAAACCAGCAATTCCTTGGCTTATTAAATTTTTTACAGAATTTAGGTAGTTTGGACTTCGAACAAGCATAGAGACATACATTTCATACATCTTATTCACCTCGCCTAATTCACCATATAATTGTGCACGTTGATAGTCGAAATTATAATTTGGGTTTATGCTTTGCGCTAAATCAAAAACCTCAAGAGCTCTTTCTGGATAACCTTTTTTCTGCAATGCTTGGGAAGCAGTAAAAGCATAATTAGGATTTTGTTCAACTTTAGATTTTAATTGTTTGAAAGCTTTGTTCGCTCCTTTTTCATCGGCTTGCACATCAAAAATGTAAATTTTATCGGCAAGAAGCTCCATTTGATTTAAGCGGCTATTTCTAATAAAATTTTTATTGAGCTTTTCTGCTTCATCATAATCTTTTAAGGCGAGAAAACTATTGAGCAGTGTTTGATAGACTTGGATAGTCATTTGCCTAGAGCTCAAAGGTTGAATATATTTTATAGCCTTTTCATATTCTCCATCTTGAAAATATTCCATTCCAATTTGAAGATCATTTTGGGCTACTAATTGCTTAGGCCAAATCAGAAATATATTAAGGATTAAGAAAAACCGGAGGTAAATATTCATGATTTTATAAATATATACTTAAAATCAAAGCCATTGAAGATCCAATAAGCTGAGGTCTGAATTTTAACGCTTAAATCAAAGCTAAATTATTAGGCGAAAAAAGGATTAGATGCTAGAGGGCCTTTACCGAATCTGCAATTCTTTGCATTTCAATATGAATATCCTCCCAGGTTCTCAGACTTCTGTTTACCCTAGGATAGTATTTATTGAGAAAATAGGAAATTTGAGCTACCGCTTTCGCCTCTTGATCTAGGTATTTTTGCGCTTCTTCCTTGGTCAGTTTATTGTCTTTTAAACTGTTTTTGAGGGTTTTTAATTGTTCAATGGTATAGTCCAATTCATTTTTCACTTCCGTCTCTCCATTCAAAAATTTACCTAGATTTCTTTGAACATCATAGAGAGGAGTCATTTTATTCACCCAAAATTCTCGATCTGCAGTATCCGGATAATTCTTGCTTAGGTATTTTTGCAAATCTGAAGACTGCTTTGCAATTTCCCTTGTTTTTTCAAGGTCTATAGTAAGAAGTTTTTCATTGAGGCTATCCAAAACCACGGACAAGGAATCTACTTGTTCTATCTCCTCTTCAAAGGGATGTGTATTACAGGAAAAAAGCCCCAAAAGGAGGGAAAGGAAAATTAAATTTCTCATATTTTATCAAATCCAGTATAGGGAATTAAGGCCTTAGGAATATTTATTCCATCTGCACTTTGATTATTTTCTAGCAAAGCTGCCAACACACGAGGTAGGGCAAGAGAGCTACCATTTAGGGTATGGCATAAATGCGTTTTATTATCCTCTCCTCTAAACCTCAATTTCAATCTATTGCTCTGATAGGTTTCAAAATTCGACACAGAACTTACTTCCAGCCATCTTTCTTGAGCAGCACTCCATACTTCAAAGTCGTAGGTCATAGCCGCAGTAAATCCCATATCCCCACCACAAAGTCTTAAAATTCTATAGTGCAATCCAAGCTTCTGAAGTATCCCTTCCACATGTTTCACCATATCGTCTAGTAAGCCATAAGAATTATCGGGATGGGCAACATTTACTATCTCTACTTTATCAAATTGATGAAGCCTGTTTAGTCCTCTCACATCCTTTCCATAGCTTCCTGCTTCCCTTCTAAAGCAGGGTGTATATGCTGTACATTGAATGGGTAAATCATCTGCTTTTACAATTTCATCTCTAAAAAAATTAGTGACTGGCACCTCAGCTGTGGGGATGGCATATAGGTTATCATCCTGCATATGATACATCTGACCTTCCTTATCTGGAAGTTGCCCGGTTCCATAACCAGATTCTTCATTTACAAAATGAGGAGGTTGAAACTCTTTGTATCCTGCATTGCAATTTTCATCTAGGAAAAAATTGATCATCGCCCTTTGTAGCCTAGCGCCTTTACCTTTATAAACAGGAAATCCAGCACCGCTAATTTTTACACCTAATTCAAAATCGATAAGGTCATATTTATCTGCTAAATCCCAATGGGCCATATTATGATCCCCTAAACTAGGTTTTTCACCTACAGTTTTTACCACTTCATTTTCAGCTTCCGAATTTCCAGGTTTTACTAAATTATGAGGGATATTAGGCACAGCCCAAAGCGCATTTTGTAAGTCCTCTTTCAATTGATGTTGCAATTGATCGAGTTCCTTACTTTTTAGTTTTAGATCAGAAGTTTTAGCCTTTAGGGATTCCGCTTCTTCTCTTTTTCCTTCTTTATATAGAATGCCAATACTTTTACTTATAGCATTAGATTCTGCTAAAATGGAATCGAGTTCTGTTTGGTTAGATCTTCGTTTTTCATCAAGATCCAAAATATTGTTAATCAAATCGGTTGCATCTATCTTTCTTTTGGATAAAGCTTGGATTGCATCCGTTTTGTTATCTCTTAAATAATGAAGTTCAAGCATGGCTTTTGGGCTATTAAACAGCTGGGTAAAAACAAAAAAAGCCCTTCCGTAAGTTGATACGAAAAGGCTTTAAATTCTAAATTATACGTATCAGGCTTCGTTAGGAATAACCGATACAAAAGATTTGTTGTCTTTTTTCTTTTTGAAAGCAACAGTTCCGTCGATCATAGCAAAAAGAGTATGGTCTTTTCCCATTCCTACATTTTCACCAGGATTGTGACGAGTACCACGTTGACGCACGATAATATTACCGGCGATAGCGCTTTGTCCACCGAAAATTTTTACACCTAGGCGTTTACTTTCCGATTCTCTTCCGTTCTTGGAGCTACCAACTCCTTTCTTATGTGCCATCTTTTAAAATGTTTTATTAAAAAATATTATTCTGCAGATGCTTCTTTAGAATCATCTGCTTTTTTTGTCTTTTTAGGAGCAGCTGCCTTTTTCTCTGCCTTTGGAGCAGCGGCTTTCTTTTCAGCTTTTGGTGCAGCTTTTTTCTCTGCTTTTGGAGCTGCTTTTTCAGCCTTTGGAGCTTCTACTTTTGGCTCTGCCTTTTTAGGGCTAGCCTTTTTAGCAGTACCTTTTCCAATACCGTTAATTTCGATCAAAGAAATTAATTGTCTGTGACCGTTCTTTACACGGTATCCTTTTCTTCTTTTTTTCTTGAAGACAATTTCCTTGTCTGCTTTCAGGTGAGATACAATAGTTGCATCAACTTTAATACCTGCTATAACCGGGGCGCCAACTTCTACCTTACCATTATCATCAGTTAAAAGAACTTTGTCAAAAGACATTTTTGCTCCTTCATCACCTGATAAACGGTTAACATAGATTTGCTGGTCTTTCTGTACTTTGTACTGGTGCCCTGCTATCTCTACAATTGCGTACATAATCCGTTAAAATTTTGGGCTGCAAATGTAATAAAGTTTTTTATTTCAAACTAACATTTCCAATGGTTTAAAGCAAGATACCCTACTTTAAAACACAAAAATAATCTTTGAATAGCATAAAGCGTAAAAAATGAAAAGGTATTTTATACTTTTGGGCTCTGCTTATTGAATTTGATTCACAAATTTTAATCTAAATCTATAATATGAAAAAGTATTTAGCAACTGCATTATTCGCAGTGCTCACTATTTCTCTTAGTGCACAAACCAAAATTAAGTTCACAGAATACGATCTTGAAAATGGTTTACATGTAATCCTGCATGAGGATCACGCTACACCGATCGTAACTGTTTCGGTTCTTTACCATGTAGGTTCTAAAAATGAAAAGGAAGGTAGAACTGGTTTTGCTCACTTTTTCGAGCACCTAATGTTCGAAGGATCACCAAATATAGATAGAGGTGAATACATGAAGATTGTCCAAAACAACGGTGGCCAACTAAATGCAAACACCTCATTTGACCGTACCTTTTATTATGAATTACTTCCTTCCAATCAATTGGAATTAGGATTATGGTTAGAAAGCGAAAGAATGCTTCAAGCTACTGTTGATAATAAGGGGGTTGAAACTCAAAGGGAAGTAGTAAAAGAAGAAAAAAGGTTGAGAATAGATAACCAACCTTATATGTCATTCCAAGGTGAAATGTTTAGCAAAGCCTATGCTGGTCACCCTTATGAGCACATTCCCATTGGATCTATGGAGGATTTAAATGCGGCAGAAATTGGCGATTTTAAGGATTTCTACGAAACATTCTACACTCCAAATAACGCCACTCTTTCTATCGCTGGCGACATTGATGTGGAGCAAACAAAAGAATGGATAGAGATGTATTTCGGCCCTATCAAAAAGGGAAGCAAAACCATTCCTAGACCGGTAACAAAAGAAGAATTATTAGGAAAACAAATTGTTGATACCGTTTATGATAACATTCAACTTCCTGGTGTATTTATTGGCTATCGTATGCCAAAACAAGGAACTAAAGATGCCTATGCTTTGGAAATGGTTACCACCGTATTATCCAGAGGACAAAGTTCTAGATTCTACAAAAAGTTAGTGGATCAAGATCAATTGGGAATTGCAGTTCAGGCTTTTCCTTTCTCTTTGGAAAATGGTGGATTATTTATCACGCTCGGAATTGCAAATATGGGCGTAGAGCTAGACAAATTGATGTCTGGTATCGACGAGCAAATTGAAATGGTAAGGAAAGATTTGATTTCGGAAAAAGAATATCAAAAAGTTCAAAACCAATTGGAGAGTTCTTTTATTTCTAGCAATTCTACCATGGCAGGCATCGCAGAAAGCTTAGCGAATTACCATGTGTATTTTGGAGATGCTAACCTTATCAATACAGAAATAGAAAAGTATAGAGAGGTAACAAGAGAAGACTTGCAAAGGGTTGCAGAAAAATACCTTTCTCCAGATAATAGAGTGGTTTTATACTACCTACCTAAAAAATAATTAGACATATTTCAATATTTAAGAAAATGAAAAAAATATTTTCAATCCTACTAACCTTAATGATCAGCGTATCATTTGCTCAAGTAGACAGATCTAAACAACCAGAACCTGGCCCATCGCCAACCCCGGATTTTGGTGAATATAAATTATATGAACTTAAAAATGGTCTAAAGGTCATTGTAGTTCAAAACGATAAATTACCAAGAGTAACCATGAATTTGGTAATTGATAGAAACCCTGTTTTTGAAGGTGATAAAGCTGGATACATAAGCCTTGCTGGCCAGATGCTTCGCCAGGGAACTAGCAATCTTGCCAAGCCTGATTTAGATGAAAAGATAGATTTTATGGGGGCGAGTTTGGGTACATCCTCCAACAATGTTTTCAGTTCTGGTTTAAGTAAATACACAGAGGAGCTGATGGCTCTACTAGCTGATGTAGCTTTAAATCCTGCATTTCCAGAATCAGAATTTGAAAAACTAAAAACTCAAATGATCTCTGGGCTAGAATCCAACAAAGATGATCCTGAAGCAGTAGCTGGCCAGGTTTTTAACGCTGTACTTTATGGTAAAGAACATCCCTATGGCGAAAGCTCTAGCGTTAGCACTGTTGAAAATGTGAGCCTAGAAGATTGTAAAGCTTACTACAAAAAATATTGGATCCCAAACAATGCTTATATCGCCATCGTTGGAAATATTAAACCAAGAAAAGCCAAAAAATTGGTGAAGAAATATTTTGGTAGCTGGGAAATGGGTGAAAAAACCACCAACAATTATAAAAGTCCGGCAAGCCGTAAAAAAATGGAAGTAGCCTTTGTAAATAAGGAATCTTCAGTTCAGTCGGTAATCAACCTTGGTAACACTATAGACCTACAACCAGGACACCCAGATGTGGTGAAATTGAGATTGGCCAATCAAATTTTAGGTGTTGGTAGTTTGGGTCGACTTTTTCAAAATATTAGAGAAGATAAGGCTTATACCTACGGTGCCTATTCTGAATATGACAGCGATAGACTTGTTGGTTCCTTTACAGCTGATGCCAGTGTTCGAAATGAAGTTACTGACAGCGCCATAGTAGAATTCTTAAAAGAATTTGAACGCATCCGTACCGAACCTGTTTCTGATGAAGAATTAAAAGGTGCCAAGCAATTTATCAAAGGTAGCTTTGGAAGGTCTCTTGAAAGTCCACAAACAGTTGCGAGTTTTGCCTTGAATATTCAGCGTTATGGACTTGCTGAAGATTATTACGAAAATTACCTCAATGAACTTGACAAGGTTAGCAAAGAGGATATTATGGCTATGGCCAAAAAATATATTCGTCCTGAAAACATGGTCTTAACTGTTGTAGGAAAAGCGGCAGATGTTGCTGCTAGTTTGGAAAAATTTGGTGAGATTAAATACTATGATTTAGAAGGAAATATCACGGATAAGCCTAGTATTCCAGTGCCAGAAGGTCTTACCGTTCAAATGGTTCTCGATAATTATATTCAAGCTATTGGAGGTAAGGAAAAAATTGAAGGTTTAAAAGACCTCGCAGCCGAATATGAAGTAAGCATTCCAGGAGTACCTGATAAACCTTATTTCAAAAGGTATAAAAAGGCCAATTTAAAATACAAGGAAATCATGGGGATGACTGGAATGATTTTAAGTGAAAAGGTTTATGATGGGAAAAATGGAAAAATAACCAATCAAGGCCAGGGTAAGAATGTTGAAGGTGAGGATGCCAAGGAATTGAAATTTTCTGCCTATTTCTTTCCAGAGTTGGAATATGAAAATAATGGCTACAAACTGAGTCTTAATAGGATGGCAATTGTAGATGGCGAAAAAGCCTATGTGGTTGAAATCACGGATGAGAAAGGTGAAACTTTAACGGCCTATTATTCGGAAAAAACTGGACTGAAACTAAAGGAGGAGTCTGTTGTAGAAACTCCACAGGGAAATGGCACTACAGCGGTAGTTTACTCTAATTACGAAGAGGAAAATGGCCTTAAATTTCCTAAGACTGAAACTATATTAGTTGGTCCTCAAAGAATAGTACTACAAGCCAAAGAATTTAAAGTGAATAAGGGAATTTCCAATTCCGAATTCATAGTAAAATAATTGGATCGAATTTAATTATTGAAAAGAGGCCAGCTATTGGCCTCTTTTTTTTTGCTTATAATTTTTCTTCTTCCTGGGCTTTTATCCGATCTCCAATGCTTCCTCTTTTGTTTACCAAATAAACGCCAATGAGTATGCTTATCATTCCCAAACCATGTTGAATCCCAATATCCTCCTTATCGTATAATCCCCAGAGCAATGCCACTATAGGTATGGCATAGGTTACAGAAGCGGCAAAAATAGAACCCGAGGTTTTTATCATATAGTTGAACAAAATAATTGCCAAACTGGAGCCCACCACTCCTAAAATTAAAACATAGGAAAAGCTTTCCCATGCCATTTCATCATTGGCCATTATATACAAAAAGTCGGTGCTTAGCACATATAAAATTGCTGGAACACCACAAAAAAGAAGGCTCAAAAGGGTAATTTGCATAGACCCCAAATCTTTGAGTTTGCTATTTATGGTATTAATAGAAATTGCATAACAGATAGTAGCGAGGATGGGATATGATCCATAAATTAAGGTCTTAGGATCAATTTTTAAGCCTGGCATTAAAAGCCAAATTGCTCCAACAAGGCCGAGACAAATTCCAAGAATTCCCACCCATTTTATCCTTAATCGAAACCAAATTAACCCGATAATTAAGGTAAACATAGGCACCAGGGAATTTAAAATTCCAACCAGGGAGCTATCAATTTTACTTACGGCCAAAGGAAATAGAACATAGGGAAGTCCATTTCCAAAAATTCCGACAATAAATAATGGGAACCAGTTCTTTTTAGTTAAGAATTTGAAATATTTAAATCCAATTATAACGGTGAATAGGAAGGCCAAAGAAATTCTTATCATTCCAATTTGCGAATACGAAAAGGAATGCAAACCTAATTTCATCAGTTTAAAAGAGCTTCCCCAAATCAATGCTAATATCACAAAGACCAACCAGGCTAATACATTCTTATTAATTGATTCTTTCGCCATCCTTCTAAAATTTAGAATTTGCAATTTAACTTAAGGACTTTTGGAATAGACTAAAAAAAAAGGGTCAGGAAAAACATTTTATCAACCAATTATTTAGGATGATTCTATGATCTTGAATAGTCTGACAAAGCTTAAATTTGTGCTTCTATGAAATGGTTTTCCAAGCTTGCCAGAATTGAACTGGTTTTAATTTATTTGGTGATAATTGCCGGTAGTGTTGTACGCATGACTGGCTCTGGAATGGGCTGCCCAGATTGGCCAAAATGTTTTGGCTATTTAATTCCACCTACTGAAAGATCTCAATTGGAATGGCAAGCTCATAGAGAATTTAAAAAAGGGCAAATAATAATTGTTGATGAAACTTTGAGATTAGCGAGTTCAGATTTCACCAGTTCCAACTTTTATGATGAGTCTAATTGGCAAGCCTATACCAAACATGACTATGCTCATTTTAACCCTTTTCATACCTGGACAGAATATATAAATCGTCTTTTCGGTGCTCTTTCTGGCCTACCTATGTTTATGCTTTTTGTACTTTCTCTTTTCTATTTAAAAAGGGATTGGAAAATGTTTATACTTTCCTTTTTAGGATTATTTATGCTCGGATTTGAGGCCTGGCTAGGTAAGCTGGTTGTAGATGGTAATCTTGTGCCTGGAAGCATAACCATTCATATGATGGGAGCCCTCCTCATTGTTGCTATTCTTTGTTTAATCTTAATTCGCAGTAATCCTAAATCCTTTTCACAAAAAGAAGCCTTAAATGGCTTTAAATGGCTTTTGGCTATTTCATTATTACTGACTATAATTCAAATTATTAGCGGCACCCAAATTAGGGAACAAATAGACCATTTTAATCATGATGGACTTGAAAGGAAGGAATGGATTAAGGGCTTGGACTGGAAGTTTTATTTCCATAGATCCTTTTCTATCGCCATTGTTCTTCTCAATTTTTGGCTTTGGAAACTCAATCGGAAAAAAGAATTAGGATTTAAGTTATTCAATTGGATTCTAGCTCTTATTGGCTTAGAAATTATGCTTGGAATAATATTGAGTTATTTTAATATGCCCCAATTTGCACAACCCAGCCATTTGCTTTTAGGGACATTTATTTTTGGTTTGCAATTTTTTGCTTTGGCTCAGATTATTGCTAAGGATAAGCTTAAACAAAAAAATTAAGCCTTTAGACTTGGTTTGGATTGAAACTCATTCAGGAAAGAAATCCTAGTTCTCTTCATACAAAATATCCATAACCCTAAATGAATCGTTTAGGCTTACCTGTAATTTCACACTGGCAAAGCTAAAAGCGGAAAGGATATTATTTACGTTTTCATCTTGCAGATAAACGCGAATTCCTTCAGATTCAATTCTGGTTTTCAAAATATAAGCATCATTTACATTTTGAAATTCTGCTATGGTTACTAATTCTGCCATTTTAGACTTTCAATTAATTGCTTAGTCTCACCCATCATAAATTCATTCAGAGGGCGTAAGGAATCGGCATTTGGGGAGGCATAAAAATAAATTACACCTCTTAAAAAATGATCTGTGCTATCCGTTACAAAAAACTGAGTGTTTGTTGCAGCATCACCGGCAATTTTAAAAATCATTCCATGAACATTATTTTCTGGGATGCTCACCATAATATCCTCAATCCCATCTGCTTTTCTCGTATGTTCATAGGCCATTTGCATGGCATCATTTAATAAAACATCCAGATTCTCTTCACTTACAGAGCGATAGGAAAGTTTTATTCTGGCCTTAAGTCTGGGATAGTAGATATCTCCCCAATTCTTAACCCTCTTTGCAGGATCCCAGATGGCATTTTTATTCACCTTAAAATCATAAGGCAAAGCCTGATTAAAATCTTGATATTCTTTAGTTGGCAGATCTATCCTGAAATACCCCCTTGGCTTTGGACTATATTCTTCTTCGCCACAGGAAAAAAATAGAAAAAGGCTGGGAATTAGGCACAGACTAAACTTCCTCAAAGCTGTCAACTTCATTGATACTTACTTTTATCCTGTTAATCCTTCTTTCTTCAATACTTTCTACTTTGAAAACGTAATTTTCAAAATGTATTTCCTCATTTTTTGTCGGAAATTTTCCGGCCACTTCTAAAACAAAACCAGCCAGGGTATCTGCCTCGCCCATGGCCTCTTCAAAATTTTCAGTTTCATCCAATCCTATCACCTTATAAAAATCAGTAAGGTGAATTTTCCCTTCAAATACATAGGTTTTATCATCCAACTTGGAATATACCAATTGCTCCTGATCAAACTCATCGCTAATCTCGCCAACTATTTCTTCAATAACATCCTCAAGGGTAATAATTCCTGAGGTACCCCCAAATTCATCCACCACAATTGCCAAATGCACTTTTTTCTCTTGAAACTCTTTTAGGAGATCATCAATTTTTTTGTTTTCAGGAACGTAGAAAGGGTCTCTCAATAAACTTTTCCAATCAAAATCTTCATCCTGATCTATATGGGGTAATAAGTCCTTTATATACAATACACCTTTTACCTTGTCGAAATTATCCTCATAAACTGGAATTCGCGAATAACCGGATTTAAGGATCAATTCTATAACCTTTGAATAGTTGAGGGTAATATCAATACAAACCACATCAATCCTGGCTCGCATAATTTGTTTCACATTGGTACTTCCAAACTTTACAATACCTCTCAGAATTTTTTGCTCCTCATCTATGGATTGATCATCGGTAAGCTCCAGGGCTTGACTAAGATCATCTACAGATAAATTTTCTGAATTCGTTTTTAGTCTTTTTTCAATAATGTTGGTAGATTTTACCAGCACATAACTTAGAGGCTTACAAAAAAACCTTAAAAAAATCATGGGTTTCACCATCCTATTGGCAAAGGATAAGGGCATTCTATTGGCATAAACTTTTGGAAGAACCTCTCCGAAAAGCAAGATCAAAAAAGTGATGATCACTACTTGAAAAACGAAACCAAGAGTGGGGTAATTGCTAAAATCAAATACTCCAGTGCTAATAAAGGAGGAGAGAATTACAATACCTACATTGATGAAATTATTGGTAATAAGAATGGTGGCCAATAAGGTTTTGGGCTTATCCAGCAAGGTGGTTAAATTCTCATAGCCTTGCTTATTCCTTTGTTTGAGTTCATCTAAATCATGAAATCTCAAGGAAAAAAATGCCACCTCCGAGCCACTTATAAGGGCGGACATTATCAGCAATATCACAAGAATAATAAGAGGAATAATAAGCGCCGGATCAAAGGTTCTTATTACTTCATTAAGAATGGATAAACTCGAAGGGTCAGGGTCCAAATTATAGTTGATTAGTTAAACTTAAAACGGGAGATCATCATCCTCGTCCTTTTCCAGCTCTACATTTTTGGCTGGTGATGGAGAGGGATTTGAATTTTCCTCCCTTCTGCCGCTAAGCATCGTCATACTATCTGCTTGAATTTCTGTAGAGTACCTTTTTTCTCCTCTATCATCCTCCCAAGATCTAGTTTTAATTTTTCCTTCTATATAAACTTTATCACCCTTTTTCAGGTATTTCTCCGCTACTTCTGCCAAACCTCGTCTTAATACAATGCTATGCCACTCTGTTTGGGTAACTCTTTCATTGGATTGTTTATTGGTATAGGTTTCTGAGGTTGCAATTGGAAAGCGTGCTAAAGAATTCCCACCTTCAAAGGTTTTTAATTCAGGATCTTTTCCCAAGTTTCCTATCAACATTACTTTATTTAAAGTTCCAGCCATACCAATTATAGGGTTTATAACAAATCTACTAAAATAGACTAAGATTCAAAGGGCAAAGTTAGCGGATTTCTGTCTAGGAAAATACGCAAAGGCCTTGGAAATCCTAATTCATTAATTTCAGCGGCCGAAAACCAATCAAGCCTCCTCGCTCCTTTGTTGTTCTTTAATTTAATCTTGTAAATTCTTGAATAAATAGTTTGATGACTCAATTTATGAGGCTTTAAGTCTACAATTTCCTTCAAGGTAAATTCCAAACCCTTTAAAATCTCCTGTGCTTTTGGAATTTCGAGAGCTTGTGAAAATGTAAGGCTTTTATCAGTTTCGAACATCGGGAATTGATACAGTCGAGCCCAAATATCTTTTTCTTCCCTTCTTTCTAAAGCCAATTGACCCTCTTTTTCCAGATAAAAAAAATGAAAATTTCGAATTTGATTGTAAACTTTCCTGATTTTAACAGGAAGAATATCCACAGAATTTAAAGCATTTGCCTTGCATTCATTTTTAAAAATACATTCTTCGCATAGGGGATTTTTGGGTTTACATTGCAAGGCCCCAAATTCCATTATAGCTTGATTATAAGTTGCCGGATTCTCTTTATCTAAAAGATCCTGGGCAAGCTCTTTAAAAAACTTTTTGCCCTCAGTACTATTAATGGCGAGATCAATTCCCCTAATCCTGCTCAAAAATCGAAATACATTTCCATCTAATACAGCATGGGCCTCATTAAAGGAAAAGGAGGAAATGGCAGCAGCTGTATATTCTCCTACACCTTTTAATTTTAGAATCTCATTATAAGTATTTGGAAAATAACCATTTAACTCATCCTGAACATGTTTGGCTGCAGAATGTAAATTTCTGGCCCTGCTATAATAACCCAAACCTTCCCAATCTTTCATAAGGGCATCCTCTTCTGCTTCGGCTAAAACTTTAATGTTGGGATAATTTTTTTCGAATTTTAAAAAATAGGAAAGACCTTGGTTCACCCTTGTTTGTTGAAGGATGATTTCGGAAAGCCAAATCTTATATGGATCATTGGTTTTTCGCCAAGGCAAATCCCTTTTATGATGAAAATACCATTGAATTAAACTTTTCCTAAATTGATTTTTTTCCAAAATATTTGTATTTGAAGCAATTAGAAGTGAAAATTTTAAATAATTAGCTTTCTCATTAAAGATAAATCCCCTTATATTTGCAGCCCTCAAATTTACAGAGTTTAACTAATAATAATTATTCAAATGACTAAAGCTGATATTGTAACCAGAATCTCTGATAAGACTGGTATGGAAAAAGCTGACGTACAAGCAACTGTAGAATCGTTCATGAAGGAAGTGAGAAATTCTTTAGAAGCTGGAGACAACGTATACTTAAGAGGTTTTGGAAGCTTTATTATTAAGAAGAGAGCAGAAAAAACTGGTAGAAATATTTCCAAAAACACTACTATCATTATCCCAGCTCATAATATTCCATCTTTCAAACCTGCTAAAACATTTGTTGATGCAGTGAAGAAAAAAGTAAAAGCTTAATATACACTTTTGAAAAAAGGACCAATCATACTCGCCATTTTTGGAATAGGCTTAGCCGCAGGACTATATTTCGCACCTGTAAAACCTACTAATAAGCCTACTGAAGAGGAAACAAGTCTCAATACTGAAGAGGCCACAAACTCTGAAGAAACAGGTTTAAGTCCGGAAGAGAGAGTTGATGCAGCACTAGCAGAATTACAGGAAGGAAATACTCCACCAATGCTAGTTATCCAAAAAATTATTGCCGTTGCTGATGAGTATCCAAAAAATGTAAAAGCCAATTTTACATTAGGAGCATTAGCTATACAAACAGGACAATTTGAAAAAGCTGTTGGTCGTTTTGAAACTGTATTAGAAGTAGAGCCTGAAAATATTGCAGCCCTACAATTTATGGCTAATTCCCATATTAACCTTGGGGATACAGCCAATGCCAAAAATTACCTCTCCAAAGCTGCTAGTGTAACTACTGACAGCCTTCAAGCTGCGGATATTGCCGCTGCATTGGAGAAATTAAATATTAATTAGAAAAAACATAAGCTCATGCCAAGCGGAAAGAAAAGAAAAAGACATAAGATGGCTACTCACAAACGCAAAAAGCGTTTAAGAAAGAACCGCCACAAAAAGAAGTAAGCCTTGTCTTACTCAAATTTTAATGTTAAGCCATAAAGCACCAAATGTTGGTGCTTTTGGTGCTTATTTTTAGTAATAGTCTACTATTTTGATTTAATAGTAAGACTCAAAAAAATTTAAGGTGAGTACAGAACTAGTAATAAAGTCTCGTACTGCCGATGATGCAGCCATTGCGCTGCTTAGGGATGGTAAGCTTACCGAGCTTCACTATGACAACTCTAATGATTTTGCTGTTGGTGATATTTACCTTGGTAAAATTAAAAAAGTGGTTCCAGGATTAAACGCAGCCTTCGTTGATGTAGGTTACGAAAAAGATGCCTTTTTGCATTACCATGATCTAGGGCCACAAATTAGATCGCTTAGTAAATTCACCAAAAAAACCCTAACCGGCAAACAACGTTGGTCTCTAACCGATTTCGACAAAGAACCGGATATTGATAAAAACGGCAGTATTGATGCAGTGATTAAAACAGGACAAACTGTTCTAGTCCAAATTGCAAAAGAGCCCATCTCCACAAAGGGGCCTAGAATTACTTCGGAACTTTCACTAGCAGGGAGATATATTGTCCTTGTTCCATTTAGCGACCGTATTAGTGTAAGTTCCAAACTAAGGAATAGAGAGGAGAAAGACAGATTGCGCAGATTAATGAAAAGCATATGCCCAAAAGGTTTTGGGGTTATTGTTAGAACTGCTGCACAAGATTGTTCAGTAGCCGAATTAGATGCTGATCTTCAATCCTTAGTAAACAAATGGAAAACCCTTCATAGGCAAATGCAAAGACTTAAGGCACCAGCGAGAGCCTTGAGAGAATTAAATCGCGTTTCTGCCTTATTAAGGGATATCCTCAACGACTCCTTCAATAGTATTGCTACGGATGATGCAGATTTGTCTACCGAATTAAAAGATTACTTAAAGTCTATTGAACCAGGAAAGGAGAATATGGTTAAATTTTACGAAGGTAGAATTCCCATTTTCGAACAATTTGGTATCGAAAGGCAAATAAAAGGATCTTTTGGAAGATCTGTTTCCATGGGTAAAGGTGCTTATCTAATTATTGAGCACACAGAAGCCATGCATGTTATTGATGTGAATAGCGGAAACCGAACCAATAGTAATGAAAACCAAGAGGCTAATGCCCTTACAGTGAATTTGTCGGCAGCAGAAGAGATTGCCAGACAATTGCGCCTAAGAGATATGGGAGGAATTATTGTTGTAGATTTTATTGATTTACACCGTGCAGATAATCGAAAAAAGCTTTTCGAAAAACTGAAAGAGGTGATGAAATCAGATCGTGCTAAACATAAAATTCTTCCTCCAAGTAGATTTGGATTGGTGGAAATTACCCGACAGAGAGTTCGCCCGGAAATGAATATCCAAACCAGGGAGAAAAATCCAGATGGAGAAGGTGAAGTTGAAGCGCCAATTTTAATAATTGACGAAATTGAAAATAAACTTGAATTAATTGCCGCACAGGAAAAAGACAAACAGGTATTCCTACATACCCATCCCTTTATTGCTGCCTATCTTAATCAAGGAAGTTTTTTTAAGCCAAGCTTGAGAAAAAAGTGGGCAAAAAAACATCATAAAAGCTTGAAAGTAACACCAAGAGATTCTTTTAAATTCTTGGATTACGAATTCTATAATAGCAAAAATGAGCTATATCAGTTTTAAAAGAAGCCTCGCAAATGCGGGGCTTTTTTATTTAAATCAATTGCCTTAAACCTTCCCCTAAGGCCATAGCCACAGCATTACTTACATTAAAACTTCTCACTTTACCTGGAAAGGGAATCTTTAGCGATTGTGATGGAAACTTTGCTAATAGATCTTCATCCAAACCTACACTCTCCTTCCCAAAAACAAGCCAATCTCCTCTTTGTAATTTTGTGTTGTAAAAACTTTTTTCACTTCTAGAGCTGAAGAGAAAAACTCTTTCCATATCTCCAACTTCCTTCAACCAATCTTCAATATTATTATGAATTTTTAAATCTAGTTCTGGCCAATAATCTAAGCCCGCTCTTTTTACCCTTTTATCAGTAATTTCAAATCCCATTTTTCCAACTATATGCAGTGTACTTATACTGCCAACACATAAGCGTCCTATGTTTCCTGTATTATTTGGTATTTCAGGTTCTATTAATACTATATTAAAATTTGAATCCATTTTAAAAATTTAGGCAATAACCGAATAAGAAATGCTAAAGTATCCATAAATGCCTACAGATATTGATGTTTTCACTATTTTCGAAAATCAAATAAAATCAATCCATGAAAAATATTTATTCCTGGCTATTAGCCCTTATCAGTTTAAATGCCTTGGCCCAAGAAAATGTGATGACTCCACAAAAACTTTGGGAACTAGGTCGAGTGAGTTTAGAAACCGTTTCTCCGGATAATAAGGAGTTTATATTTGGACTAAGCCATTATGATATAGATGCCAACAAAGGAAATAGAGATTTATATTCCATGAGTACCGCAGGTGGCGAGGCTAAGCAACTAACCAACAAAGCTGGTGGAGAATATGGTGCCTTTTACCTGATGAAAGGAAGCAAAATTGGATATTCTAGCGCTGGACAATTCCATATCATGGATAAAGATGGGAGCAATGTAAAAACGCTTACCGACATTGAAGGTGGAATTGGAAATATTAAAGCCTATGATGCAGAAGATGGTGGGATTATTCTAGTATTCACCAAATCGGTAAAACTTGAAAAAACCAGTATAGAACTATATCCAAATCTTCCAAAAGCTGAAGTAATGGTAATAGACAATCTTATGTACAGACATTGGGACAGTTGGTCTGATGCAGAATTTAATCATATCTGCTATGCGTATTTAGATAAGGACTTAAATCCTATAAAAGAATATACCGACATAATGCCCAACGAAAAATTTGACTCCCCTGTAAATCCATTTGGTGGTAGCGAGTCATTTACATTAAGTCCGGATAGAAATACCATAGTTTATGAAGCCAAAAAACTAAGCGGCAAAGATTGGGCTGTTAGCACCAATTCGGAGCTTTATTCTTATGATATCGGCACTAAAAAAACTCAAATTCTCACTGAAGGAATGATGGGTTACGACAAGGAACCAAAGTTTTCACCAGATGGAAAAAAATTGGCCTGGATGAGTATGGCAACCGCAGGGTTTGAAAGTGATGTAAACGATATTATTATTTACGATTTAAAGACAAAATCTAAAAAGGCCGTTTTAAAAGAATCTGGACTATATGATGATTATACATTTAATTCCTTTAGCTGGAATGGGAATAATAGCTTCATAGCTGGGATTCCTACAGCGGGATCAAATCAAATATTTTCTATAGATCTAAAAAAATTATCAAAGGGGAAATCGGCTTTTAAAAAGCTCAGCAGTGGAGATCACAATTACAACCATTTTGAAATTGCCGGAAAAAATCTGATTCTGGATAGGCAGGATATGAATCATGCTACCGAAGTATATTCTTTAAATATTAAGAAAGGTAGTATTATGCAGTTAACACATGAGAATGATGAGATTTACGCCTCTCTTTCCATGGGTGAGATAAAGAAAAGAATGGTTACTACTAGTGATGGGAAAAGCATGCTTACCTGGGTTGCCTATCCTCCAAATTTTGATCCTAACAAAAAATATCCAACCTTACTTTATTGCCAAGGAGGGCCACAGTCTCAGGTCTCGCAATTCTATAGCTTTAGGTGGAATTTTCAATTGATGGCTGCACAAGGCTATATCGTGGTAGCACCAAATCGTAGAGGCCTACCTGGTTTCGGCAGGGAATGGAATGAGGATATTTCTGGAGATTGGGGTGGTCAGCCGATGAAAGACTATCTAGCTGCCATAGATGATGTTAAAAAAGAATCCTATGTTGATGAAAATAAATTGGGTTGTATAGGTGCCAGCTATGGTGGTTACTCCGTTTATTATTTGGCTGGAAATCACGAGAAAAGGTTTAAGGCTTTCATTTCCCATTGTGGACTATTTGATTTAGAAAGCTGGTATCTTTCTACCGAAGAGCTATTCTTTGCCAACCAAGATTTAGGTGGCCCATACTGGAAGCCTGAAAACAAAAAAAGCTATGAAAAATTTGATCCTAAAGATTATGTTCAAAATTGGGATACACCAATTTTAGTTATTCATGGAGGTAAAGATTTTAGAGTTCCAGAAAATCAAGGAATGGAAGCATTTCAGGCTGCACAATTGAGAGGTATACCTTCTAAGTTTTTATATTTTCCAAATGAAGGTCATTGGATTTTAAGTCCACAAAATGGTCTCATCTGGCATGACCAATTTTTTTCTTGGTTAGACAAGTATTTGAAATAATTGAAATTTTGGGAGAATGGGAATTTAAACCCAAATTTTTGATTTTTCAACGATGCCATGCTCAGAATTCAAAATCTAAACTTTAAATTCACAGCATTAACTAGCCAATAAAAAATAGATAATTAATGGAATACACTCCCAAAATAGGAAGGAGGAAGATGGTGAAAAGGAGTATTCTTGGAGCTATTGGACTAGGAATATTATACTCTGGTTGGGAAGCCTATTCTATTTACAAAACTCCCAATTTAGAGGACCTAGATAAACAGGCAAAACTTATTGACGCCCTCACCGAGACTATAATACCCCGAACAGATACGGCTGGGGCTTCAGATGCTGAAGTGTATCTTTTTGTTATTTATAATTTAAAAAGAAATACTACGAGAAAGAGCCAAAATGCATTTTTAGAGGCTTTAGAGGAGATTCAAAAGGATGCAAAAGACAGGTTTAATCTGGCCTTTGAAAATTGTAATCCAGAGCAAAGGGAACAAATTTTACTTCCTTATTCTTTAAAGGCAAACCGAATGGATGGTTTAACAGGAAAAATACAAAACCGAATATTGGGAGAACCATTTTTCTCAGTTTTAAAAAGGCTTACGATTCACGGTTATTGCACCTCGGAATTAGGAGCTACACAAAGTTTTGTATATGATCCAATTCCAATGGAATACAAAAGTTGTATTACTCTAAAGGAAAACCAAAAATCCTGGGCCACAAGATAGTTGATGAAGGAGATAAAGGAATATGATGCCATAGTTGTTGGCTCAGGAATCAGTGGAGGCTGGGCAGCAAAAGAACTTACGGAAAAAGGTTTAAAAACCTTGGTATTGGAGAGGGGGCCTGATGTAAATCATATAAGCGATTACCCTACGGCTCAAATGGCTCCTTGGGAGTTTAATACCAGGCTTTTTAAAGACGCCTCCTTCCGAGAAGAAAGCCCTATTCAGAGTAGTATTTTTCAATATAATGAAGCCAACAAACACTTTTTTGTAAACGATAGTAAGCATCCATATATTCAAAACGATCCATTTCATTGGATAAGGGGCTACCAGGTTGGTGGAAGATCTTTAACCTGGGGTCGTCAATGTTACAGATGGAGCCCCATAGATTTTGAAGCCAATGCCAAAGATGGTTCTGCTATAGATTGGCCTATCCGGTATGAAGATTTAGAACCTTGGTATTCCTATGTAGAAAAATTTATTGGAATTAGTGGTGAAAAGGCCAATATCAAACAACTTCCAGATAGTGAATTCCTTCCTCCTATTCCCATGAATTGTGTTGAATCTCATTTTTCTAAGGAGGTAGCTAAGAATTTTAATGGAAGAAATGTAATTCCTATACGCCTGGCAAACCTCACTCAAAAGCATTTGGGACGAGGTCCATGCTTGTATAGAAACCTTTGTGATAGGGGCTGTGTATACGGCGGTTACTTCAGCAGTAATTCTGCAACACTACCTGCCGCCAAAGCAACGGGAAATTTGGTGCTTAGACCGAATTCAATTGTAAAAGAAATTATTTATGATAGCCAAAGTAAAAGGGCTAGCGGATTAAAGATTATAGACCAAATAAGCAAGGAAGAATTTACTTTTAAAGCTAGAATTATATTTTTAAATGCCTCCACCATTGCAAGCGCGGCCATATTATTGAATTCCAAAAGTCCATCCTTTCCAAATGGATTGGGAAATTCCAGCAATCAGCTAGGTCATAATCTGATGGATCATTTTTCAACTTCGGGAACGGTAGCAGAATATGAAGGCTTTAATGAGTTTTATTACTCTGGCAGAAACCCAGGTGGGATATATATTCCAAGATTTCACAATCTAAATAACGAATCAGACAATACATTTAAAAGGGGCTATGCTTTACATGGTAAGGCGCAAAGGCAGCATTGGGAAGATCATCAAGTTGAAGGCTTTGGAAAGGAGTTTAAAGAAAAATTAAGCAAACCAGGAAAATGGCAAATTTGGTTAGGAGCCATTGGTGAAACGCTTCCCTATTATCACAATCGAGTAGAATTGAGCGAAGATGAAAAGGATGAATGGGGGATTCCATTGGTGAAAATTCATTTTAGATATGGTGAAAATGAACTAAGCCTAAGGGAAGATTCGATAAATGAGGCCGAAAAAATGCTGGAAAAAGCAGGATTTGGAAATATTAGAAGTTTCCGTTCCGAATTAATTCCAGGCTCTGCTATTCATGAAATGGGTACAGCCAGAATGGGAAAGGATCCTAAAACATCAGTATTAAATGCTTTTAACCAAATGCATGATGTGAAAAATATATTTATTACCGATGGGAGTTGCATGACCTCATCAGCTACCCAAAATCCTTCCTTAACCTATATGGCCCTAACCGCCAGAGCCTGTGATTTTGCAGTGAAACAATTTAAAAAGGGCTTACTATGAAAAAAGGGCTAATTGCAACCACTATCCTATTAATCGTGGTACTAATTTTTATTTTTAATAAGTATAAAAGCCCTGAATATAAAGAGTGCCTAGGAGCCGATTTATTTGTAGTAAACAAATTAGATCATAGCCTTTCAAAAATTGATTTGAGCAATAAAGAAGAAATTAAAACTCTTAAACTGGGTATTGAACCGCATGAAGTAATTGTCAGTTCGGATGAAAAAACTCTTATAGTTTCAGATTTTGGCAATAATGCTCAAGCCTCCAACGAAATACACCTTGTAGATCCAGAAAAATTTGAAATTATAAGGACCATAAGCCTGGAAGGACATAACAAGCTTCATGGAATTTGCCTTAGCCCAAATCCAGAAATAATATTGGTGACTTCCGAAGGCAGTAATTCCTTGATTAAACTGAATATAGTTACAGGGAAAGTTATGTCTGAGACAAAAACCAATGGAAAAGAAAGCCATATGGTTTTAATCCACCCTCAAAAACCCCTGGCATTTATAAGCAATATTGGATCAAATGATATCAGTGTTATCAACTACCAGAATGATAGTTTACTAAAAAACATTTATTGTGGAAAAGGTACTGAAGGAATAAGCATAAGTCCAGATGGTAGTGAACTGTGGTTATCCAATAAATTTGAAGATAGTATTAGCATAATTGATACTGAAAGTTTAGAAATTATCGATAAGCTCAAAACGGATAAAATGCCTGTTCGCTTGGCAATTTCACCAGATGGAAAATATTGTGTGAGCTCCAACCATTCTTCTGGAAATTTAAATGTGTTTGAAACAAAAAGTAAAAAGCTAATAAAAAAGATAGAATTTCCGGGGTCCACAAATGTATTAGACAAATTAATAAATGATAGTCCAAGCCCAGCAGGATTACTCTTCCATCCAAATAAACCCTATTTATTTGTAATAAATTCCAATGCTGATCGTGCTACAATTATTTCTATGGAAGATTGGAAAATTATTGGATCTTGGAAAGTTGGCGATATTCCGGATGGCATCGCTTTAATAGAAAAACCTTTTAGTTGTGATTAATTGTCTTAAAAAATTCAGTTCCCTGATTGCCCTATTGTTTTTGTTCTTCTCTTGTGAACAAGGACCAGAAATAAGTACAGCAATAACAGGTCAGAAGGAAATAAAAACTGAAAAAAGAAATTTTTCTGAAATCAAAGAGGAAAATGAAGGGAAGGCTATCTTTAAAAAACTCAATTGCAATGCCTGTCATATGAAAAAGGCAAATGTCATTGGCCCTTCTCTAAAGAAAATCAGAAATAATTATTTAGATCAGGAGGAGGCATTGCTCAACTTTTTGAATGGCTCTGCTAAGCCTAAAATTGATCCTGAGGAATATCCCAAAATGCAGCCCAGCATTGAAGCTTTTAAAAAGCTAAGCAAAGAAGATCAGCAAAAACTTATTGATTATTTATTGGAAGAATAAATCCCCTAAATCATTGATCCTTTTTTTGGTTAAACTAAGCCTATTGTATTGTTAATTTGCAAGCCAGAAGAATAGAGAATGAATGAATTTGAGGTTTTTGAATTGAGCAATGGAATTAGGGTTGTACATAAACAAATAAACAGACCCATAGCTCATTGTGGACTCATGATTAAAGCTGGTTCCCGTGATGAAAGTAAGGCTGAGGAAGGTTTAGCTCATTTTATAGAACATGTTTTTTTTAAAGGAACTGCCAAGCGAAAGGCATATCATATCCTCAGCAGAATGGAGGATGTTGGAGGTGAACTAAATGCCTATACTACCAAGGAAGACACTGTAATATATTCCTCTTTTCTAAAAGACGACTATTCCAGAGCCATTGAATTATTGCTAGATATTGCCTTTAATTCCACCTTTCCCGAAAAGGAACTAAAAAAAGAAAAAGAGGTTATTATTGACGAAATTAATAGCTATAAAGATTCACCTTCAGAACTAATTTTTGATGATTTTGAAACCCTAATGTATCCTGATCATCCTTTGGGAATGAATATATTGGGTAGCCCAGAAACAGTAAAAAGTTTTAGCAAATCTGATGTTCAAGGATTTTTAAATCGCTTTTATTCCGCCGAAAATATTGTTTTCTCCTCCGTGGGAAATATTAGTGCTACCAAATTGAAAAAACAGTTGGAAACCTATTTGAATTCTAAGCTCCAATATGGTAAAAGTCAAACCAACCGCAATAGCCCCGGGATTTATAGCCCAAGTAAACTTGAACTCAAAAAAGCAGTCTACCAATGTCATGCAATTATTGGTAATCGCGCCTATTCAGCTGTAGACGAAAAAGCTCGTACTTTACATTTACTAAACAATCTTTTAGGAGGCCCAGGAATGAATTCACGCTTGAATCTCAATATTAGAGAAAAGTATGGTTTCACCTATAATATTGAATCATTTTATAGCCCCTATTCAGATACCGGATTATTTGGAGTATATGCCGGTACTGACCCAAGCAATATCAACAAGACCCTTGAATTAGTAGAAAAGGAACTAAAAAAACTTAGGGACAAACCTCTTGGAATATTGCAACTTAAAAAGGCTAAAAGACAAATGCTAGGACAGATAGCTATGGCACAAGAAAATAATGCCTCGCTAATGCTATCACTAGGGAAATCCTTATTGAGTTTCAACAAAATTGATTCGTTTAAGGAGATAGTTGAAAAAGTAGAATCTATCCAATCGTCTGATATCCTTGAAATTGCAAATGATATTTTTGATCCGAATAAACTTAGTACTATAATCTATCAACCTCAACATTAGATAAAATGGAATTTTTACCAGAAAAAATAGCCGAATACGCCGAGAATCACAGTCAAAAAGAATCTCAAGTCCTCAGTGATTTAAATAGATCTACTAGGGCAAAGGTTTTGCAACCTCGAATGTTAAGCGGTCATTTACAAGGACGGGTTTTATCGATGTTTAGCAAAATGATTAAGCCTCAAAGAATATTGGAAATTGGTACCTATACAGGATATTCGGCCATTTGTTTGGCAGAAGGCCTTTCCCCAGAAGGGAAATTGATCAGTTTAGATGTAAATGAAGAAATTGAAGATTTTGCGAAATCTTATTTTGAAAAAAGTGGTTTTGCAGATAGTATAGAAATGATTGTTGGTGATGCTCTAAAAATAATTCCCCAGTTAAATGAAAAGTGGGATTTGGTTTTTATAGATGCAGACAAAGAAAATTATCTTAATTATTTGAAACTCCTGTTGGACAATGTAAATATTGGTGGGTATATTATTGCTGATAATGTACTTTGGAGTGGAAAAGTGGTTCAGGAAATTAAGGAAGATGATGAAGAAACCAAGGCTCTAGTTGAATTCAATAGTTGGGTACAGGAGAATGAGAAGCTCGAAAATGTTCTTTTGCCAATTAGAGATGGTTTAATGGTTTGCAGAAAAGTGCAATAATGATATCACTACCATAAATTTCCCAGACTCACATCTAAGCCCATATTAATTGTTGGAAAAATGTAGAATTTCTCATTAAACTGATCCATCTGAAATAACAGTGGCATTTCGGCATTAAAGCTTAAATATTCATTGAGCTTCATATTCATACCGCCGTGAAAAACTAAAGCCTGACCGTTTCTATTTCTATAGTTACCATTAGAATTTATGGTTCTACTTGCTTGCCAATCGGCAAAGCCCATCAAACCGCTTAATCCAAAATAGGGTTTGATTTTAGAATCGGTATTTCTTTTTGCTGCCAAACTTAAAGAAAGCCCATGACCTTGAATACCATTAAAATTAAAGGAGGCGCCACTAGCAATTTGGAAAACATTTACAAAACCATACCTGGGCATTACATAAAACTCCCAATTTTCATTGGCATTATTCAAATGATATAGCAAAGAAAATGATGATGTACCTCTGGAGTAGGCATCGCTGGTGTTTAGATCTATCCAGGTTTCTGCCCTAAATTCCAAATTATCCGTCAAACCTAACTTTACATTTATCCCTCCTGCTGGAGCCACCCAATTTTGACCAATGGAATTTTCTGGAGAAGATTCGGGTAAAAAAGCTCCGTTTCCACCTATACTAATCTGACCAGCCTCCATTTGCTTTTCCCCAAGATTTAGGCTTGGATTGAAGATATAGGACTGCCTTGCACAGGAGGACAAGCCTACAATAAATACCAAGACAAGGATACTCTTGAAATTAATAGTTAGCTTCATAATTCAATGGGTTCTAGTTTTCGTTTGGTAAATATAAAAAGGAAACTTTAAGGCAGAAGTTCCAATTTTTATACTAGAAGGCCGAATTATTTTAGTAAAACTTTAAAAACTCGAATATCAGTTTCTGTTTGAATTTCTAAAAAGTACAATCCTGCAGCTTCATTTAAGCTAATGTCCAAGGTGTTTTGATCAGTTTTGTTAGAGTATACAAGTTGGCCCTTGGTATTTTTAATTCTAATTTGGGCCTGGTCCATTTGTCCAAGATTCAAATGAAACTTACCATTATTTGGGTTTGGGAAATAGGTCACTCCTTTCCAGATTTCCCAGTCTCTGCTGCCTATTGTTTCAATATATACACATGAACTAGTATCCGAACAAAATTCATTGGATACCACAACTGCATATGCACCAGAATGCGGAGCAATAAAGTTTTGCAGGCTGTCTCCCACCAACTTTGTGAATATACCTCCCGGGCCACATTCAAACCATTGATAGTGCTGGCCAGAGCTTTGAACAGAAATTAAGGAATCAATAATGGTTAAATTGGTATCAACACCAATATTGGTGAAATGTAGACTATAAGTTGTTGAACAGCCTAATCCGTCATTTACTGTGTAATTTACAGAAGAAGTATCGGAATTGTAAACTTGTCCATCCCTCCATAAATAGGGTCCACAACTCCTAATGCTATCCGCAATGTTTTGGGTATTGATTATCGTTAAATTTAATTGAACCAAAGAATCACAACCCATGCTGTTTATCAGAGTATCTAAAGCCGTATTATTTGAACTTGTATAGGTAATACCATCAATCCATGTATAGGAGCCGCAGGCCGAAACGGAATCTATACTAGGGTCAGATGGTGGAATAATATCAAGATGTAATCTAACAATGGAATCACAACCTAGAACCGATTGTAATGTATCTAGTGCTGAATAATTACTGCTTGTGAATACTTGGCCATTCGTCCAAACAAAGGGCGAGCAAGCGCTAATTGTATCCTCGGTTAAGGACAAATTAGCGACTCGAATTCTAGGTGAAGCAAAAGTTCTGGAGCCACCGCTATAGCCCCTATACCATCTTGCATCATCCGCATTATAAAAAATACTAGAGTTGCCCGGTTGATTTACAGTTTGATCATTCCAAACCCTAATAGGATTTGAACCTGCATTTGAAAACATATAGACCACAAAATAATAGGATGTATCTACATCTAGATAAATGGGACTGCAAGGAGAGGAACGAATATCAATTTTTTCAAGGTTTGTAGAAAGATTGTTAATGGTATGGGTAACGGAAAACAGAGGGGCAGCGGCAAAACCGTTTATATAATCAAAACCTCTTGCCTCGTAGGCTTCCAATACCAAATCTCCACCATTACCAACAGCCAAGTCCAATAGCATATGACTTATTTTCACTTTTGGAACAGCATTTATGGTGTCAGTAGGGTTTGAAAATTTCAATCGGATGGCCATTGCTGATCCATCATGACCAATATTATCAGTTCCTAATGAGTTATCATTAATTCCAAAATCTAAACCTTGTCCTCCTTGAGGATCTGCCAAACTATTTACATTTATTGAAAATGGGCTGGCCATTGGACTAATAGAAGAGTTTGCTACCGGAATACTATCTGAAATAGCTTTAAATTCAAAACTATAGTTGCCAATACCATTTGGAGTAAATGGAGGCGTATAAATGGAATTAAAATCAGCAGTATCTCCTGGATTTAGTAAGGGGTAATTGGATGAAAAGATGCTGCTCAAATATTGGCCGTTTTTCAAGATATCAATTTGCAATTTCACATTAGTTTGTGCACTACCACCTACATTAACGATATTAGCATCAAAGCTCATTAGGTTTACTTGGTTTTCCAGCATATTACCCGTTTTTTCCTCGCCATTGAAAGTTATATCCTGTTTTGGAGCATTGTTTGGCCCAATGGCAAAATCCAGGGCATGGTCGGGGATCTCTTCAATAACAATATCATCCAGCATCCAAAAATAATAACCTTGTCCATTTGCTGCAGGTTCATTAAATGAACCATCATAAATAAACCTAATCATAGCATAGGGTTCGTTACCAATAATGTTGGAAATATCAAAGGTGCTAATTTCATCCAGAGAGGATGAAGAATTTACAGCGATATAATTATGAAGTCTAATTGTATCTCCCCATGTAAGTCCGCCATCCGTGCTAAAAGCCATTAAATTTCTACCAGCAAAATACCTCAAATAGCTATGAACGGTAATTTGAATGTTTGATTTACCTAAAAGATTTATGGTATCAGTTGTAAGATCCCCCACATGTGGAGCTGGTGAAGGCCCGGTGCCAGCTGCACCTTGAACACCATTATTGTCTAAATAATCAGAGTCGAAAATCACGAAACCATTTGTGGCAGTTGGCGAAGCAATAGGGCTTCCACCGGCCAATCCTCCCGTTCCAGCCCAAGCACCTCTGGAACCTGTTGCAAAAGTGGGGTTGGTAATACTACCCCTATATTCCCAAATGGCGTTTGGATCAAAAATATTTACATCTCCAGAGTGTCCCCTATTAGTCCATCCATTGGGAATTCCATTTGAAAAATCTTCACTCCAAATAATATTTGCGGCAGCAGTTTTATTTCTAGAACTAATTTGTTTTTGACTTGTTTTTTGGCTTTGTTCTGCTCCTGACAATTCATTGATAGCCGTGTTTTGGGCCATAATGTTCAATGACATAAATAGGCCAAAGCTGAAAAGTTTGGTTTTCATTTGTGTAGAGTTAGAGTATTTTCAAATTTCAATGAGAATGGCTTTCAATAACATTCTCGCTATAAAACTAGCTATTATATCGAAGGCATTTAAGCCCCAGAATACATTTTTTCATAATATTTTTGATAGTCACCAGATGTAACACTATTTAGCCATTCTTCGTTTTCCAAATACCAATCGATGGTTTCGGAAAGGCCTTCCTCAAAGGTAACAGATGGCTTCCAGCCTAGTTCATCACTTATTTTTGATGCATCAATTGCATAGCGTCTATCATGTCCGGGACGATCTGTAACATAGGTGATCAATTTTTCAGACTCTCCCTTTGCTCTTCCCAATTTCTCATCCATTTGTTGGATAAGAATTTTTATCAAATCAATATTTTGCCATTCGTTAAAACCTCCAATATTGTAAGTCTCGCCGAGTACACCCTTATGGAAAACAAGGTCGATGGCAATCGCGTGATCCAATACATAAAGCCAATCTCTGGTATATCTCCCATCACCATAAACAGGAAGGGATTTATTATTTCTGATATTATTAATAAACAGGGGAATCAGTTTTTCAGGAAATTGGTTTGGGCCATAATTATTTGAGCAATTGGTAATTTTATAGGGCAATCCATAAGTTTCTCCATAAGCTCTAACAAAATGATCTGAACTCGCTTTTGAGGCAGAATATGGGGAATTTGGATCATAAGGAGTGGTCTCCTCAAACAATCCTGTAGCACCTAAACTTCCATATACCTCATCTGTGCTAATATGATAGAAAAGCTTTCCTTCAAAATTATCCATCCAGGTATCTCTAAAAGCATTCAAAAGATTTACGGTTCCGATAATATTTGTTTTTACAAATGCCAGTGGATCCTTAATAGATCTATCAACATGAGATTCTGCTGCTAAATGTAAAACTCCATCAAATTTATATTTAAGGAAAAGTGCATCAATTTGGTCTTTATCAACAATATCTGCCTTTAAAAAATGATAGTTATCTGCATTCTCAATCTCTTTGAGATTTTCAAGATTTCCAGCATAGGTTAGGGCATCAAGGTTATAAATCTCGTAGTCTGAATATTTTTTTACAAATAATTTTACTACATGGCAACCTATAAAACCCGCTCCTCCAGTAATAAGTATTTTTTTCTTTGATGACATTAATTCGAATTTTTTAATGGACTTCTGCCCTAATTTTTTGTTCCCATCGCCAAGCATCTGCAACGGCATCTTCAAGAGTTTTTTCAGCTTTCCAGCCCAAAACATCATTTGCTTTGGAGGTATCTGCGAAAGCTGCGGTAACATCCCCTTCCCTTGCTTCTACAATTTTATAATTCAGACTTTGGCCAGAAACTTTTTCAAAGGCTTTAATCACTTCCAGCACTGTACTGCCTTTACCAGATCCTAAATTAAACACTTCATAATTGGCTTCATTTTCTTTAGCCAAAAGTCTTTCCACTGCAATCACATGGGCTTTAGCTACATCTACAACGTGAATATAGTCTCGGATACAGGTTCCATCTGGAGTATCATAATTATCTCCAAAAACAGAAAGTTGTTCTCTAATTCCCGCGGCCGTTTGTGTGATATAGGGCACTAAATTTAAGGGTACACCTAGAGGCAATTCACCTATTTTGGCGGAAGGGTGAGCTCCAACTGGGTTAAAATACCTTAAAGAAATACTATTGAAATTATGGGCGGTAATGGCGTCTACAATTATTTCTTCTCCAACTTGTTTTGTGTTTCCATATGGGGAAAGAGCCTTTTGTACAGGAGAATTTTCGGTTATAGGCAATTCTTTTGCCTGACCATATACGGTACAGGAAGAGCTGAAAATTAAATTATCCAGCTTATGATCTCTCATTTCCTGTAGCAAATAAACCAAAGATCCTAGGTTGTTTTCGTAGTATTCCAAGGGAGTAAAAACAGATTGTCCTACAGCCTTAAATGCAGCAAAGTGAATAATTCCATCCACCTTGGATACTTTGGAAAATAGGCTTTTTACATCCTCCTTCTTTTTTAGGTCTAGTTGATAAAAATCAAACTCCTTATCGGATATAGTTTTTATTCTGTCTAAAACATCAATAGTAGTATTGCTTAAATCATCCACAACAATAACCTCATGGCCAGCGCTTTGAAGTTCTACTACTGTGTGAGAACCAATAAATCCCAATCCTCCGGTAACAATGATTTTACCCATATTAACTTTTTATATAGCTCTCAAAGCTTTTATGTTCTTTTTTGTAGAGGTCCTCATCTGGTAAGGACTTAAAATATTCGTAGGTGATTTTTAGGCCTTCTGCCCTATCCACTTTGGGTTCCCATCCGAGGATGGATTTTGCCTTATCGATATTTGGTTGCCTTTGAGTGGGATCATCTACTGGTAAATCCTTATAAATCACCTTTTGTTTGGTCCCTGTTAGTTTTATGATTTCCTCAGCAAAATCTCCAATGCTAATTTCATCAGGATTACCAATATTCATTGGCATTGCATAATCCGACAATAGCAATCTATAAATCCCTTCAACTAAATCATCAACATAACAGAAGGATCGTGTTTGAGATCCATCTCCAAAAACAGTAAGATCTTCACCTCTCAAGGCCTGACCGATAAATGCTGGTAAAACTCTACCATCATTCAGTCTCATTCTCGGGCCATAGGTATTAAAAATTCTAATAATTCTAGTTTCTAGTCCATGGTATGTATGATAGGCCATGGTAACGGCTTCTTGAAATCTTTTAGCTTCATCATATACACCTCTAGGGCCGATAGGATTCACATTTCCCCAATATTCTTCCGTTTGTGGGTGAACGGTAGGGTCGCCATAAATTTCAGAAGTGGATGCTACTAAAATTCGTGCACCTTTGGCTTTGGCTAGTCCAAGGCAATTATGGGTACCTAAAGATCCAACTTTTAGGGTTTGAATTGGAATTTTGAGATAATCAATAGGGCTAGCCGGTGATGCAAAATGAAGGATATAGTCCAAATTTCCAGAAACGTGGATATAGTTGGATACATCGTGGTTGTAAAACTCGAATTGTGCCAAAGGAAATAGGTGTTCAATATTTTTGAGGTCACCAGTAATTAAATTATCCATGGCCACTACGGCACAGCCTTCTTTAATAAAGCGATCACAAATATGCGATCCTAAAAAACCTGCAGCTCCAGTAACTAAAACTCTTTTCATAAATTAAGTATTAACCCCAATACAGTGGTATTCAATTCCTAAATCCTTCATTTGATTTCTTTCAAAAATATTCCTTCCATCAAAAATCAATGCTTGATTTAATTTGGCCTTAATATCGTCAAAATCTGGAATTCTAAATTCTGCCCATTCGGTAACTATCAATAATGCATCAGCATTTTCCAATGCTTCAAACTCATCATTGGCATAAGTTATTTTATCGCCAATCATGTGTTTTGCCTCTTCCATTGCTACAGGATCATAAGCAGAAACTGTAGCACCTGCTTCTAATAATTGATTAATAATTACAACAGAAGGAGCTTCCCTCATATCATCAGTATTTGGCTTAAATGAAAGGCCCCACATAGCAAAGTGTTTGCCTTTTAAATCACCAAAACGCTTTTTAACCTTTTTAAATAGTACAGATTTTTGATCTTCATTTACATCTTCTACAGATTGTAAAATTCTCATTTCATGACCATTTTCTCTTGCTGTACGGATAAGTGCTTTTACATCTTTTGGAAAACAACTTCCACCATAACCAATTCCTGGATAGATGAATTTATTCCCAATTCTTGGATCAGATCCAATTCCTTTTCTTACCAAATTCACATCTGCTCCCATTATTTCACAAAGGTTTGCGATATCATTCATAAAGCTGATTTTTGTAGCCAACATGGAATTTGCAGCATATTTAGTCATCTCAGCAGAAGGAACATCCATAAAAATTACAGGGTGCCCATTTAGTGTAAATGGATGGTATAATTTATCTAAAGTTTCTCTTGCTTTTTCACTTTCAACACCGATTACAATTCTATCGGGTTTCATAAAATCATTAATAGCTGCTCCTTCTTTTAAAAATTCTGGGTTGGAGGCTACATCAAATTCAATATTCTCATTTCGAGCTTCTAAAGCTTGATTTATAGCTGCTTTAACCTTCTGAGCAGTTCCTACTGGAACCGTACTTTTGGTAACAATTACACCATAATCGTTCATGTTTTCCCCAATCTCCTTGGCTACAGCTAAAACATATTTTAAATCTGCACTTCCATCTTCTCCTGGTGGGGTACCAACGGCAATAAAGGCCACATCTGCTCCTCCAATACTGTCGGGTAGACTAGTGCTAAATTGCAGTCTACCTTTATCATAATTTCTATGAACCAATTTTTCCAAACCAGGTTCATAAATTGGTAGGATACCCTTTTTTAAATTATCGATTTTATTTTGATCAACATCGACACAAATCACATCGATACCAACGTCTGCCAAGCATGTTCCTGTTACTAATCCAACATAGCCAGTTCCAACTACAACAATTTTCATTTTTATTTATTTAAATATTCTAATACAGATTTTGTAATATATTCTAAGTCTTCCTTTTCAAGTTCGGAATGCATAGGTAATGAAATTACATTTTTTACCAGCCTTTCCGTTACAGGAAAATGTCCTTCATCATAACGATCATCCTTATAGGCCTTTTGCATATGCAACGCAACGGGGTAATAAATCATGGCTGGGATACCCTTATCATTTAAAAAGGAAATTAATTCCTCCCTATTTACACCACTAAGTTTTAAAGTGTATTGATGAAAAACATGGGTGCTATTGCTAACGGTAATGGGCGTTTCCAAACTTTCACAATCCTTAAAGGCATTGTTATAGAATTCAGCTGCTGCTAATCGCGAGGAATTATACCTGTCTAAATGCGGTAATTTTTTTCGAAGAATGGCGGCTTGAATACTATCTAATCTAGAATTTACTCCAATTTCATCATGGTAATACCTAACAGATTGACCATGGTTGGCAACCATTCTGATTTTTTTTGCTAGTTCATCATCATTAGTAAACATTGCTCCACCATCTCCATAGCAACCTAAATTTTTACTTGGAAAAAAGGAAGTACACCCTACATTCCCGATAGTTCCAGCTTTGGCACTATTTCCATTTGAAAAAGTAAAATCTGCGCCGATTGCTTGGGCCGTATCTTCAATAACATATAGATTATATTCCTTGGCAATATTTAAAATTTCCTCCATATCCGCAGATTGGCCGAATAAATGTACAGGAACTATAGCCTTAGTTTTAGGGGTAATTGCTTCCCGAATGGCCTTTGGATCTATTAGGAATGAGTCCTCGATAACATCCACTAAAACTGGTTTCAAACCTAGTAAAGCAATCACTTCAGCTGTTGCTACATAGGTGAAAGTAGCTGTTATAACCTCATCACCTGGCTTCAATCCCAAGGCCATCATTGCCACTTGGAGAGCATCTGTACCATTGGCACAAGGGATAACATGTTTTACATTAAGATAGTTTTCAAGTTCGCTTTGAAAGGATTTTACTTCGGGACCATTGATAAATGCTGCGGAGCGAATAACCTCCAGTACCGCTTCATCAATTTCTGGTTGTAACTTTTGGTATTGTGCTACCAAATCAACCATTTGCAATTTTTTCATTCAGACTAAGTTAATTGAGGCAAATATAAACTAGCTAAATTAAATAATGATCTATTAAATTTGCGATATGGTTAAATCTTTATTTTCATTCAAATTAGCACTTGTTTTACTTGTTATTTCAACATTTTCCGCATTTGGACAGGAGGAAAAAAACCCCGAACAAGCGTGGTTAATAAGCCCAAGCATGTCCATCCAATCTGCAGGTGGAGATTTTGCAGAAAGATTTAAAACCTTTTATACTGCCGGAATTGGTTTAGGTTATAAAACTAATCAAAATTGGATCTTTTCTTTTAATGGGCATTTTATGTTTGGAAATTCTGTGCAAAATTCTGAGCAAATATTAAGAGCTGTAATTACGGATAATAACAATATTCTAAATCAAACAGGGAATTATGCTCAATTGAGTTTATTGCAAAGGGGATTTTATTTTTTAGGGGAAAGCGAAAAACTTTTCAATCAGCTAGGAACAAATCCCAATTCTGGATTAAGCATTTCTGTGGGAGCAGGTTTTATCAACCACTGGATATTTTTCGACAATGCCGGTGATGATTCTCCTCAGATTTTAGATGAATATGGCAAAGGCTACGATCGGTATAGTGGCGGTGCACTTTTTAAACAATCTATTGGTTATACCTATTTATCTAACAGGCGAAGGATAAATTTTAAAATTTCTTTTGAAATCCTTGAAGCCTTTACCTATAATTACAGAGAGTTTAATTACGATACAGGCTTGAGTGATACGGAGCAACATTTGGACTTACTTTATGGTATCCGATTAAACTGGTATTTACCAATATATCAGAAGGCCAACGAGGAGTTTTTCTACGACTAAGCGATGAACGTCCTATATAGCATTTCTGTTTTGGCCTATTCCTTTATCATTAGGATGGTTTCACCCTTTAATTCCAAGGCTAGGAAATGGCTAAAGGGTAGAGAAAATTGGAGGGCAAATCTTAATTCCCTTGTTGGAGATCAGGAAAATATTATTTGGGTTCATGCCGCTTCTTTAGGGGAAGCGGAACAGGCTTTACCAATTATTGAAAAAATTAAAGAGCTAGATGTGAATTCCACCATCCTACTCAGTTTTTTTTCCCCTAGTGGCTTTGAGAATTTCAAGAATCGCGACAAGGTGGATCTTTGCTGTTATCTACCCATTGATTCTCCTTCTAATGCTAGGGACTTTATAGAAATTGTAAATCCCAAAATGGCCATTTTTATTAAATATGAAATTTGGGTTCATTATTTTAAAACCCTCTATAAAAAAGCAATTCCCTTTTTTCTTACCTCCGCCCTGTTCCGGGAAAATCAATTTTACTTTAGAAAACCTTACCGCCAATTTTTCCTGCCTATTCTTAATATGGTGAACCATATTATGGTCCAAAATGAAAGCTCCCTTCTTCTACTTCAAAAAAACGGAATACAGAATAGCAGCATTTGTGGGGAAACAAGAATAGATCGGGTTTTGAAATTGAGGGATATTGAATTTTCCGACCCTATCTTAGAAAGCTTTTCAACTAAAAAACCGATTCTTATTGCTGGTAGCAGCTGGCCTGTAGAAGAGCTCATGATACAGAACTTTTTATCTGAATATCCCAACTTAAAAGTAATTCTCGCCCCACATGATATTTCCCAAAGCCATATTTCTCAGATTACAGATCTCTTTGGCGACTATAAATTAAGTTTATACAGCCAGAATATGGATTGTAGAGATGCTCAAATTTTGCTTATCGACAATATTGGCCTCCTTTCTCGTATTTATCGCTATGCTGATATCGCCTTTATTGGAGGGGGTTTTGGAAAAGGTTTACATAGCACTATTGAAGCATCGGTTTATGGATTACCTGTAATTTTCGGACCCAAACATCAAAGCTTTATTGAGCCTTCTGAAATGAAAAAACTCGGGGCGGGTTTTGAGGTAAATGATGATACCGATTTTGAAAAAACACTCTCTTCCCTTTTGAAAAATCCGGAACAATTACAAAATGCTTCAAAGGCTGCGGAGGACTTTGTTAAATCCAAATCTGGGGCGGTAGAGCATATTCTATCTAGAATTAAAGCTCATCTGTAAACTCTTTCCCTAAGAACTTTCTATTTTTCTTCTCTTCTATCTATCAAGAAGATAAAAAAAACCTAGTAACACAAACAATTGAATTTCAACCATGTAAGCTTTTGGTTTATAAATAAAATTCTAATATTACAGGAATTCTATTTAAGTTAGCGTTCTGTTTTAAAAAGCATTTGTCCATCAAACCAGGTTTTATTTCAATATATGTATATCAATGCTCATTCATATTATAGTTTGCGTTATGGGATAGTTTCACCAGAGGAGCTTATTGACATTTATTTAGATTTCGGCCTTAATTATTGTTTACTTACTGATATCAACAACACTTCTGCTTGTTTGGATTTTATTCGAATGGCACAGCTCAAAAAAACAAAGCCTATAGTTGGGATTGATTTCCGAAATGGCAATGAGCAATTGTATATAGGTATTGCAAAAAACAATATTGGTTTTCAAGAGCTCAATGATCATCTTTCTGAACATCTACACAATAAAATAGATTTTGAGCATAGGGCTCCTTCCTTCCAACATGTTTATGTGATTTACCCTTTTTCAAGATCTAATCAAAAGCTTAGAAAAAACGAGTATATAGGAATTAAGCCCATTGAACTAATCCGTTTGAGGTTGAGTAAAAGCTCTATCCCTAAACACAAGCTTGTATGTTTACAGAGAGCTAGTTTCAGAAACAAAACCGACTTCAACACTCATCGTTTATTGCGAGCTATTGACAAAAACCTACTTCTATCCACCCTAGAAACAAAAGATCAAGGAGAAGCACAAGACCTTTTTTTAAGTCCGGATGAATTGGAAAACCTCTATGCTGCGCAGCCTTATATTTTGGAGAACACTTCTGCTTTACTTTCAAATTGCACTATTGATTTTCGCTTTAATGATGTAGCACAAAACCACAATCAGCGCTGCTACACCAATAGCAAGGAAGAGGATTTTGCGTTGATGAAAAAAATATGCAATAACAATCTCACTTATAGATATCCCAAAGCTGGTAAGCCAGTTTTCGAGCGAATGAAAAAGGAATTAGAGATCATTAAAGAAAAAAATTTTGTTTCCTATTTTTTAATCAATTGGGATATTCTAGAGTATGCTCGAAGTAAAGACTATTATTATATTGGAAGAGGATCTGGAGCGAACAGCATAGTTGCTTACCTAATGCGAATAACCGATGTAGATCCTATTGATTTAGACTTATATTTTGAACGTTTCATCAACCTTTATCGGCAAAACCCTCCTGATTTTGATATTGATTTTAGCTGGACAGACAGAGATGATATCACTCATTATATTTTTAAAAAATTCCCACATGTAGCCCTATTGGGAACTTATGTAACTTTTAAATTTAGAGCAGCTGTTCGTGAGATCGGAAAAGTGTTTGGACTTCCCAAAGACAATATTGATTTACTAGCTAGTGGTCATTTTCACTACGAATCTTTAGACCAAATGAACCAGCTAGTGCTAAGGTATAGCAAACGCATACAAGGCTTCCCTAATCACCTAAGCATCCATGCAGGAGGAATTCTAATTGCTGATAGGCCTATTCACTATTTCTGCAGTACACACATGCCTCCAAAAGGTTTCCCCACTACCCAATTCGACATGGTTATTGCCGAGGATGTAGGTCTTTACAAATTTGATATACTATCCCAAAGAGGTTTGGGTAAGATTAAAGATAGCCTAGAAATAATTCGCTATAACCAACCCGATAAAGCAGATATAGACATACATGATTTTCACAGCATTAAGTCCAACCCCGATGTAAATAATTTATTGAGAACAGCTAGAGCTATAGGCTGCTTTTATGTAGAATCGCCTGCCATGCGAATGTTGATGAAAAAAATGAGGGTAGACAATTATTTAGGTCTAGTTGCTGCTAGTTCTGTAATTAGGCCAGGAGTAGCAAAATCTGGAATGATGAGAACCTATGTAGAGCGTTATAGAAATCCTGAAAAGCGGAAAGATGCACATCCTATTATGATGGAGATTATGCCCGAAACCTATGGGGTAATGGTATACCAAGAAGATGTAATTAAGGTGGCGCATTATTTTGCTGGTTTAGACTTAGGAGAAGCTGATGTTTTAAGAAGGGGTATGTCTGGAAAATATCGCAGCCGAGAAGAGTTTCAAAAAGCTAAAGACAAATTTTTTAGCAATTGTAAAAACAAGGATTATGGAGATGAAGTTACAGCCGAAATTTGGAGGCAAACAGAAAGTTTTGCTGGCTATGCATTTGCAAAAGGCCACTCTGCCTCCTATGCTGTAGAGAGCTATCAAAGCTTATATTTAAAAGCATATTTCCCCATAGAATATATGCTAGCTACTGTAAATAATGGCGGTGGTTTTTATTCTAGAGAGCATTATCTCCACGAAGCTAGAATGCACGGTGCCATTGTAAAAGCTCCCTGTGTAAATGAAAGTGTAGGAAAAGCCTATTTAAAAGGTAAAACAATATTCTTAGGCTTAGGGATGATTAATGGTTTAGAGTCTAAACTCATCATCAGCTTAATATTAGAAAGAAGAGAAAATGGAGCTTTTCAATCTTTTGACGACCTCACTGAAAGAATTGCTATTTCTCTAGACCAATCTATATTACTAATAAAAGCCGGAGCATTTCGATTTACTAAAAAAGGAAAAAAAGAGCTTTTATGGCGAGCCTATTTTATCCTTGGGCATCAAAAAAAAAGCAAGCCTCAATCTTCACTTTTTACTGAAGCTCCAAAAAATTATACCCTCCCCAATTTAAATATCGAAAAACATGAAGATGCCTTTCACGAGTATGAACTTTTGGGCTTTCCGCTTTGCAATCCCTTTGAGCTGCTAGAACAAGAATTACCCCCACATATTACCGCCAATCAACTTCCCGATTTTTTAGAAAAAAAAGTAAGCGTTGTTGGCTATTTAGTACATACCAAATCAACCACCACCAGCAAATCCAAAAAAATGCAGTTTGGAACCCTCATCGATAAAACTGGAGAATATCTCGACACCGTTCATTTTCCAAATTTTAAAAACAAACACTTTTTAAAAGGCAGAGGTATTTATAAAGTTACAGGAATAGTAAAAGAAGAGTTTGAACATTATAGCATTGAAGTTACGAATACAGAAAGACTAGCCATAATACCAGACCCAAGATATGCCGAAAGTGCTCACAAACAATTATCAAGTGCTCCAACAGAGATTAAAAGCAAAGGAAGTAGTAGAGCAGATTTTATAAAACGCAAAAAAAATAAAGGTCTTGCTAATTCCTAAAGCTAGAAATATCGTTCACTTTGACCTAGACACCTTTTTCGTTTCTGTAGAGAGGTTGCTAGATAGCCGACTAAACAATAAACCAGTACTTATTGGTGGAACCAGTGACAGAGGGGTAGTTGCTTCATGCTCTTATGAAAGCCGTCGCTTTGGAATACATTCTGGAATGCCTATGCGACTTGCCAGGCAGCTTTGTCCTGAAGCCATTATAGTAAAGGGAAACTCTGGAACATATGGCAAATATTCGGATCAAATTGCTGAGATTATTGCCGAAGAAGTTCCCGTCTTTGAACGTACATCTATTGATGAATTTTATGCCGACCTCACCGGAATGGAGAAATTTTTTGGCACCTACCAACTTTCTGCTGAGCTACGTAAAAAAATCATCAAAGAAACTCAGCTCCCCATCTCCTTTGGTTTGTCATCCAGTAAAACCGTAAGCAAAATTGCCACAGGAGAAGCTAAACCCAACAATCAAATGAAAATAGATTTTGGGCAAGAAAAGAACTTTATGGCCCCACTTTCTGTACGAAAAATGCCAATGGTAGGAGAGGCCACCCACAAAAGCCTTTTGGATTTAGGCATAAAAAAAATTATCACCCTACAGGAAATGCATGTAGACCTATTGGAAAGAGTATTTGGAAAACCCGGTAGAACATTATGGAATAAGGCGCAAGGAATAGACAATAGCCCTGTTATCCAATACCAAGAAAGAAAAAGTATCTCCACAGAAAGAACTTTTGACAAAGACACTATAGATGTAGCAAAACTCAAAGGAGTATTAACAGCTATGACTGAAAATTTAGCTTTTCAGCTAAGAAGAGGAAATAAAGTAACAGCCTGTGTTTCAGTACGTATACGCTATTCTGATTTTCAAACCCATGAAAAACAAATGAATATTGCCTATTCCTCTGCAGATCATATTTTGATTCGCACCGTACATGAGCTCTTTAAAAAAATATACGACCGAAGGGTTTTGGTGAGATTAGTTGGTGTTCGCTTTAGCAAACTTGTTACTGGTGCTTATCAAATTAACTTATTGGAAGACACTGAGGAATTGGTAAACTTATATCAAGCTATGGATAAAATCCGAAACTCCTATGGCGATCGTTCCATAATGCGCGCTTCTGGAATGAGCGCAAGATCCATAGGTAGAGGAAATCCGTTTACCGGCGGACCACCACCTCTATTGGCCAACAGAAGACGTTAATTAATAGCTCAGCAATTTATTTACAAAATTCTCAGTACCTACTTCCTTAACCGAAACTAGGTAAATAGATCCAGATGGTAAAAGCACATTTTCCGACATGCTAATTTTCCCAAAAGAAAACCTTTTCCCATCCAAAGAATAAATTACATATTCCAAATTCAAATTGCTAGGATTATCTATCCTAAGCCCAGAGCTTGTGATGGAAATTCCAAAGGAAACAATCTCTTTCTCCTCTAAAGACACTCCAGAAACAGGCGGGACAACATAGGCGAAATGAGCTACAATAGGAATATGATCGGAAACATAATAGAGTGCATCAGCCAAAACCTGGCTCACAGCAGTATTATTTGGTGGGTCATTTATAGACATATCGTAATGCAAACCATCATTTCCATAGGGAAACATGGAATTTGCAACATAATGCAAACCAAGGGTATCATCTAAGGTTTCAGACATCAAAATCATATCAAAACGATCGTCCATACCACCAGAAGCACCGCCATTAAAAGCATTACTCCTAGGAGACTGAGTATGGTACATAGCATAGCTTGCTCTATTCCAGGTTCCTGAAATCGAAATCTGATCTACAAAATGACCATCATTTCCAGGAGTGTCTTCTAGGAGCCTGTTATAAGCAGGCTCGTTGGCCGAATAAATATTAAAATCTCCACAAACCAGAAAGTGGGCATTTGCCGGAAATTGATCCGTAACCTGTCTCATCACATCCACCTCATCTTTTCTTCTTTGCTGATTGGTGGAACCCGTACTAGCTTTAAGGTGTAAATTAAATATATGAAGAGTATCAGGAGAACCAATAGGCCAAATTTCATAATGGTAAATATCCCGTAAAGTGGTGGGATAGCTCTTGGAATTAATGAAATTAAATTTTGCAGTTTTATAGAAAAGAGCACAGTCCAAATCATTGCCATCAATAAAATTGGCCATAGAATAAGTAATACTGTCAAAATTCAAAACACTATCCAAATACATCTGTGCAGCAGCCTGGCCAGACAATTCTTGAACCGCCAAAATATCAGCTTTTAAATCTCCATGAACTAATCGCAGCTGAGGATGACGAGCATCTATATTAGTAGGGCTGTACCGCAAACTATTATAGCTAACCAGAGAAAACTCCAGTCTTTGACCAAAACCATAGGAATACAAAAACAGGAAAAGTGTGATAAAGGAATATTTCATAGTGCTAAACTATGAATATTCAACTTAAACGTTTACCACAACTATCAAATGCTTTTCAAAGAAATTCAGAATCAAATTCTTCTTAAAACCATTTCTTTTTGGAGACTATCCAAATGCTAATAATGCTAATAAGCGCCATCACCGCCAAAAGAATAAAATAGCCGTTTTGGGTTTTCAGTTCAGGCATATTTTCAAAATTCATCCCATAAATTCCCGCCAAGAATGTTAGTGGTATAAAAATTACGGAGAAGATGGTTAGTATTTTCATAACCTCATTTAAGCGATGTCCTTGAATACTAAATATTAAGTTGAGATTACTCTCTAGTTCCTGCAATTCAAAATCAATATCATTAAGCAGATTATTAGTTTGCTCCTTGAGCTCACTATAATATTTGGTTTCAAAATCCTCAATTTCGATCTTCTCTAATTTCACAACGGTATCCCTCAATCCAAAAGCAGCTTTTTTAAAACTAAAAAGTTCCTTTTTCCGATTTTCTACCAAGGCGGTAAATTCTGGAGTAGGTTTTATATTTAAGGGGCCAAGGCTATCATCATTAAACTCCGCTAATTTTTGAAAGGTTTCTTGGTAATTTTCAACAATAGACTCTAGGAGAAGAAAAAGTAAATAATCTGCTTTCTTTTTTCTTACAATTCCCCTATTTAGTTCTAATCTTTCCCTAATCCACCCAAAATAATCTCCTGGTTTTTCCTGAATACTCCAAACAAATTCATCGGAAACGATATAGAACATCTGCTCGGAATCAATTTGGGGCTTATCCGTTTTTAATACCCGGATGGATACAAAAAGCACATCCTCCAATTCAATAACCTTATTGAGATGATTCTTCTCCGAGATGAGTTTTATCAAAAAGTCGTCGAGCTTATTAGTTTGGATAACCTCTCTAAACTCTTTTTGGAAATTTAGACCATAGGTGTTTAGCCAATTTACGAATTGAGTATTTCCAAAATCAATCTCCTCAAAACTTTGAATTTTTTTTCTTTCGTAAAATTCGGGGCTATAATTAATTATACTACTACTTTCAAAAAAACTCGAACTCATATTCTATGGCAGTGGTTTAATGGGTAGACAACTATTTTTCTAAAGGGAAGGTAAACATTAATTACAAACCCCAATTAGTATTCAAGCTAAGTTATTAGCTGCCTGGCAAAGACATTTTGCTCAGCATAAATTTCTTAGAGAAATAGAAAATGTGCCGCTAATTCCACAAAATACTTCAGGCCAAACAATTAACTTGTTCCTATCCCGTTTCGAGAAAAAGCAATTAATACTATGTCCCGGATTTCGGCCATACATCTCATTTCTAGCGCATTCTGCTTTTTGGGGATATTCTCCTGCCAAAAGGAAAATTCCAATCCAACAGAGGTTTATAAAAATCAAATTATCGTGGACAACCCAGTTCAAAATGTAATTTTTGCTAGGATAAGCATTCCTTTGGTTACGGTAAATCAGGCATCTTGGCTTAGTGTACATCCAGACAATGGAGATTTATCTCCAGATTTAAATAGAAGCTTTTCACATGCAATACTCTTAGAAAAGGGAAACCATCGAAATCTTCAATATGTTTTTGTGGAAAGAGATATTGAATTTAAAAATGGTGATTTACTTTGGCTAGTATTACATGAATCTACTGGAGCTCAAAGCTATGATTTCATCACAGATAGCAGTCAAGATCCTCCATTATATAATTCGGAGGGTGTAATTGCGGAAATGATTCAAATAAGATTTGCATCTATTAAGATGCGTGAAAATGAAAATAATGACAGTTTGTTTTACATTGAAAAATTACAAACTACCGCAGCATCCTCATTTGTTGTTCTTTCCATCTTAGACCCTTTTAAATTCTCCCAAGACCCCATTGCAGACAGTATAGCCAGTTACCATCTAAATAAGGTTCAAACTTTAGAAAATGTGACTCTTAATTTTAAATTTAAAGAACAGCTTAAAGTCGGGGATATTCTTTTAGCCACTATCATTTGGGATAGAAATGAAAATGGAATATGCGAAAGATTTATAGATTTTGGGGAACGGAATAATAAGGGACCGATTTCGGACACTATTTATATTCGATGAAGTGCTGAAAAACTATTGGCAATCCAAAAACTAAGAAGAATTAAAACAAAAAAACCTTTCGGAATTTCGAAAGGTTTTTTAAGTGCCCCGGGCGGGACTTGAACCCGCACGACCGTTGCTGATCACAGGATTTTAAGTCCTGCGTGTCTACCAATTCCACCACCAGGGCGGCACTTTCTTGAAGTAAAAACCCCTCTTAAAAGGGGTTTTTATTTACTGTTGAGCGAGAAACGGGACTTGAACCCGCGACCCCGACCTTGGCAAGGTCGTGCTCTACCAACTGAGCTATTCTCGCGATTGGGACGGCAAATGTAATAAAAAGTAATTTTATGCCACAAATTTTAGTCGCCAATTTTCCTCTTTATTTCGCTTAATTTCATCAAGGCCTCCACTGGCGTTAATGTGTTAATATCCAAACCTTTAATATCCTCTCTTATCGTTTCTAAAATAGGATCATCCAATTTGAAAAAGCTCAATTGCAAATCTTCGGCACTTTTTACTTTTTGTTTTTCATCGCCACTTCTACTTTTTTCTAGACTCTTCAAAACCGTATTAGCCCTGTTAATCACCAAATTAGGCATACCCGCCATTTTTGCAACATGAATACCAAAACTATGTTCGCTTCCACCTTCTTTTAATTTCCGCATAAAAATGATATTCTTATCCAATTCCTTTACGCTAACATTAAAATTTTTAATTCTTTCAAAAGTTTCTGCCATCTCATTTAATTCATGATAATGAGTAGCAAAAAGGGTTTTTGCCCTATAGGGATGATTGTGAATAAACTCGGCGATGGACCAAGCTATTGAAATCCCATCATAGGTACTGGTACCACGACCTATTTCATCTAATAATATTAAACTTCTATCTGAAAGATTATTAAGAATACTGGCGGTTTCGTTCATCTCCACCATAAAGGTAGATTCGCCTTCACTAATATTATCCGAAGCGCCTACTCTAACAAAAATCTTATCTACTATCCCCATTTTTGCAGATGAAGCTGGAATAAAACTCCCCATTTGCGCCATTAGGGTGATCAATGCTGTCTGCCTAAGCAAAGCTGATTTACCAGACATATTTGGTCCAGTAATCATCAAAATTTGCTGAGAGCTATTATCCATAAAGGTATCATTGGCAATATACTCCTCGCCTAGTGCTAATTTTTTTTCAATAACAGGATGCCTTCCATCTTTAATATCCAGTTCAAAATCATCATTTATTTCCGGACATATATAATTATTGCTAGCTGCGGATAGGGCAAAGGACAATAGGCAGTCAATTTCTGCTAATACCTGGGCATTGACCTGAATAAGACCGAGGTATTCCGAGCAATCCTGAACCAAATCATTATAAATCTGTCCTTCGATAGCCAATATTTTTTCTTCGGCACCTAATATCTTTTGCTCATACTCTTTTAGTTCTTCCGTAATATATCGCTCGGCATTTACCAGGGTTTGTTTCCGTATCCATTCCTCTGGCACCTTGTCTTTATGCGTATTCCTTACCTCCAAATAATAGCCAAAAACATTATTAAAGGCAATCTTCAAACTAGCAATACCGGTAGATTCGCTTTCTCTCTTTTGAATGGAGATTAGTTTATCCTTACCACTGCTCAGTAGATCCCTTATCTCATCTAATTCATTAGAGATTCCAGATTTGATAATATTCCCTTTTCCAATTGCAATGGCGGGATCTTCTACTAGATAAGTTTTCAGCTTATTGAGCAATTTTTCACAAGGATTTAACCTATCTGCCAGCAGGGATAATTTCTTATGGTTTTTTGGCAAGCATAAGTTCCTAACTTCATTCGAATACTCTAGGGCTCTAGATAATTGTTTTAGCTCCTTGGGGTTTATTTTTCCAATACTCAGTTTGGAAACCAACCTTTCGAGATCATAAATATTCTCCAATGATGATTTTACTGTGTCTCTAAGCTCTACATTTTTGAGGAATTCATTTACAGCAGCTTGCCTAGATTCAATTTTAGTCTTGGACTTTAGCGGCAATGCCAGCCACCTTTTAAGTAATCTTCCGCCCATTGGGCTGCTAGTTTGATCAATGATATCCAGGAGTGAAGTCCCGTCACTATTGTAACTATTAAACAGCTCAAGGTTTCTTACGGTGAATTTATCCATCCATACAAATTCATCCCTTTCAATACGGCTAATACTGGTTATATGGCTTAGCCTATCATTTCTGGTATCCTTGAGGTAATGAAAAATAGCTCCAGCGGCAACAACTCCCTTTTTTTTATCCTCAACACCAAATCCTTTTAAGCTAGATACTTTAAAATGATTGGTTAGAACTTCGCGGGCATAATCTTCTTGAAATAACCACTCTTCTAGTGGAAAGCTATAATGCTTACTTCCAAAAAACTGATGGTATTGTTTTCTTTTGTTTTTTGAATATAAAATTTCACTTGGATTTAAGCTTTGAATGAGTTTCTCTAAATACTCAATACTTCCTTCTGCAATAAAAAACTCACCAGTAGAAATATCACAAAAACTAATTCCATGCTGGTCCTTGTCTAAGAAAATCGAGGCTAAAAAATTATTGCTTTTAGGTTTTAAAACCTGATCGTTTGTTGTAACACCAGGAGTGACCAATTCAGTAACTCCCCTTTTTACAATCTTTTTGGTCATTTTAGGATCCTCCAATTGATCGCAAATGGCAACTCTTTGTCCGGCTCTAACCAATTTTGGGAGATAGGTTTCCAGGCTATGATGGGGAAATCCAGCTAATTCTATATGAGAAGCTGAACCATTTGCTCTTTTGGTGAGCACTATCCCGAGGATTTTACTGGTTTTTATTGCATCTTCTCCGAAGGTCTCATAGAAATCACCCACCCTAAATAATAGTAGTGCTTCAGGATATTTTCCCTTAATTTGATTGTATTGCTTCATTAAGGGTGTTTCCGCTGCTTTTTTAGCCAAAATTCATTTTATTTTTGAAGTCCCGCTAATATAAAAATAGCCCATGAGAAAATTGAGAATGAGTGAACTAAATCGCCTAAGCACCAAGGAATTTCACAAAGCTGAAAAATTCCCAATTGTTGTAGTCTTAGACAATGTTCGAAGCACCTTAAATGTGGGCTCTGTATTTAGAACTTCAGATGCATTTCTCTGTGAAAAAATTTATTTGTGTGGCTTATGCCCAACTCCTGAACAACCGGAAATGAGAAAAACGGCATTAGGAGGCACCGAATCGGTGGAATGGGAAAAGGTAGAATCTACGGAATTAGCTATTAATGGACTTAAGAAAAGAGGCTATAAAATTATTTCCGTGGAACAAACAAGTGGCTCTGTTCCATTACAAGATTTGAAATTTGATTCTCAAGAAAAGCTAGCTTTTATTTTTGGAAACGAGGTTAGTGGGGTAAGTGAAGAAGCATTAGCTCTTAGTGATGAAGCCTTGGAAATTCCACAATTTGGCACTAAGCATTCTTTAAATATTTCTGTGAGTACTGGCATTGTATTATGGAAGGCAGTGGAACTTATTATTGGAAAAGCTTAGTAAGACTACTTTTTTAAAATTGCACTTAAAATCCCATTGCCAAATTCTGAATCCTTTAAAATTTCAGCTCTTTTTAAATTGGAATAAATCTTCCCTGAACCTTTTCTTTTAAGTCTTTTTACATCAACTTTTTCGAATTCCGAAAAATAGGTCTCCAAAAAGTCCCATTTTAAGCTTTGGGGTTCTGTGGGGGTTGGATAATTATGGATATCTACAATAAGCAGAAATAGTCCACCAGGCTTTATAACTCTTTTTATTTCCCTGCAGGACTGCTCCAAATCTCCTACATGATCAAGAGAATTAAAGGAGCAAACAACATCAAAATAGTCATCATTAAAAGGCATATTTTCAACATAGTCCGCTACATATCTCATCTGATGATTGGAGGCTCCTAATTTCATATAGGCATTTGCCAGGGGGTCTAGGCCTATTCTTTCTTTGGTCATATTGGCCCACTCTAAGGAGCCTCGAGGACCACAACCAATATCCAAAACACCTTTCGCTTCATAAAAGCTTTTATCAAGGCCAAAGTATTCGGTATAAAAATATTCATAGTGGTCGTTCCCAAAAAGCTTATCTCGTTTTTTGGTCATTTTCCAATAGGCAAGTTCAAAGCTTTCCTTGAATTTTACAGCCAATTTATTTCTATAAATATTTTTAATCATGGGGAAAATTCTGGAATTCAATATTAGTATAAATTCTCAATTTATTCCAAAAAAAAAGGCCATCATAATGATGGCCTTTTAGATTTAGAAAAACCTTAAAATTATTTTACGTTAACGTCTGCTCTTCTGTTGATAGAGTAGTTTCCTTTTGCTAAAGGAGCACCTTTACCCATAGACTCAGCAGTTAAACGACTTTCGTCAATTCCATAAACTTGTACAAGTTGCTTAATTACAGCTTGAGCTCTTCTCAAGGAAAGATTTTTATTGTATTCTTCAGTTCCTCTGCTATCGGCATGACCAGTAATAACTACATTAAGCTTAGGATTCTTTTTCATTGTAAGCGCTATAGTAGCTAATCTTTCTTGGTTTGCAGCAGTTACGGTTGCGCTGTTAAATCCGAAGTATACAGAAGGAAGGTAACCACCAACTCCGCTACCACCGTTTCCAGCTGAAGCAACACTAATACCTTTAAAGTTTACAAGCGTTCCTTTTGGAGTATTTGGCTCTTTATCCATATGATCTGGAACACCATCACCATCAGAATCAATGGCTCTACCGTTAGCATCAACTCTTGCACCTTTAGATGTAAATGGATCTTCATCCATATAATCAGCTATACCATCCATATCAGAGTCTACAGCTTTACCGCTACCATCTACAACTACACCTTCTGGCGTATTAGGATCTTGATCAAAATAGTTGTTTACACCATCTTTATCATCATCAGTAGAAAGTTTGTCAAAACCATCTCTAATTAATTCAACATCGGCAAAAATATCATCTAATGGGTTTGTGTAAATTACAGAAGCTTCTTCTGTTTTACCATTTCCAAAGTTGTAAGAAACACCAACATTTGGATAAATCATGATATCACTTTTATTGGTACCCTTTGTCCCAGGAAATGCATCTACAGCATCACCAAGATAAAAACGAGTATTAATACCAAGATCTAAATCCCATGTAGTATTTAATTGGTACTTTAATACAGCACCACCTAAAACAAACATTTCATTAGTATAACCATCAAGTGGCCAGTTTACAACTGTTCCATCTACTTGTGTAACTTCAGATTTACTGTGCGAAGCTCCGAATCCTCCAATCACAAGGAAGGATGATTTTCTATCAAATCTTCTTCCACGAACTCCAAGGGCACTTAAATTTCCAACAGCAGAAAAAGCATAGTCGAAATAAGTTGTGGTTTCCCATTTTTGTAAACCATTGGCTCCTTTTAAAGGCCCGATTGGTAAATTAAGATCGAATCTAATTCCAAAGGCACTATTCAAATACCTAGTAGCGCTTAAACCTAAACCTAAGTTAAAGTTGAAAGCAGGATCTCCATCAGGATCAAAACTAGAATGGTCTCCAGCCATATACAACACACCTAAAGAACCTCCAATAGCCCAGTTTTTATAATTAGACTCGTGAGCAGAAGTAATTTCTCCCTCCAGATCTTGGGCGTTTGAAAGGGTTGTAGTAACAGCCAATAAAAACAGCAAACTGTACTTTTTCATAATTTTCATTTTTGGGTAACCTAATATTTAGTCAATAAATTTTTTCAATAACAATGTCTGGTTCTCTACAAACCATGGCGCAAAAGTAATAATTAGTTTATTACAGTCCTTATATTTAGCTTAAAATAATAAAGTATTCGACAAGTGGTTCAAGTAATTCTATTTCCTGTAAATGTATTTATTTCTTCAATCAAGATATCCAAGTCCTTAGGCTTGTCGATAAAATCATAGTTTTCTGCATTCAAAACCAATAAATTGGCCGTTTTATCATTGATTAACAACTGCTTATACCTTTCCTTTATATCCATTAAATATTCTTCATCAATATTCATCTCATAAGGTCTACCTCTTTTTTTGATATTCTCAAGAGTAGAACCAATAGATCGGTCAAGAAAAATAATCAAATCTGGCTTTCTTAGTTTGGTATTTAAAATTTCAAATAAATCTTTATACAAAACAAATTCTTGTAGATCTAGGTTGTTTTTTGCAAACAATAAGCTTTTGGAAATGGAATAGTCGGCAATAATATCCCGTTGAAACATATCTTCTGGCTTGGACAAAATCTCCGAAAGCTGCTTATAACGCTCGGCTAGAAAGGTCATCTCCACCGGAAATGCATAGCGCTTTGGGTTTTTGTAGAACTTTTCCAAAAATGCATTGCCTTCAAATTCTTCTAATACAAGCCGAGTATTTAGTTTTTTACTCAATGCTTTGGCGAGGGTTGTTTTGCCGGAGCCAATATTTCCTTCAATACAAATATATCTAGCCATCTAACCTTTCCACCTTTAAATTATCCTTCAAGTTTAAATGCAATTCCACCATCGTTCTTTTCAATACAGGGTGAATATAATTTGGAATAATTTCTACCAAGGGTTCCAATGTAAATCGTCTTAAATGCAATCGAGGATGTGGAATTTCCAATTTCGGCATTTTTAAAATCAAAGAATCAATAAATAAAATATCAATATCAATATTTCTTGCCAGATAAGCCCCAGTGTTGGATCTTTTCCTTCCCAATTGCTCCTCTATATCCAACAATTTCTGTAATAATTTCTCAGGATTTTCATTTGTTTTGAATTGCAAAACCTGATTTAAAAAGGCATCAGCATTTTCCATCCCCCAAGCTTCGGTCTGGTAAATCGAGGATTTTCTTTCAATTTCTCCAAAAGAAATCAATGCCTCTGCTACCATCTCAAAGCTCTTGCGGACATCACCAATATTTCCTCCTAAGAGTATTACTGCTTGATATCCTCCTACATTTATGCTCACTTCTTGCTTATTCTTATTAATATTGCTATAAAATTCGCGCAAATCTAAACATACATTCAAAATACAATGAAAACTTTTCTAAAAATGCTATTGGCTACCATCCTTGGGGTTGGTATTTTGTTTTTTCTCCTTTTTGTAATTATTGCTTCTATTGCCTCTATGGGCGAGGAAAAGGTTTTGGTTGAGGAGAATTCAATTCTAAAACTAAACTTAAATGTTAGTATTCACGAAAGGTCTGAAGACAATCCATTTGAGTCTTTTAACCCCATTTCCGGAAAACCTCAAAACAGTATCGGTTTAAATGACCTAAAGGCATCGCTAAAACATGCCAAAAATGATTCGAAGATTAAAGGGATTTACCTCAATGCCGGTATCCCTATGGCTGGTCATGCCAGTTTAAAAGAAATTAGAAATGCACTTCTAGACTTTAAAAGTTCCAGTAAATTCATCTATAGTTATTCGGAAATATTAACTCAAAAAGGTATTTACATCTGCTCGGTTGCCGATTCTGTACTTGTAAATCCAGAAGGTTTTATGGAGTGGAAGGGATTGAATGCGAGTGTTTCATATTATCAAAACGCCCTAGCAAAATTAGGTCTTAAACCCGAAGTTTTAAGAGCAACAGGAAACAAATACAAAAGTGCTGTTGAACCTTATTTAAGGCAAGATATGAGTCCTGAAAACAGAAATCAATTGAGCTCTTTGCTTCATTCCATTTGGTATACCTACAGAAAGGATGTTGGAGAATCTACTGGAATCAGCATGGAAATGCTAGATAGTCTAGCCAATAATTTCGCTATTACCAATCCAAAAGCTGCATTGGATTCCAAACTGATTGACGGAATTGCCTATTACGATGAAGTGACCGATATTTTATGCAAAAAGCTAGGACTTGAAGATAGTAAAGACCTAAATTTTATTGGGCTTGGTAAGTATAAAAAGTCCTTTAAAAAGAATGAAGGAAGTTCTTATGGTTCGGATAGAATTGCAGTAATTATTGCTCAGGGTGATATTGTAAGTGGTGATGGTGGTGAATATAGCATTGGTAGTGAGAGAATTTCTAGAGCTATTAGAAAGGCGAGAAAAGACGATAAGGTAAAAGCTGTAGTACTGAGGGTAAACAGCCCCGGTGGAAGTGCTTTGGCATCAGAAATTATTTGGAGGGAAGTAAAGCTGACCCAAGAGCAAAAACCTGTAGTGGCCTCCATGGGTGATTTGGCCGCTAGTGGCGGATATTATATTTCTTGCTTTGCAGATACTATTGTAGCACAAGCCAATACCATTACCGGTAGCATTGGTGCTTTTGGTTTATTCATGACGGGTGAAGAATTAATGCATGATAAACTTGGAATTAATATTGAAAATGTTTCTACCAATAAATATGCAGACCTAGGCACATTCGATCGGGCTCTTACCGACAGTGAACGTGCCATTTTAATTGGATCTGTGGATCAGATTTATGGTACTTTTAAATCTAGGGTTTCAGAAGGTAGGGGTTTATCTGTTGATTCTGTTGAAAGCATTGGCCAAGGAAGAGTATGGACAGGAGAAGAAGCGCTTAAAATAGGTTTGGTAGATGTGATAGGAGGTTTGGATGATGCTATTGAAATTGCAAAAAATATGGCTGATCTGGGAGATGAATACAGAATAGTAGAATATCCTGAAATGGAAGATCCGATTCAAAAACTCATCAAGGAATTAACAAATGGCTACGAGACTAAAATAATAGAAGAAAGGCTTGGCGAATATGCCCGATACCTACAATTACTGGAGAAAGCCAAAGGAATGCAAGGTTATCAAACCAGAATGGATTATGAGTTGATAATCGACTAAAATGGCAAAACTCTTAGCAGAGAAAAATAAACTTGAAAATAGTAGGCTGCTCTATTTAATATTGAGTGGCCTATTTATTTCCGCCTTGGTTACCTGTAATCTTATTGCCAATAAATTTGTAACTGTTGACCTAGGCTTTAAAACCTTTGTTGTATCTGCTGGAGTATTACCCTACCCTCTTACCTTTTTGATTACGGATATCTTATCCGAAATTTATGGTCGGAAAAGGACTAATAATGTTGTTTTAGCCGGACTAATTGCTTCCATACTGGTTCTCTTTATCCTGTATTTAGGAAGTGTTTTCCCAGCAATAGACGATAGCCCTGTTGCCAATGAAACCTACAATTCTGTTTTTCAAAATTCTAGCAGAATAATATTTGCCTCCATGTTGGCTTATACTGTAGCTCAATTTGTAGATGTCCATGTTTTTCATTTTCTCAAAAAACTAACAGGTGGAAAAAAATTATGGATACGAAATAATTTTAGCACCATTTTCTCCCAGCTTTTGGATACCATTTTAGTTACCACTGTAATTTTTATCGGTCTAAAAGATTTTACTTTTATTGGGGGCCTTATTTGGGATGGATGGTTGTTTAAATTTTTATTTGCGGCGGTAGACACCCTTTTTATTTACCTTATCGTATATGGGATACGATCTTATTTCCAACTTAAACCCAATGAGGAGCTGTCCATTTAATATTTATGAAAAGTAATTGGCAAAAAAAGGCGCTTCCCCTTTTCATCAAAATTGCTCTTTTGGTCTTATCTATTTGGTTTTTATATCGGAAGATAGACCTAGATTCTTTTGAAGGGATCTTTGATCATATACCTGAAAATTTGGCTGTCCTAATATTTTCATTCTTTGGTCTTTGGCTTTTAAATCTCTATTTCGATGCTTTATTTTGGAAAAAGGTTCATGGAATGATCGAAAAGGTTAGATTATTAAGAGCCTTGAAAATTAACCTTATTTGTTATAGCCTAAATTTTATAACTCCAGCCCAGGGTGGTGACCTTGCCGTTCGTTATGTAATGATGAGCGAGGCAAGCCATCGAAAAAAGTCCTTCTTCCTCAACCTCTGGATGTATCTACCAAAATTCTTTGCCCGATTTTTAATAGGTGGATTTGCCTTAGGCATCCTACTCCCATATTTAAACCTGATGGAATTTGGTCCAGCAGTGGGCCTTAGTCTTATTTTTAGCAGCCTACTTTTTTTCGCCTATTTTTCATTGAAGAAGCTCCAAAGGAAGCTACATTTTAAAAACATCCGCTCCTTTAAGTTGGAACATTACCTTTTGGATGGAAGGCCTACCAATATTGAAAAGGCTAGATTTCTATTGATTGCGATTTTGCGATTTTTGACCTTCAACGCCCAATTTGCTCTTATACTTTTTCTTTTTTCGGATGGGGATTTACCATCACATATTTGGCTGGCCATTCCCGTATATTATTTCGTTAGTGCCTTACTTCCATCATTCGCTTTTGCCGATTTTATTCTTAAAAGCGCAATTGCCGTTTGGATTTTTGAACCTATCACTTCTAATGAAGGTTTATTAGTTGCCACAAGCTTGAGCCTTTGGTTTGCCAATGTAGCTCTACCTTCCTTCTTGGGATTGTATTTTATCCTAAAAACTGATTTATACCAATCTATTAAATTGAAATTTTCACGGAAAAGCCCGAATGAGATCTGATGTTCAAAACATTTCCTCCTTCAAAAATTAAATATTGACCTCTTATTCCTTTGAGAGTAGATTTTAAAGTAGCCAACTTATCCAAATTTATACTCTTCACTTTTAAAGGGTATTCTGTTACTGGGTAATCCATTCTATATACATTTTGATCATCCGATAAAAAGCCCTTGTACTGCTCATCTAACAAATCAGCCATGTTTGCTTTTTCCTGAATTAAATCCACATCTGAATTTTCATTTTTCAGCATCTTTTGCCACACGGTTTTATCAGCAACATGGTTTTTTAAAAACACTTCTATTTGTCCAGCTTCATAACGATTTGAAGTTTCTGCAAGAACTACGGCTTCCGTAGCACCTTGATCTGTCCACCTAGTGGTTTTTTGAATAGCTCGTGTAACCCCTACTTTTAGTCCTCCAGAATTTGCCAAATAAACAATATGGGGCTGCAATTGAAAACCTTTTTCAAATTCCAGGTCCCTATCTGCAATATCCTTATGTGCTGTGCTCAATTCTGGTCGGATTATACTTTCTCCAGCTTCGGGTTTTGTAAAAAAACAATTCCTGCAAAATCCCATTCTATATAAATCCTTAAATTCTAGTTGGCAAGAGGAACAATATTTTTTTCCGGTGAAATGTATTTCTATCTCTTTCCCAATTAAATCATTCATCTTAATAAAGTCATTTTCAGTCTTTAATATGTACTGAATTGGAGAATTTATATACGATAGCATCTTTTCTAAGGTGGAATACACTTCCATAGTAAATGAAATGTTTAATTTTAGGGAGGGAAAATACTACAAATTATGAAGCTGGACCTGGTAAATTCTTTCATTAGTTGGAGAATGAAAAAACGATTTCATCAAATCGAACTTTTCATGAAATATCCATCTGAAGTTCAGAACGAACTCTTATTCAATTTATTAGATATTGCCAAAAACACTGAATGGGGAAAGAAATATGGATTTTCGAGTATTAAATCCTATGAAGATTTTAAAAATAATATTCCTCTCAGCTCCTATCCAAGCATCCAAAAAGATGTAGACAGAATGCGAGAAGGAGAACAAAACATTATTTGGCCAACAGAAATAAAATGGTTTGCCAAATCCAGTGGAACGACATCTAGTAAAAGTAAATTTATTCCTGTAAGTCAGGAAGCCATTGAAGATTGCCATTTTAAAGGAGGAAAGGACCTACTTAGTATATACTGCAATAACAATCCTGAAACTTCCATATTTTCGGGAATGAGTCTTAGATTAGGAGGAAGCACCTTTATGAATAACAAGGATAATAATTCCTTTTATGGAGATTTATCCGCCATAATTATTGAAAACCTTCCTTTTTGGGTAGAGATGAGAAGCACGCCTAATAATAAAATTAGCTTAATGGATGAATGGGAAGCTAAAATTGAAGCTATTGCAAATACAAGTATAAAGGAAGATGTAAGCAGCCTTGCTGGCGTTCCAAGCTGGATGCTTGTGGTAGCCAAAAAAGTTTTGAGTAAAACAGGAAAGTCAAATCTTCATGAGGTTTGGCCTAACCTGGAAGTGTATATGCATGGTGGTGTGAATTTTAGTCCTTACCGAAAGCAATTTGAAGAATTACTTCCCAAACCAAATTTCAACTTCCTAGAAACCTATAATGCCTCAGAAGGTTTTTTTGGAATTCAAGATTTAAATAATAGTGAGGAATTGTTGCTAATGCTAGATTATGGGATATTTTATGAGTTTATTCCGATGGACAAATACGATGCTGAAAATTCCCAAACTATTGGCCTCTCGGAAGTGGAGTTGGACAGGAATTATGCTGTAGTTATTAGCACCAACGCTGGGCTTTGGAGATATATCATTGGAGATACTATAAAATTCAGCTCCCTCAATCCCTATAGAATTACTGTTTCGGGAAGAACCAAGCATTTTATAAATGCATTTGGGGAGGAAGTAATTATTGAGAATGCCGAAAGAGCATTAAAAACAGCCTGCACGAAGGCAAAAGCTGAAGTTTTAGAATATACCGCTGCCCCAATTTATATGAATGATAAGGAATCAGGAGCCCATCAATGGCTAATTGAATTTAGTAAGGAGCCTGCAGATTTAGATTTTTTCGCACATGTTCTTGATCAAAGTTTAAAAGAATTGAACAGTGATTATGAAGCAAAGCGCCATAAAAATATGGCCTTAAAACCACCTTTGGTAGTGGCAGCGAAAAAAGGTATTTTCTATAAATGGCTAAAAGAAAAGGGTAAATTGGGAGGTCAGCATAAAGTTCCTAGACTCGCCAACAATAGAATTTATATGGATGAGTTGTTAGGGATAAACCATTTGCAAGCAGCAGGATGACTTGGCCCACAAAACTTTCCTTTTCCTTAATACTCCTTTTCACTTCTTCGGCAGCACCGCAAGAATTGAAATTAAAAAATATCGATAGCCTAGATATAGACCAATTTGGTTTTAGCTATATAGCCATTGATGAGAAACTCAGTAAATACGACAAAGAGCTGAAGGTTATTGCTTCTTTTAGTGAGCCACTCTTTGGAGATATTGCTAAGGTTGATGCCACAAATGCATTGAATCCTGTTTTGTGGTTTGGAGAAACTTATAGAGTGGCAATTTTAGATAATCGTTTAAATCAATCCCAATCCATAAACTTATTAGATCAAGGTTTTTATGATCCAAAATTAATTAGCGTTTCAGATGATCGCCATTTATGGGTTTACGATCAAAGTGAAGATAAAATTATTCGATTTAGCACAGAGACTAATAAGAGAACAAACCAAAGCTTGAATATTTCGCAAATACTAGCTGAGGAAAATGAGCCTATTCAAATGCATAGTAGTTTTGAAAAAATTTATTTAAATGTTCCAGAAAAAGGAATTCTAATCTTCGATGCTCTTGGTGCCTTTGAAAAATTAGTTGCCGTAAAAAACATTGAACATTTCGAAATTTACAAAGGCCTTATTTACTTTCAGAAGGAAAAGACAATCAACAAGCTTAATAAGCAAGGAAAAAGCGAGATAGTTGCAAAGGATCTTACTGATTGTAAGAGCTTTGATATATTTGAAAATAAAATATTTTTGATCAGCTCCCTGGGAGTTGAAATTAGAACATTAAATTAAGCTTAAAACCTTAGATTTGCTCCGCTTTTCCAAAAAGCAGGAACGAATATATAGGGGAAAAAGAATCGAAATATGCATATTGCCATATCAGGAAATATAGGATCAGGAAAGACAACACTTACCAAATTATTGGCTAAGCATTACAAATGGGAACCTCAATTTGAGGATGTGGAAGACAATCCATATTTAGATGATTTTTATGATGAGATGCAAAGGTGGTCTTTTAACCTTCAAATATATTTTCTCAATTCAAGATTTCGCCAGGTAAAAGAAATTCACGATTCTGGAAAAGCGGTAATTCAGGATAGAACGATTTATGAGGATGCTCATATTTTTGCGCCAAACCTTCATGCCATGGGATTAATGCCGAGTAGGGATTATGAAAATTATATGTCTCTATTTAGGTTAATGGAAAGCTTTATAAAACCTCCAGATTTGTTAATTCACCTTAGAGCTAGCATCCCTACATTGGTAGAACAAATCCAAAAAAGAGGTAGAGATTATGAAAACAATATTCGCCTAGATTATCTAAACCGACTTAACGAGAGGTACGAAGCTTGGATTAGTAATTATGATAAAGGAAAACTGCTTATCGTAAATGTTGATGAAAATAAATTTGCAAGCGACCCAGAAGGCTTGGGAAATATCATAAATAGGATAGATGCCGAAACAAACGGCCTCTTTTAATTATAGATAAACTATAATCCATTTAGCCGCGTTTTAGGGAAAGCTTAATTTTAGTTGCTCCCACCAAATATCAATTTTTTGAAACCATTAATTAAAGAGAATTTAAGAGAGAAGCTCTATTTCTATTGCTTACTATATTTAGTTATTAGCCTCCCCTTCCAATTCATTTGGTTTCCACCCACTTTAGGGATCATCTTTCTAATGCTAACTTGGATTTTCTCCTTCGACTTTAAAACTAAGGCCAAACTTTTAAACCAAAATTTATTCTTCAAACTGATATTAGGACTTTTTCTGATGAGTCTTATGGGGATGGTTTATACAAATAGTCCAAGCGAAGGATGGAAGGATGTTACAGTGAAAATAAGTTTGTTCTTTTTTCCTCTTGCCTTGGGCTCTTATCCTCCTTTAAAAAAAGAAAGGATACTATATTTACTTAAAACCTTTGCTTTTGCCATGGGCTTGGCAGTCTTGTATTTAATTCTAAATGCCTTTGGTGATTATTTGAAGGATGGCAATCCCAATCACTTTTTTTATGGAAATTTTGCCGTGTTAAAACGTGTACCAGTCCACTATTTTGCGCTGTATAGTAATTTCGCGCTTTTCATTGGGCTGGATCTAATTTTCAATCGAAGTAAAAACTCCAAAAGAATTGTAAAATTTTCATATGGCTTTTTAATTCTGATTTTATTGGCTTCACTTTTTTTATGTTCCATAAGAATCCAGTTTATTGCCTTTATTATTGTGTTGATACTTTTTATTATCAGACAATTCAAGGGGAAAATTCCAAACTATAAAATTGCCATTGGCCTTTTATCTTGCTTGTTTTTGTTTTCCATTCTAGCCTTAAACATTCCGGAATCCAAAAGGCGAATTCAAGAAACTTTGGATGAGTATTCCGCATTTAGAGGTAGGGAAGAATTAAAGCAGATGAACCATCGGGTATTTCTTTGGAAATATGCCAGCCAGGTAATTTCCAAAAACTTTTGGCTAGGCACCGGTACAGGTGATGCTAATAATGCTTTATATGAATATCTAAAAGATGAAAAAGCAAAATTCTGGGATGGCAAAGGAGTTTATACTTTGGCGAAAAAAAAATACAATTACCACAATTCCTTTTTACAACATTTTGCAGCTAATGGAATTCTCGCCTTTCTATTATTACTAGGTTTAATACTACTACCATTTTTCAGTAAAAGCCAAGAATTTTCAATGGTGAGAACCTTGTTTTTAGTTTTAATAGCTATAAGTTTTATGACGGAATCTATGCTTGAAAGGCAGGCAGGAACATTGTTCTTTGCTTTTTTCTATTCCCTTTTGGCAGTGAATCAAAAACTTGTTATAAGGCGGGATTAAGATTTTCTAACCACGAATATTTTACTCAGGTAACCACAAGCCTCAGTTTCGGTAGGATAAATTTTTAAATCACCATTATAATCTGGAAGCGTTTGATTGGAAAAAAAAGACTTTTCAATTTTTCCATTTTGCGATTCCACAGCCTGCTGAATTTGATTCTCCTCTAGAATATGCATATCCATTTGAAAGCCTTTTCCTATACCGATAAGGGCCAGCCTCTCTCGAATTCTTATAAATGTCTTGAATTTCTGCCAGAGGCTAAGTTTACGAAGATCCTTTACGGGAACCTGAAAAACGGCTAAGCCACCTTTTTCTAATACGCGAACAAATTCAGAAACAAACTTTAGAGATTGTGGATGTGGAATATGCTGTAAAACAATAAAACTCAAGGCAAAGGATACTGAGTTTGAGGGCAAAAAAGACAAGTCGCCCTTTTCATTCAGTTCAAAACTCAATTGGGAATTTAAGTCTTCATTCCCCTTTCTGGCAATTTCTATCATAGTAGGACTAGCATCTATTCCTACTACCCGTGAAAAGTGTTCTGTAAGTGCTCTTGATAGTCTGCCAGCACCACAACCAAAATCTATTGCGCTATGGGTCTTTGAAATTTCAATTTGATTATCTCTTAAAATTTTTAGAGAAGTATCTACTTCAATTTGCCCAGATTTAAAAAAATCTTCGGGATTCCACTTTTCGCCTTTCTTGGAGCTGTCGGTAAGAATAGACCATAGCGCATCATTTTGCGCCAGACCTTCCCAATTTTTAACTGAAGTTTTATATTTCATCATCCTCTACAAACGAAAATTGCCTCGCAAAGCAAGGCAATTTTCAAATAGTTTTTAAATATTTTCAAAGCTTAGCTAATAATTTTTGCTTCACTTCTCAAGATGTTTGAGTTCATTTCGTTCAAATTAAAACTCAAACTTAAGGCAATCTCTTTTCTATCACCATTTTCAAGTTCCACATAAAGGAAACCTTCACCTTCAAAAACATTTTGACCATCCAGTTTCATTACCTCTTCTGCATAAATTTGATATTTTCCATTTCCAAGGTTCAGCATATTATTAATGGAAGCGGCATCCACATTTAGGAGAACCTGGTGAATTAGGCCATTATTATCTCCTTTAAATTCAGCTTGAGTAACATCAATCTTTCTTTCTTTATCTCCATCTCTTAAAATAAGAAAAGTATTCTGGCCATCAATTTCATAGAAGCGATCTACAATTTCGATAGTATTGATTTCAGTTTGATTAATTCCAGATGCATGGTTGTGAGAGGATTCTCCAACATGGATATGCGGAGCGATAACCAAAGAAACGATAGACATCAACTTAATAAGAATATTCATAGATGGACCAGAAGTATCTTTAAAAGGATCACCTACGGTATCACCAGTAACCGATGCTTTATGAGCTTCGGAACCTTTATATTCCATTTTCCCGTCAATTTCTACACCCTTCTCAAAAGATTTTTTAGCATTATCCCATGCTCCACCAGCATTATTTTGGAAGATTCCCATTAATACACCGGAAACCGTAACACCAGCTAATAAACCACCTAACATTTCTGCAGAAGAAGTTTCTGGGAATACATCTTTAAAACCAAATCCTACAAGAACAGGAGTGATAAGGGCAATAGCACCCGGCAACATCATTTCTCTAATCGATGCTTTGGTAGAAATTTCAACACATTTATCATATTCAGGCTTGGCCTTATATTCCATAATTCCAGGAATTTCTTTGAACTGTCTTCTTACTTCATGAACCATGGCCATAGCTGCACGTCCAACTGCTGCAATAGCAAGAGAAGAGAATATGAAAGGAATCATACCACCTACAAAAAGCATAGCTAAAACAGGTGCTTTATAAATATCAATACTGTCAATTCCTGCAATCCCTACAAAGGCAGCAAATAGAGCCAATGCTGTTAATGCAGCAGAAGCAATAGCAAAACCTTTTCCGGTAGCGGCTGTAGTATTTCCTACGGCATCAAGATTATCGGTACGTTCTCTAACCTCTTCTGGCAATTGACTCATTTCAGCAATACCACCCGCATTATCCGCTATAGGGCCAAAAGCATCAATGGCCAATTGCATGGCAGTGGTTGCCATCATCCCTGCGGCTGCAATTGCAACTCCATACAATCCAGCAAAAGCATAAGAGGAAATAATTCCTGCTGCTAATATTAGGATAGGGATCATTGTAGATTGCATTCCTACTGCAAGACCACCAATGATATTGGTAGCATGACCAGTAGAAGATTGTTGTATAATACTGTTTACTGGCCTTTTACCCATAGAGGTATAAAACTCAGTAATCCAACTCATAAGAGCACCAACAATAGAACCTACTAAAATAGCCGAGAAAACATCGAGATTAGAGAATTCATATCCTCTAAGGTTCATGGTTTCTGGCAACATCCAAGTACAAATTGGGAAAGAAGCTACAACTACCAAAATGATGGATGTCCAGTTTCCAAGGTTTAAAGCTTTTTGTACTGAGCTATCTTCCTTACTAATTCTCACCAAGGCCATTGAAATAATGGAAAAAATCAAACCTAAACCAGCAATAAGCATAGGTAATAAAATTGGAGCCATTCCACCGAACTGATCTACAGATTCAATTTCCTGACCTAAAACCATAGTTGCTAAAATGGTAGCTACATAAGATCCGAATAAATCCGCACCCATACCAGCAACATCTCCTACATTATCTCCAACATTATCTGCGATAGTAGCAGGATTTCTTGGATCATCTTCTGGAATTCCAGCTTCCACTTTTCCAACAAGGTCGGCACCAACATCTGCTGCTTTGGTATAAATACCACCTCCTACTCTTGCGAATAAAGCGATGGATTCCGCTCCAAGTGAAAATCCAGCTAATACTTCAATGGCTGTTTTCATTCCTGGGCCAGTGATTGCTTCACCTTCCCCAACGAACATATAATAGAATACTATAAATAAACTTCCCAATCCAAGAACGGCTAATCCAGCTACTCCAAGCCCCATTACTGAACCTCCAGTAAAGGACACTTTAAGCGCCTGTACTAAACTTGTTCTGGCAGCTTGTGTTGTTCTCACATTTGATTTTGTAGCGATACGCATTCCAATAAATCCAGCAAGTGCGGAAAGAAATGCACCAATTACAAAAGCAATAGCGATAACTGGACTAGAATGCTCTACCAAAGTACCAGAATAACCTAATAATATCGCAGCTATTACTACGAAATAGGTCATTACTTTCCATTCGGCTTTCAGAAAGGACATGGCACCATCTGCGATGTGACCAGCTAATTCCTTCATATTATCATCACCTTGATCTTGCTTATTTACCCATAGGGATTTCACTAGCATTACCAAAAGACCAACCAAACCTAGGGCCGGTACTAAATAAATCATCCAATTATCCATATTACAAAATATTGATATACAAAACATTAATTATAAGGGGCGCAAAAGTAACCCAAATTCCCTAATACACAAAAAGAAAAAGCCACCTGTAGTTATAAGGTGGCTTTAATTCGATATTGTTGAAGATAATTTTATCTTATTTCAGATACATCACACTTTTTACGGCTTCAATTACCTCTTTTGCATTTGGTAAAAACTCCTCAACCAAAGTTGGTGAATAAGCCATTGGAGTATCAGCAGTTGTTAGTCTTTGTACGGGTGCATCTAAAAAGTCGAAAGCTTCCTTTTGTACTACATAGCTCACTTCAGTTGCAATTGAACTCAATGGCCATGCCTCCTCTAAAAACACCATTCTATTCGTTTTCTTAACCGATTTGATCACGGTATCATAGTCGATTGGCCTTACAGATCTCAAATCAATTAGCTCTACACTAATTCCATCTTTGGCCAATTCATCGGCAGCAATAATTGCTTGTTTTATAATCTTTCCAAAGGAAACAAGCGTAACATCAGATCCTTCACGAATAATATTTGCCTTACCGATTTCCAACAAATATTCTTCCTCAGGAACCTCTCCTTTATCTCCATACATTTGTTCAGATTCCATAACTAAAACAGGGTCATTATCTCGAATAGCACTTTTTAATAGGCCTTTAACATCATAAGGAGTTGAAGGAACAACCACTTTTAGTCCTGGAGTATTTGCAAACCAATTTTCAAAAGCTTGGGAATGTGTTGCTCCTAATTGCCCTGCCGAAGCAGTAGGACCTCTAAAAGTAATAGGCACATTTAATTGCCCACCACTCATTTGGTACATTTTAGCAGCATTATTAATAATTTGATCAATAGCTACCAGTGAAAAGTTAAAGGTCATAAATTCTACTATTGGCCTTAAACCATTCATAGCAGAACCAACGGCAATACCCGAAAATCCCAATTCGGATATAGGTGTATCGATTACCCTTTTTGCTCCAAACTCGTCTAGCATACCTTTTGAAGCTTTATAAGCCCCATTATATTCAGCGACTTCCTCCCCCATGAGATAAACATTTTCGTCTCTTCTCATCTCTTCGCTCATCGCTTCTGCAACAGCTTCTCTGTATTGTAAAATTCTACCCATTTCGTAAATTAAATTTCAAGCGAGCACAAAAATAGAAATTTATGGTTTGCAACTAGCGCTTAATTTTCAAGCTAATAGCTATTTCTTATTTTTCTCATGGGCAATTTTACCTTATTTTCGCAAACCGTATTCAAAAACATAGATTTTTAAACATATGAAGGTATTAGTTTGTATCAGCCACGTGCCAGATACCACCTCGAAAATCAACTTTACAAATGACAATAGTGAGTTTGATAAAAATGGAGTTCAATTTGTAATTAACCCTTATGACGAATTTGGCCTAACCCGTGCCATGTGGATAAAAGAAAAAAATGGAGGCACAGTTACCGTAGTAAATGTTGGCGGTGCTGAAACTGAGCCTACATTAAGAAAAGCCCTAGCAATTGGTGCTGATGATGCCATCAGAATTGACGCCCATGCTAAAGACGGTTTTTTCGTTGCTTCCCAAATTGCTGAGCTAGCCAAGGAAAATCAATATGATATTATAATTGCAGGAAGAGAATCCATCGATTATAATGGAGGCCAAGTGCCAGGTATGATTGCGGCATTATTAAATCAACCATTTGTAAATGCTTGTATAGGTTTAGAATTGGACGGTACTAATGCCCAATTAATTCGCGAAATAGATGGAGGAAAAGAAAAGCTTTCTGCCCAACTGCCGATTGTTGTTGCTGGACAAAAAGGTCTAGTAGAAGAAAAGGATCTTAGAATTCCAAATATGCGTGGAATTATGAGTGCTAGAACAAAACCTTTGCAAGTAAGACCTGCAAGCGAAGCTAATCAAAGAACAATGGTTGGAAGCTTTGAAAAACCAGCACCTAAAAGCGCTGTAAAAATGATCGATGCCGACAATATTCAGGAGCTAGTTTCCCTATTACACAATGAAGCTAAAGTTATATAACCAGTCCAAAAAAATTAAGAAATGTCAGTATTAGTATACCTCGAAAATTGGGAAGGAAAATTTAAGAAAAACAGCTACGAAGCTGCCCAATACGCTTCCAAAACAGCGAAAATGATGGACTGTAATGCTATTGGTGTTACCATGGGTGCAAGCGAAGACTCCTCTGTTTTTGGAGCTTATGGTCTAAGCAAAGTTATAAACCTCAACGGAGGCGACTTTGATCAATTTGATAATTACAAAACCGCCTCGGCTTTAAAAAATATCGCCGAACAAGAATCTGCAAATACTATTGTAATTAGTGGAACTTTAAATGGGAAATCCGTTGCTCCACTTGCTTCAGTGATGCTAAATGCAGGCTTGATTAGCAATGTATGCTCACTAGCTTCCTCAACCAGCCCGCTTACCGTAAAAAGAAGTGTGTTTTCAAGTAAGGGCTTTGTAGATTATTCTACAAATGAGGAACATAAAATTATCTGCTTTATTCCAAATTCCCTTGGAGTGGAAGAAGCAGAAGGATCATGTGAGGTAGTTGAAGGGAATGTAAACTTAGATTCAACTCCCACCATAACTGTGAATGAAGTAGACCGAATTAAAGGAAAAATACCATTGCCAGAAGCGGAAAGAGTTGTTTCCGCAGGTAGAGGTCTAAAAGGTCCGGAGAATTGGGGAATGATTGAAGAATTAGCCGAAGCACTTGATGCAGGAACAGCATGTTCCAAACCCGTTTCGGATATGGGATGGAGACCGCATACAGAACATGTTGGCCAAACAGGGATTGCTATTAATCCAGACTTATATATTGCAATTGGTATTTCAGGAGCTATTCAGCACCTTGCTGGTGTAAGTAGTTCCAAGGTAATTGTAGCCATAAATAACGATGCAGAAGCGCCATTTTTCAAAGCTGCAGATTACGGGATTGTTGGAGATGCCTTTGAAGTAGTACCCAAACTCACCGAAGCAGTTCGCAATTTCAAAGCTAATAATTAATGGATCGTATTCGTCTGAATATAAAAGGTTTGTCTTATAGCCAAACCCAGTCAGGCGCATATGCCCTGGTTTTAGGAGAGGAAAATGGTGAACGCCGCCTACCCATTATTATTGGTGGTTTTGAAGCACAATCAATTGCTGTAGCCTTAGAGAAGGATGTAAATCCACCTCGCCCTTTAACCCATGACTTGTTTAAAAACTTTGCCGACAATTTCCAAATAAAGGTAAAAGAGGTGGTAATTCACAAACTTCAGGATGGAGTATTTTTCTCCATCCTTGTTTGTGAAAAAGATGGGCAAGACACCATCTTTGACGCGAGAACCTCGGATGCTGTAGCACTAGCTATTCGGTTTAAAAGTCCCATTTTCACTTATAGAGAAATTTTAGATAAAGCCGGAGTAATTTTAAAAGAAGGTGTGGAAAATTCCAGTGGTAAGGAGGAAAAAGTTGCAGAAGAAAAAAAACCTTCTCCAAAAGCCAATCCTAAAAAAGGAGACCTCAGCAAAAAAACAATCGAAGAATTGAATCAATTGATGGATCAAGCTGTGCGCGATGAGAACTACGAATTAGCAGCCAGCATTAGAGATGAAATTGATAAAAGACAAAGCTAAAAATAGTTTAGCTTGCAGCACAGCCAAGATCATGAGATTCATTACAAAAAGTAGCATTTTCGTTTTTCTTTGTTTATTTTCAAGCTTTAGTTTTGGAGGGGATAGCATTTCCAAAAAATCAATAAAGGGCATTTCCTTTAATTGGTCCTTTAAAAGCATTCAAAATTCCCAAGGTGAAAAGCTCCTGAGTATTTCCCCACAAGATTTCCTAAACCTTGATTCATCGGGTTCCTTTATCTATGAACTAAAATCCAAAAGAAACCTTCAAGCAAGAGGAAGTTGGAATTTATGGAATGACACTCTGGAGTTTAGTTATTCCCTTCCATCAGATACGGTTAGAAGATATATCCTAAACCAAGTAAATGACACCTGCCTAATTTTCAGTGAAGGAAACGTTATTTATAGTTTTTCAAAAAAGGCCGGAAAGAAAAAATTTCAAGTAGATTATGATTTTCAACAAAGCAATATTAGCATTAGCTCTGTTGCTCGAGGGTTATTAGGACTTGCGGTATTATTATTTATTTGTTTTTTATTTTCATCCAATCGTAGAAATATAAACTGGATTTTGGTAGCCAAGGGTTTGGTAATTCAGATAATCTTTGCCGTAGCCATATTGTATATTCCCTTTGTAAGAACAGGTTTTGAATACGTTTCCAAAGCCTTTGTAACCCTATTAAGCTTTACAGGTGCAGGTTCAGATTTCCTTTTTGGATCCTTGGTTGATGAAACCAGATCATGGGGTTATATCTTCGCATTCAAGGTATTACCCACGGTAATATTTTTTTCTGCACTCACTAGTTTATTTTTCTATTTAGGGATAATTCAAAAAATCGTTTATGGCTTTGCATGGATAATGAAATATACCATGAAATTATCTGGCGCCGAAAGTTTAGCTGCAGCGGGAAATGTATTTTTGGGTCAAACAGAATCCCCACTTTTAGTGATGCCGTATATCGGCAAAATGACCAAATCCGAACTTTTATGTTTGATGAGCGGTGGAATGGCTACAATTGCCGGTGGAGTACTCGCCGCCTATATCGGGTTTTTAGGAGATGGCAATGAGGTACAAGAGCTCTTTTTCGCCAAGCATTTATTGGCTGCATCTTTAATGAGTGCTCCGGCTGCCATTGTAGCTGCAAAAATATTACGTCCAGAAACAGAAGATTTTGATGAGACCATGCAAATGACAGAAGTAAATGTGGGCTCAAGTGCTTTAGAAGCTGTTGCTAACGGAACTACTGATGGCCTTAAATTAGCCGTAAATGTTGGAGCTATGCTATTAGTATTTACAGCTCTTATGTATATGGGAAATTATGTTCTTCATGATTTAATTGGAAGCTGGACAGGCATAAATGAATGGGTGGTAAGTATTAGTAATGGACAATATGATGGACTTAGCTTTCAATTTATTTTGGGTTATTCCCTAGCACCATTAACTTGGCTTATGGGTGTGGCTAATGAAGATATAGTTTTAGTAGGACAATTGCTGGGTGAAAAAACAGTTCTGAATGAGTTTTATGCCTATGCTAGTTTAGGAGATTTAATGGCCGCAGAAAAATTCAGCTCCGAAAAGTCTATTATTATAGCCACATATATTTTATGTGGCTTTGCCAATTTCGCAAGTATAGGAATTCAAATTGGTGGAATTGGTGCCTTAGTTCCTTCACGGAGATCAGATTTAGCAAAATTAGGCTTCCAAGCCCTAGTAGGAGGAACCCTAGCCTCGCTATTTACCGCAGTAATTGTGGGAATGCTTATTTAAAGCCTTAGTATTAAAAAACTGTTTAAAAGTAAAGAGATTTTCTCTCTTAATTTTTTGGATTCAATTTGAACTAAAAATATCTTTGAAGGGATTCTTGACGATGAGAATTTCCAATTAAAGGATTTATGCTGCAATACCATGATTTAATGAAAAGAGTACTCGAAGAGGGTACTGAAAAAGGAGATAGAACTGGAACGGGTACCAAATCCGTTTTTGGACATCAGATGCGATTTAACCTGGAAGAAGGTTTTCCTTTAGTTACCACTAAAAAGGTACACTTAAAGTCCATTATTCATGAATTACTTTGGTTCCTTCAAGGTGATACCAACATTCAGAATCTTGTAAAAAACGGAGTTAATATTTGGAATGAATGGCCCTATCAAAGCTATTTGAAACAAAATAATTTGGAGGAAAAGTTTCCTAAATATTCTGAGGAATGGAAGGAAAACTTAAAAGTCTTTATCAGCAATATAAAAGACAATGATGATTTTGCTGAGAAATATGGGGAATTAGGCCCCGTTTATGGCAGGCAATGGAGAAATTTTGAAGGTATAGATCAAATTCATCAATTGATCCAAGACATTAAAACCAATCCCAACTCAAGGCGACTATTGGTTTCGGCATGGAATCCTAAAGAAATTCCAGTAATGGCAAAATCGGGCTTGCCACCTTGCCATACCCTATTTCAATTTTATGTAGCAGAAGGAAAATTAAGCTGCCAACTTTACCAAAGAAGTGCAGATATATTTCTGGGAGTGCCATTCAATATTGCCTCCTACGCCCTTTTAACCATGATGGTGGCTCAGGTATGCAATTTGGGATATGGAGATTTTGTCCATACCCTCGGTGATGCTCACTTGTATAACAACCATCTGGAACAAACAAAGGAACAATTAAGCAGAGAGTTAAGATCTCTTCCAAGGATGAAGATTAATCCTGAAGTAAAAGATATTTTCAGTTTTAAATTTGAAGATTTTGAACTATTAGATTATCATCCACACCCGCCAATACGCGCTATTGTTGCTGTTTAAGGGATTCAAAGAAAAAAATTTAAATTTCTGTTTTTGGTGGAAAAATGTTTGAATTAAAATAAATTTGTCTTAACAGCGGCTGGCAAATAATTAAATATTTGAAATCATATGAATCTTACTCTCATCGCTGCCATGTCCAAAAACAGGATAATTGGCAACAACAATGAATTAATTTGGCATCTTCCGGCAGACCTTAAACGATTCAAAAGTTTGACTAATGGTCACCATATTATTATGGGAAGGAAAACCTATGAAAGCTTAGGACGTCCTTTACCAAACCGAACCAATATCATCATTACCCGTCAAAAGGACTTTCATGCACCGGGCTGTTTAATAGTGCACTCTTTAGAGGAGGCCATTCAAAAATCTATTGGCGATGAACAGCCATTTATTGTTGGAGGGGCTGAAATTTATAAGCAAGCTCTACCCTATGCCAACAAAATTGAATTAACAATAGTTGATTCTGAATATGATGGAGACAGCTCCTTCCCTGAGATTGATGCTAAAAAATGGGAAATCGTTTCTAAAGAAAATTACCCTTCAGACGAAAAGAATAAACACAATATGAGTTTTATTCAATACCGAAAAATAAACTAGGATGCAGCTTTAAGCTCTTTTAAAGACATCTTATTCATTTTTTGGGCGGCGTAATTGGCATCTACAGTTAAGGTTTGTTCCTTTTCCTCACTTGGCAATTCAAACATTGCATCGGTAAGAATGGTTTCAATGATAGACCTTAATCCCCTTGCTCCAAGCTTATAGTCTAAAGCCTTACTCACCACAAAATTCAAAGCTTCTTCCGTAAAATCCAATTTTACCTTATCCAATTCCAGGAGCTTCGTGTATTGTTTTATGATGGCATTTTTTGGTTCTGTTAGAATTTGTTTCAAACTATCCTCAGTAAGAGGGTTTAAATGAGTTAAAACAGGTATTCTACCAATTAATTCAGGAATCAAACCAAAGGTTTTTAAGTCTTGAGGAGCCAAGTATTTAAGGAAATTTGAACTATCATGATCCTCTCTTTCTTTGGTACTATGGAAACCTACAGATTTGGTATTTAATCTTTTAGCGATATGTCTTTGAATACCATCAAAAGCACCGCCTGCAATAAATAAAATATTAGAAGTATCTACTTCAATAAATTTTTGGTCTGGATGTTTTCTTCCACCTTGAGGAGGAACATTTACCTTAGTACCTTCCAATAATTTTAGTAAGGCTTGTTGTACTCCTTCCCCACTAACATCTCTAGTTATGGATGGATTATCGCTTTTCCTTGAAATTTTATCAATTTCATCAATAAATATAATACCCCTTTCAGCGGATTTTAAATCATAATTTGCTGCTTGTAAGAGGCGTGTAAGGATACTTTCTACATCTTCACCAACGTATCCAGCTTCGGTAAGAACCGTTGCATCCACAATAGTAAATGGCACATTTAGCATTTTAGCAATGGTTCTGGCCAATAGTGTTTTTCCTGTTCCAGTTTCACCAACCATCATAATATTAGACTTTTCAATCTCCACATCTTTTGTGTCTACAGGATTGCTCAATCTTTTATAATGGTTATATACGGCAACTGCTAAAATCCTCTTAGCCTCTTGTTGACCAATTACATAAGTATCTAAAAACTCTTTAATTTCTTTGGGTTTTATAAGGCTTAGGGAATTGGAAAGATCCTTCCTATCCTTCATATCCATCTCTTCCACCACTATTCCATGAGCCTGTCTAATACAGTGATCACAGATATGTCCATTTATTCCTGCAATAAGGACATTAGTATCCTTTTTCTCCCTTCCACAAAATGAACAGTTTAAATTCTCCTTCTTATTACTCATGCTAAATGCTTTCGTTCTGATTCACAAAAATAGAAAATCCGCTCCAGTATTATGAGGAGCGGATTTTTGGCCTATAAGATTTATCTATAATTTAAAATCTTGCGATTTATTTTCTTTTGGATTCAAGTACTTCATCAATCATTCCGTACGCTTTGGCTTCGGGCGAACTCATCCAATAGTCACGATCAGAATCTGCTTCAACTTTTTCAAATTCTTGACCAGAATGACTGGCAATAATATTATAAAGTTCCTTTTTCATTTTAAGCACTTCCTTCACTGCAATTTCCATATCACTAGCCTGTCCTTGAGCACCGCTCATAGGTTGATGAATCATCACTCTACTGTGTTTTAATGCAGATCTTTTTCCTGCTGCTCCAGCACATAATAAAACAGCTCCCATGGAGGCTGCCATACCAGTACAAATTGTAGCTACATCCGGATTAACCAGTTGCATAGTATCATAAATTCCCAGTCCAGCGTAAACAGATCCACCCGGACTATTGAGATAAATTTGGATGTCTTTTTTGGAATCAACTGATTCTAAAAATAATAATTGGGCTTGAACAATATTCGCAATTTGATCATTAATTCCTGTTCCTAGGAAAATTATTCTATCCATCATCAAACGAGAAAAGACATCCATTTGTGCAACGTTCAATTGTCTTTCCTCAATAATATAAGGGGTTAGAGAGGATTCGATATAATTCCCTACATGTAATGATGATATTCCTTTGTGCCCTACGGCATATTTTTCAAATTCTTTACTATAATCCATTGTCTAATTTTTTTTTGAATGTAACAAAAATGGCTCGACAAGTATCGAGCCATTCAAAATTTTATGACAAAAGTTCCGACTATTTTTTAGTAGCCAGTTTTATAAAGTCATCAAAAGAAACTTCCTTTTCGCTAAGCTTCACATTTTCTTTAAAGAATTTTACAATTTTTTCAGTGAACAATTGCTCAGACATTCTTTGTACTTCTTCTTGATTTTCCATTACATTTTCTGCAATAGAATCTAGGTCCATAGATTCAGGAAGAGGTCCGTACTGCGCCATTTGTCTTGTGATCATAGCCTTAGTGAAATCCTTCAATTCCTCTCTATTGATTTCAATTTTATGATCTTTAACTACTTTATTTTCAACAAGCTGCCATTTTAGGCCATCCTTCATATTTGGATATTCCTTCTCTACTTCCTCCTCACTAATTGGCTTTTCACCCGAAGTTTGCATCCATTTTTTAAGGAATTCATCAGGCAGATCAAATTTTGTTTTGTTTAATACTACTCCTCTTAGGTCCTCATAAAATTTTCTTTCACTTTCGCCAATAAACATATTTTCGGCATCCTCCTTAATACGTGCCAAAAATCCCTTTTCACCATCCACTGCACCTTCACCAAATACTTTATCAAAAAGTTCTTGGTTCATTTCAGCTGGCTCTAGTTTGCTAATTTCTTCAATCTTAAACCTGAATAAACCAGTACTTGCGGCCAACTCATCATCAGAAATTTTCAATAATCCAGAAACACTAAAGTCCTTGTTAAATGCTTTATTCACATCCAATACCACAAAAGAATCCTTCTTAGAACCTACAAGGGCCGAAATATTTTTCTTTCCAGTAATATTGTCCATAGTGAAGGTTCCTTCTAGGCTAATACCGTTTTCTTTGGCATTCTCATCCTTTTCAACTTCCACGATATAAGCTTTGATAATAGAATCTTCTTCCACTGATTCTGGATAAGACATTTTACCAAACCTCTTTGCATAATCAGAGGCATAGCGCTCCACCATCTCCTTATCGGCGGTAATCTTATAATACGGAACTTTGATTTTATTATCTACAGTTAAACTGAATTCAGGAGCTAATCCCAATTCAAAATCAAAAACAAATTCCGTTTGAGTATCCCAATCTATATCCGTTTGCGGAACAGGAAGCGGATTTCCAAGAATATCCATTTGATTTTCTTTCAAATGATCTTCTACGGCATGTTGAAGAATATGATTCACTTCTTCAATAAGAATTCCCTTACCATATTGCTTTCTGATTAAAGAAGCAGGAACATGCCCCGGTCTAAAACCTGGTATGCTCGCCTTTTTTCTGTAATCATTTATTTGCTTTTCTACCTTTGATTGGTAGTCCTCTGCCTTAATCTCGACGCTTAATACAGCACTTAATTCGCCTGTATCCTTAACTGTTACATTCATGAAAATCTAATTTCTATTGCCCCATTTTTTTGGGTGTGCAAACATAAATAAAATCCACCTTTTACCCAGTTATATATGCCACTTAATTGATTTGAAGTAAATCAAAGTCGGAAAATTCTTATTTTTCCCTACTTTTAAGGCCGGAATAAAATTTTAAACCCTAACCTAATTACTCAATTCTGAAAAACTTACGAATATGAGAATATCAATTATTACTCTATTTGCATTTGGATTATTTTCCTTCAATACCAATGCTCAAAGTAAAATTTCCGCTCACTTGAATACAGGATTACATGTGCCGCTGAATGATTTTACAGACAATAGCTTTCAGGGTGTAAAGCCAAATACTTTTGTTTCTGGAGGACTAGGTTATGTTTTAGCTGACAATTTTCGCCTTCGTGGAGACTTAGGTATGGGAATTTTAAATGGCGACAATAATGTCAACTTTTATGAGACTGTATTAATTGAAACCGCCCTTTTTGCTGAATACAATGTTTTACCTTTTATAGTACTTAGCAAGGATTTTGAATTTTATATAAATGCAGGTACTGGACTGGTATCCTATCAAACTAAACTATTCAATATCAATACTCGAGCCCGTATTACAGAATCACCTCTACCTGGATCGGCTAGTTATTCTATCAACCCTATGCTCTCTGGAGGTTTTAATGCTGTATATTCATTAACTCCCAATTTGGCAATAAACCTTGGTTACACTCAAAAAATCATGCTTTTTAATGATTATATGGATGGCTTTGAAAATGGTTCTGCTGGGGATTATTTTGGAAGTTTAAACGTAGGATTAATTGCTACCTTTAAAAAGGTAAGAGATAAATCTAAGGTGGAAATCGACAAGAAAAAATATAAAAATCTAATTTCTACTATCGACAGTTTAGACGAAGCTGCCAAAAGAGGTAATCCTGAAAAAATTGCGAAACTTGAAATGGAGGGCCAAGAAAAAGACTTGAAAATCAGAACTCTTGAAATGAAAGTGGATAGCCTTGAAACTCGTGTGGTAAGCATAGACAGTGAAAACCCAAATAAAGGAAGCAAACCCGATGCTGCAGCAATATTAGCTACAGCTCAATACCGAATTATTGTTGCTAGTATGCCAACTAGGGAAAGAGCCACCAGATGGATAAACAAATCAAGTTTAGACCAATCGGAAATGGTTGTTTTATATGTTGATGATATTGACACCTACCGGGTAATTTATAAATCATATTCCACTTATGCTGCGGCCAAGAAAGACCTTCCTGCTGTAAAATCCGTAGTGGCAGATGCTTGGATCATCAAGCTGTAAACAAAAATTCTTTAATCAACAATCAACTGCTTGTAAACGGTTGATTGTTGATTAATTCTATTTACATCACAATCATTGCAAGTTTAGCACCGTTATCTTTGGGATACATAATAATATCCCTCAATGAATATTACCTTTCTTAGCACCCAAATAACGGACACAGCTGGCGCAGTTGCGGAACCAGTTGCAAAAACATTAAGCATTATAGACCTCATTTTTGGAGGTGGACCTGGTGCTATACTCATAATGTCCGTTCTATTTTTACTATCCATAATAGCGGTTTACATTTTTGTAGAAAGATTTAATGCTATTAAAAAAGCAAATAAGGTTGATGATCAATTCATTCAAAATATAAAAGACCAAGTCTCAAAAGGTAATTTAGAGGGTGCCATGGCCCTTTGCAAAAACCAAAACAGCCCTATTTCTCGAATGATAGAAAAGGGAATAAGCAGAATTGGTAAGCCATTAAAAGACATCAATGCTGCTATTGAAAATACAGGAAAACTGGAGGTTAGCAAACTCGAGAAAAACATCCCAAGTCTTGCCACAATCGCCGGAGCTGCCCCAATGATAGGATTTCTAGGTACAGTAATTGGGATGATTTTGGCCTTCCACCAAATGGCAGCTGCAGGTGGCCAAATAGATATAGAATTGCTCGCTGAAGGAATCTACACTGCCATGACTACCACTGTAGGTGGTTTATCAGTAGGAATTGTAGCTTATGTAGGCTATAATTATTTAGTAAGCAGAGTGGATAAGGTTGTTTACAATATGGAAGCAAATGCTATGGAATTTTTAGATCTATTAAACGAACCTGCTTAGACATGGACTTAAAAAGAAGAAGCAAAATTAGCGCAGAGTTTAGCATGTCTAGTATGACGGATATTGTATTCCTATTACTAATCTTTTTTATGCTCGCCTCAACTTTAGTTACAAGTAGCGCATTGGATCTAACTCTACCTTCGAGTGCGGCCAAGGTTATTCAAAGAAAAGACGTTGTAGTACATGTCTCTTCGGATGAAAGATTTTCTGTGGAGAGTGAAATTGTTTCTGAAGCTGAATTGGAAATGGCCATCCTTAGAAAAGTAACAGATCCAAAAGAAGCCGTAATAATGTTACGAGCCGATAAGTCTGTTTCTTATGAAAAGATTGTTTTGGTGATGGATATCGCCTATAGGAATAAACTAAAGATGGTTGCCGCAACCGACCCAAAATAATACTATTATGAATTTAGAAAAAAATAAAAAGGACAGAAAGAATGCCATTATTATTACATCGGTAGTGCATTCCATATTACTTATTCTTTTTATTTTTTTTGGATTGGGATATGAAGAACCAAAACCCAGAAATGGTTATGTGATCAATTTCGGAAATTCTGAGGATGGATTTGGAGAACTTTTCGATGGAGCAAAATCTTCTCAGCAGCTAAGCCCACAACCACCGGTGCAAAGTGAAAAAGTGGAAAGCGAAAACCCAAATGATCAAACTGTTAGAACCCAGGATTTTACAGATGCTGCCGAGGTGAATTCACAATCGTCCCAAAAAATTGAAAGCAATAATGTTGACAAGCAAAAACCAGAAGATGTAAAACCAAAACCAAGCGATAACCTTACAAAACTCCTTGAAAATGTAGATGCCACAAAAGGAGGCCAAGGAGATAAGCAAGGTTCTGGTGACCAAGGCAGACCAGAAGGTGATCCCAATTCTTTAAGTCAAGTTGGAGATGGCGGTGCCGGACAAAATGGGGACGGAAATTATAGACTTGGAAACCGCAAGGTGATAAACAAAGGAGATAATAGCTACCCATGTGAAGATGAAGGACGGGTGGTAGTAAAAATATTAGTAGACCCTAAAGGCAAAGTAATTAGAGCCACACCAGGTGTAAAAAGCGACAATGGGGTTGCTAGTACAACAACAAGCGATTGTCTTTTCGATTTAGCCAGATCCAAGGCCATGAAGACTCTTTGGCAGGCAGATGGCGGAGCACCAGATCTACAAAAAGGCTATATCATTTACAATTTTTATAAAAGTTGATGAACTATGAGGAAACATTGGAATGGTTATTCAAACAACTACCAATGTATCAAAGGGATGGAAAATCTGCTTATAAAGCTGATTTAAACAACACTCATGCTCTTATGGAAATTCTAGAGCATCCCGAGCAAAAATTTAAAAGCGTCCATATTGGCGGCACTAATGGCAAGGGATCAGTAAGCCATATGCTAGCATCTCTTTTTCAAGCTGCCGGCTATAAAACGGGCTTATACACCTCTCCACATTTAAAAGACTTTAGAGAACGTATTCGGATAAATGGCCATAAAATTCCAGCCCAAAATGTGGTTGAATTTGTAGAGCAATACAAAAGTGATTTCCAAAAAATTGGACTTTCATTTTTTGAAATGACTGTAGGAATGGCCTTCGACTATTTCGCCAAAGAAAAGGTAGATATAGCCATAGTAGAAGTAGGAATGGGTGGCAGATTGGATAGCACAAATGTCCTAGATCCCGAACTCAGTATTATCACAAATATCAGCTTAGATCATACGGCCTTTTTAGGAGAAACGAAATCCAAAATAGCCTGGGAAAAAGCAGGTATAATTAAGCCAAATAAAGCCATTCTTATTGGGGAAAAAGACCCAGAAACGGAAGAAGTATTTAAAACCGTTGCCGCAGGAAACAATGCTCCCATTTCATTTGCTAATTGGACTGATCCTCTTCCAGATTGTGACCTTAAAGGACATTACCAGCAAAAGAACTTAAGCACCTTACTATCCGCTGTTAAGCTTCTTGAAAAAAGAAACTTTCCATTAATGAACCACCTAAATGCCCTAAAAAATGTTGGCAAAAACACCGGATTAAGAGGTCGATGGGAGACTATAGGTGAAATGCCAAAAGTTATTTGCGATACTGGTCACAACTTGGCGGGGCTCTCTTTTATTAGTCAACAGCTGCAAAGTGAAAAATATCATAAGTTAAGACTAGTTTGGGGAATGGTAAAGGATAAAGACATTCGAGAAATATTAAATGTATTACCCCAAGGAATTTATTATTTATGTCAACCAAATATCCCAAGAGCATTAGACAGTGAAACCATGCACAGAGCATTTCTTGAATACCGTCCAGACTTGGAAATTCATTTATTTAAAGGGGTGAAGTCAGCTTTTGAGAAGGCCATGTCTGACTCAAATCAAGACGATCTTGTCTTTGTTGGAGGTAGCACTTTTGTGGTAGCAGAAGTACTTTAAGGTCGGTTTATTGCCTCTTTAAGGAGTTAATATGATCTTGTAATTCCCTAATTCGTTCGTCTTTTTCTTTTACCAAATCTTGCAAAAGCCGAATTACTGTAGACTCAATATTCTTACTCGCAAAATCTCTAGGCAAATCATAACTTACTTCGGATTCACTAGCCTCTAGTCCAATTTCCAAGTTTTCGAAAAATAAATTGGGATGGACTTTTAGCAACTCACAAAAGGCAATCAGCTGACTTATTTGAATTGACTCTTTATTGAGAATTTTATGCAAGTTTTGTTCTGATGTTTCAAGGAGATAAGCAAAGTCTCTTTTGGTGAATCCTTTAGACTCAATGAGGTATCGTAATTTATTCCCTATATGCATTACAACAAGTTGTTCTAAAAAATTAGTTAAACGTATTGGACATACTATCCGCTATAGTTCATTTTGGTTGAGAAAAATATCACAATAGGCGTTACTCCTATTCTTCTTCTTCCTGTTGGTAATATCGGAAGATATCTTTATTTCCAAATACCAAGTTGTTAATACTACTAACAAAAATTTTAAACAAATTGATAAACAAGTATTTACAAATATTAATCAATCTCAAAATTCACAATTTCACCCATAAAAACACAGGAATTCTATAGAGTTTCGATCCATTAATATGCTTGAAAATTCAGTCCCACTAAACAAATGCATGGCTTTCACTCCTTTTCCCTCCCTAAACTAAATGTTTGCAAATAAAATAGCGATGTTAAAATATTAAAAAAAATAAAAATTTATAACAATTTCAGCGCAAAAAAATCTTAATTATTTGACAAACAAATTTTTACACTCGTTCAATTTCTACAATCTTCTCCATATTCAATTTCTAATACATCCCTAAATTTTGAAAACATTTTTCAACTTTAGATTCCATTAAAATAGGAAAATTATTGCTAGTAAAGTCATATTTAATAAGTTTACTCATACTTATTTGAAAATAATGGATAGACCAAAATCTGCAGAGGATTATATTTTATCTCAAACCCAATGGAGGGAAATTCTAAGCTACTTAAGAGAAATAATTCTCAATACAGAATTAAAAGAGACTATAAAGTGGGGCATTCCCACCTACACTATTAACAATAAAAATGTGGTTGGCCTTGCTGCTTTTAAGCCCTATGCCGGCCTTTGGTTTTTCAATGGAGTATATCTTAGGGATGAAAATAATTTTTTGGTTAACGCCCAAGAAGGGAGCACTAAAGCTCAACGCCAATGGAGATTTACGGATATTAAGAGTATTGACCCAGAACTGGTAAAGGCCTATCTGGAAGAGGCTATTCAAAATCAAAAAGATGGCAGGGAATTAAAACCTGAGAAAAAGAAAATTATAGAATCCAAAATCCTAAATGAAGCACTGAGCAAACAAGCTAAGCTGAAATTCAATTTTGAAAAATTTAGCACCGCTAAGCAGCAAGAATTTGTTCGCTATTTAAATGAAGCCAAGCGGGAGGAGACTAAATTAAAAAGATTAGAAAAAATAATCCCACTAATTCATAACCACACTGGGCTAAACGATCAATACAAACACTAGAAAGCACAAAAAATATCACACCTATAAATAAACTTCTATGAATTTGGAGGAAAGAAAAGCTAAATCAAAGACCTCCTTATTTAAGGCGGTATTTCCCAATACTACGAATCATTACGACACTCTTTTCGGAGGTACAGCCATGCAGCTAATGGACGAAGTAGCCTTTATTACTGCAACTAGATTTGCCCGCAAAAAGATGGTGACCATTTCGTCGGATAAAATCAATTTCAAATCCCCTATTCCTTCCGGTACCATCATTGAACTTGTTGGCGAAGTTTCCCGGATAGGAAACAGCAGCCTCGACATCAAGGTAAATATCTATATAGAACAAATGTATAGCCAGGAGAGACAGAAAGCGATAAGCGGTAATTTCACCTTTGTAGCCATAGATGAAAACAAATTACCATGCCCAATACTTGAGCCTAATTCCTAAGATCCCGAAAATATTTCATCTATCATTTTCAAATATCCATCGACAAATATTAGTTAAGCATCGAATTTGCTGAATCAAAAATGCTTTTAAAAATACTTTTGAGCCATAGTTTAAAACAAACCGCTTAAAACCATAAAGCATGAAAAGATTTTTCCTCATAATAAGCCTTTCTCTTTTATTTATTCAAGTTAAGGCTCAAAGCCAAAAGGCCCAAAACTTAGGACCGCAAACAGAATTGCAAGTTGAAAAAAGAAAATCCACAACCGATTCCCTTGTAGTTTTAGAAACAGAAATTAATAAAAATGAGCAGGAAATAAAGGAGAAACTAATAGCTTCTCTTTTTCCAAATCCTTGTCAAAATGAATTAAACATCCATTTGAATTTTAAAATAAGAGAAGCAAGAATTTCTATTTTCAATCAAAATGGTCAGCATTGCAAAACCTTTATGGTAAACCAGGTAGATAAGTTTAGTTTCGATCATAAACTTAAGCCTGGTTTCTATATTTTTTCTATTGTTACAGAACAAAATTCTGAACAATTTCATTTTAAAGTGAAATAAATCTGCCCTTTAAACTCGCCCTTACTCAAGAATAAAACATTGGATGATTAAATTTGTTATATTCAATCTTAATCATCCTATTATTCCAAAAATAGAGGATAGAAAACCTAAGAAGAGCAAATGTTAAAGTGGTCAGATATTGTCAAATTCACCAATCATTCCAATCCAAAACCTGATCAAAGGCTTGAAAAAAGTTTAGAGGAATGGAGGGAAATATTAAATCCCGAACAATTCCAAATTACAAGATTAAAAGGTACAGAAAGACCTAATAGTTCAGAATTATGTAGTCTTTTTGAGCCAGGGGTTTATCAATGTTTATGCTGTAAAACCGAACTATTCGACGCTCAGGAAAAATTCGAATCTGGCTCTGGTTGGCCTTCCTTTACCCAGCCAATTAAAATAAACCGAATAGCATACCATAAAGACATATCATTTGGCATGACACGAGTTGAGGCTCTTTGCAATACTTGCGACGCCCACCTTGGGCATGTTTTCCCTGATGGTCCAGAACCAAGTGGTTTAAGATATTGTATAAATGCAATTTCATTAGAAAAAGTTAAGGAGGCTTAAATCCAGCAATTTCAGATTTTAGGCATTGATTATATTTGGAAAAACTGAAAACATTCAAATGAAAAAAATAGCCCTTATATCTGGTTTAAGCCTATTTCTATTCGCTTGCTCCCAATCCGATGTAAAAACCCAGGAAGATGGCAATATTGTGGAATCTAGTAATAGCCCAAGTATTCCCGAAAAAAGTATTTTAGAATTTGATTCCCTTAGAGCCGCAAAATTAGGAGCCGACCCCTATGGAATGAGGAAGTATATTATGGCTTTTCTTAAAATTGGTCCAAAAAGGGCTTCCATAGATTCCGCCCAAGCCGTAGAATTACAAAGAGCACATATGGCTAATATTGGCAAAATGGCAAAAGAAGGTAAATTGGCTCTGGCCGGACCTTTTTATGGAAATGGAGATTTAAGAGGTATCTATGTTTTTGCAGTAGACAATTTAGAAGAAGCTGAAAAACTTACAGCTACAGATCCGGCAATAATTGCAGGCTCTTTGGAAATGGAATTAATCCCTTGGTATGGATCCGCAGCCTTAATGGAAGTGAATGAAATCCATAAAATGATTTCAAAGATTAAGATTTAGCAGGTAAAAATTATTCTACTCATTTTTAAAAAATTACGCTTTGCCAAATATTGAAGACCTAAATCGGGAATTTGAAAAGTGCAGAAGTCATCTCAAATCCTATCTATTAAGAATAACTACAAATGTTCAGGATACTGAAGATTTAGTTCAGGAAACCTATATAAAATCACATAAAAATGTAGGATCCTTTAGAGGAGAAAGCAGTCTGAAAACATGGATATTCACCATTGCCTCCAACCTTGCCAAAGATTTGATGAGATCTAAAAAACGCTGGCCTGAGAATGTTACAGACATATGCAAGGAAGCCGCCATGAACAATCCAGATTTTTTCCAAGAGGCCATGCAAATAAGGATGAGTTCCCCACAAGGGAATTTTGAAATTAAAGAACATATTAGCTTTTGTTTTACCTGTGTTTCTAAATCCCTTCCCCTTGAACATCAATTGGTATTATTATTAAAAGAAGTGCATGGATTTAAGGTTAAGGAAATCGCTGAAATTTGCCAGCTTACAGAAGCAATGGTGAAATATTTTCTAAGATCCGCAAGAGGGAAAATGCTAGAGATTTATGATCGTCGATGTTCTTTAATTTCTAAAAATGGTGCCTGTCACCAGTGCACGGAACTCAATGGTATTTTTAATCCAAAACAAAAAGCGGAGGAAGAGCTTAGAAAAATTGAAATGGTAAAACATGCAGAAAATCCCGACAAGGATCATTTGATGGACCTAAGAATAAAAATTGTTGAGGATTTAGACCCCTTTGGATCTGCAGCAGCAGAATTACAAATCCATCATTTAGAGCACAATAACGAGGTGATGAACAATTATTTGAAAAAAAAATAGGCTTTTACTGATCATTTTATCTTGCCCATTCGTCAAAAGATTAACAAACACAATTACAAAATGAAAAAAATCTTAATCTTAATCTTTATGACAGCCTCAATTTCTTCACATGCACAAGATGGAAAAGCGGAAACCATTAAAAAGACCTTTAGCCGTAGCACCAGTGTTAGTATAAAAATAGAGGCCGATAAAAGTATAATATGGACCCTCCTTAGCCAAGCTCACGATTTCCCAAGATGGAATTCAACCATACTAAGTATGGAAGGAAAAATTGAAGAAGGAGAAAAAATAAAATTAAAATCTACCCTAGATAGCAGTAGAACATTTTCCCTCAAAGTAAAATCAATGGATACTGAAAAGCAAATGATATGGTCTGATGGTTTTGCACCATTTTTTAAAGGGGTACGAACCTATAGCATAGTAGAAAATGTAGATGGAAGCTGTACTTTTACCATGCATGAAAAATTAAAGGGAATCACCTTTCCCATGGCCGCTAGCAGCATTCCTTCATTTGACCAATCCTTTGAACAATTCGCAGCTGATTTAAAATTAGAAGCCGAAAAAATTAAGGGGAAATCCTAAAGTATCAATCCTAAAAAAGTGAGGAATCTTATATCTCCTCACTTTCTACAGGGCCTTTATTTGTGAATAGTTCTAGCCTAAGAAAACCTAAAACACTTACCTTTGGGCGAGTTCTATGAGCGAAAAATCCATCTCTAAAAACATTAGCAGCGAAGTTTGCATTATTGGCGCAGGACCTTCTGGCATTGTAACGGCTTTGTTCTTAGCTAAAAAAGGAATTAGCTCCATAGTTTTAGATAAATTTCATTTTCCACGTCCCAAACCCTGTGCAGATTGTATTACAGGCAACACGCTTAGAATTTTAAAGGAAATCAATCCGCAGATTCTTGATCAATTGGTAAAGGAAGAAAAGATGAAGGCCATGCATGGTATTAATGCTTTTTCATCCAATACCAATAAAATAAAATTTGACTTTTTGGCTCTGGAAGCTGGCACTGATGAAGCTTCTTGTTACACTATTAAAAGGGAAGATTTTGATTATGCCATTTTTAAAGAAGCTCAAAAAAACAAACTCATCACACTTAGGGAAGGTTTTCATGTGAAAAATATTTTTTCCAGCAAGGAGGAAGCCTTTGTGGAGGAAAAGAATGGGGAGAAAATAATCGCAAAAGTTCTGGTAAATGCCAGTGGCTCTAATTCAAATTTGCAAAAGGAAAATTACAAATCCTATAATAAAGACAGTAATACGGCCATAGGAATTAGAGCTTATTTCGAAAATATTGAAATGAACAGCCCTGATTATTGTGAATTGTTTTTATCCAGAAGCCTTATGCCTGGGGGAATGTACATCAGCCCAATGACTCACAACCAGGCAAATGTGAATTTGGTTTTGCGGATAGACAAATTGAAGAAGCATGAAATAGATTTGAAGAAAATTTTTGATGATTTTTTAGAAAACCATCCTATCGTCAAAAACAAATTTAAAAATGCCATCCAGCTCGAAAAGTTTGCCGGCTCCCAATTGAGGCTGGGTACAGTAAAACGAAAAATTCATGGCGATCGATTTATTATGGTTGGCGATGCTGCCGGTTTAATAGACATCCTATCTGCCAATGGAATTCCACAGGCATTTATGAGCGGGAAAATTGCTGCAGAGCACCTTGCTGAAGCTTTTGCCAAAGGTGATTTTTCTTCAAAAGCGCTGCTTAAATATGAAAAGGCCATTTTTAAAGCCACAAAAAATTATTTGCGAATGGGAAGAATTGCATCTCCCTTTATGAAAAGTGAAAAGGTATTGGATCTTGTAGATCTTTTATTGAATAAATTCTCCAATCAATTGGAAAACAACAAGGCATTAGAAGCTTTAGTTTATAATAAAAAATACTCTTGGAATATTATCAATCCCAAATACTACCGTCGCTTCTTTTTCGGGATGAAAAATTAATCCCTATTTATTGGCCCAATAGAGAAAGCTAGGAAGCTTCTTTCTGAAAATCAAAATTATAATTTGTGAGCTTAAGGACAGGATTTTTTTCCTTTATTTTGCCACTGCACTGGGGGAAAAAAAATTCTCACAAAATATTCACACCCAAAGCAATTGCTGAGATTTGCGAATTGAAAAATCGGAGAGTTTTAAAATAAAATAACCAAACCCTTTTGGTAGACCAAAGTGCTTTTAGAAGAAGGATATTTTTTTATGAAATCATTTACGGACTTAAGTAAAAATAACAAGAAGGATAAAAGTAATTTGCCCAAGGTGAAATTGGCGATATTAGGACAAAGTGCTAGCCAGTTTTTAGGGGAAGCTATGAGTGGAATTGCTTATGATACGGGTCTAAATATTGAAATCTATGAAAGTGATTTCGGCCAAATAGAACAGGAAATTTACAATCCCGAATCTGAATTATATTCCTTTCAAGCCGATTGGATTTTAATCTTTCATGATTCCAACAGCCTTCAAAAAAAATTTTCTGAATTAAATAATGATGAGCGAAGAGCATTTTCGGATTCTCATATTGAAAATCTTGGAAACCTCTATAAAACCATAAAAAGCCGTCTCTCTTCAAAAATACTCTATTATAATTTGGCTGAATTCTCAGATGGAATATTTGGGAATTTTAGCAATAAGGTAGATATATCCTTCAACTATCAAATTAAAAAGCTCAATTTCAATTTAATGGACCTTTCAAGGGAGCTAAAAGATCTTTTTATAGTTGACTTAAATTCTGTTTCACAACTTATTGGAAGGAAGGAGTTTTTCAATTCTAGGCTATATTATCAAGCAAGTTTGGCCATCAGCTTAGATGCCTTACCCCTTGTTGCTAAGCAAACATTAGACAGTATTTTGGCGCTGAGGGGCCAGGTGAAGAAATGTTTGATTTTTGACCTGGACAACACCCTTTGGGGAGGAGTAATTGGGGATGATGGAATTGAAAAAATTGAGCTTGGAAACCTTGGAAATGGTAAGGCTCATTCAGAATTACAACGGTGGGGAAAGCAATTAAAGGAAAGGGGAATTATTCTTGCCGTGTGCAGTAAAAATGAAGAATATAACGCCAAAGATCCCTTTTTGAATCACCCGGAGATGATTCTGAAATTAGAGGATTTTGCCATTTTTGTAGCCAATTGGAACAATAAAGCAGATAATATCCGCGACATCCAGAAAGTTTTAAATATTGGTTTTGATTCCATGGTCTTTATTGATGACAATCCTTATGAAAGGAATTTGGTGAGAGAAAACCTACCAGAAGTATGCGTTCCCGAATTACCTGAAGACCCTGTAGATTATGTGGATTTTCTGAGGAATGAAAATATTTTTGAAACTGGATCCCATTCATTAAATGATGAAAAAAGAACAGAACAATATAGAGCTGAAGCTGAACGGATAGTTTTTCAAAAATCCTTTTCTGACCCTGGTGAGTATTTGGCCAGCCTTAAAATGAAGGCCAATATTCAGGAATTTGGAAAATTTAATATTCCTAGAGTAGCCCAGTTGGCAGAAAGATCTAACCAATTTAACCTTCGAACCATTCGCTATAGCGAGGCAGAAATCACCTCCATTTCTGAGGCGGAGAATAAAATTGGCCTTAGCTATAGCCTAGAAGATAAATATGGAGATTATGGAATTATTGCCGTAATCATTCTGGACATCAATAGTGATCACCTTTTTATCGACACTTGGATAATGAGTTGCCGAGTACTAAAAAGAGGTGTGGAGTGGTTTATTTTAAATGATCTTGCTGAACGCTGTAAGGACTTGGACAAGCCAAAATTAATTGGGGAGTATATTCCAACCAAAAAGAACAAACTCGTTAAAGATCACTACCAGTCCTTGGGTTTTGTTGAAGATGAAGGAAAATGGGTTTTGGAGCTAAAGGATTTTAAAGCTCTCGATAATAATATTTCTAAAGCATAGATTTATAAATGACCATACTGGAAGACATTATAGGAAGGGTTGAAGAATTAAATCCCCTCCATGCCAAAAAAATTAGAAAGAATATTGCTGGTCAAAATGAGGAGTTTACCGCAAAAGCAGAAAAATTCTTAAGCGATTATTTGGAATACCTTGCCAAACACAACAAGGATTTGGATCATGCTATAGAATGCTATTTAAAATTGATAGATGATATGCTTTATGAGACCATTCGTTTCATGACCAGTAAGGAATATTCCAATTCCTCCTTTGAAGATGTTAATGCCAGAATTTATAATAATCCAGAGGTAATGGAATATCATATGCAAGGATTATTATTGTCTCAGTTTTTATGGATCCAGCATTATAAAATTTTAGAATTTTTTATTGATCAAGCCCCAAGGATTAAAAAAGATGTAAAACAGTATTTGGAGGTGGGTGCTGGACATGGGATTTTTCTGAATAGCGCCATCGACTTTTTTCCAGAAGTAGAAACTTTTACCGCAGTGGATATTAGTGCAAGCTCCATTGAAATTGCTAAAAACTTTGTAGACAATCCAAACATTAGGTTTGTACATAGTGATATTCTAAAATTTCAAGAGGAAAATAAATTTGATTTTGTTACGATGGGAGAAGTTTTGGAACATGTTGAAGATCCCATTGAATTATTGAAAAAATTAAAGAGTTTATTAAAAAAGGATGGTGTTGCCTTTATTACAACTCCAACAAATGCCCCGGCCATTGATCATATTTACCTTTTTAGAAATGATAAAGAAATAAAAGAGGTAATCCATGCTGCGGGTTTTGAAATTCTAGAAGAAATTCAGGTTCCTTCTGAAGATCTGAAAGTTGATGAAGCACATGAAAAAGGCGTGAGTGTTATGTATGGCGCCTTTTTGAAATAAAAATTAAAATAAGATAAAATGAATAATGATGAAATCCTTCAAAAATTAAATGAAATTTTTGTTGATACTCTAGATAATGAAGACATTAAACTTAATCTTGAAACTACCGCCGCAGATATTGAAGAATGGGATAGTTTAAGACATATAATGCTCGTTGTAGAAATAGAGAAAAGATTAAAAATTAAATTTTCTTCCAAGGAAATCACAAAATTTAAAAATGTGGGAGATATGGTAAATAGCATTGCCTCCAAATTTTAAACAAGAGTAGGATGTTTCAATTTCATCATACTGGATTACTCGTTGAAGATCTAAATTCAACCATAGAGTTTTATAAAAAGAATTTAGGTTTTGATGAAATTTCCGAAACTTTTCATATTTCTAGCCAAAAGGTAAAAGTTTGCTTTATTAAAGTAGGGCCAGAATCTTATTTGGAGTTGGTAATGCCAGACTCTGAAAACAAGAGCCTCTACCAAATGTTAGAAAAAAAAATAAACTATTACCATATTGGCTACGCGGTAGATGATTTTGATTTGGCATTAGAAAAATTATCTGAAGATTGTATTTTACTTTCCACCTTTCATTCGGAGGCCTTTGGAGGAAAACGCTGTGCTTTTGTTTATAATAGATCTATGGAATTGATTGAATTAATAGAAAAATAATCCATGTTATTCAATTCGGTAGAATTTCCTTTTTTTTTAATTGTAGCATTTACTTGTTATTGGCTAATACCAAAAAGTAAGATCAAATGGCAAAATCTATTTGTACTTGCTGCAAGTTATTTTTTCTATGGATGGTGGGATTGGCGATTTCTAATCCTCATTTTTTTAAGCTCTGCGACAGACTATTTTGTGGCACTTCAACTTGAGAAAACGGAAAATGAAAAAAGAAAACAAAGCTTATTGGGCCTGAGCTTATTGGTGAATTTAGGTATCCTAGTATATTTTAAATATTTCAATTTTTTCATCGATTCCTTTGTGGATTTAATGTCGGTAGTTGGGATAGGGCTAAACTTCGATAGTTTAAATATTATCCTACCTGTAGGTATTAGTTTTTACACCTTCCAAACTCTTAGTTATACTATAGATGTTTACCGCGGTGATTTAAAAGCCAGCAAGGAACCTTTGTCCTTTTTTGCATATGTTAGTTTCTTTCCTCAATTAGTTGCGGGCCCTATTGAAAGGGCCAGTGATCTTTTACCCCAATTTAAAAAGCCACGAAGATTTGACACTATAAAATCGGCAGATGGCTTGAGGCAAATATTATGGGGTCTATTCAAAAAAATTCTCATTGCCGACAACCTCGCCCCCATTGTTCAAAATGTGTTTTCGGACTATGAATCCATGCCTCCAGTGGTACTTTTTATTGGCGTCTGCCTATTTTCCATTCAAATCTATTGTGATTTTTCAGGCTATTCGGATATTGCTATTGGAACTGCCCGATTGTTTGGCTTTGAATTAAACCAAAATTTCAGATTTCCCTTTTTCTCTAAAAATATCACCGAATTTTGGAGAAGGTGGCACATTTCACTGTCCAATTGGTTGAGAGATTATCTTTTTATTCCACTAAGCATTAAATTTAGAGGACTTGGCAGCAATGGAATTATTTTATCCATGATGCTTACCTTTATTCTATGTGGATTATGGCATGGCGCCCGATGGACATTTATCGTCTTTGGGTTTTTCCAAGGACTAGTTTTAACTTATGAATTTCTTTCTACCAAAAAGAGAATAAAAGTTAAAAAGAGGATGAACAAAAACCTTTACAATGCTATAAGTTTAATCCTGACCTTCCTTTTTTGGAAATTTTCTATGGTACTTTTTAGATCCGATGATTTACCACAGGCATTTCACTTTTTAGATTTAATGCTAAGCTTGGACCTATTTAGTTTTTCTGCTGGTGATTTACTCCTTCTTGCTGAAAAAATCGACCTTTTAAAACTTAGCATCTTTATTTTATTTATGCTAGGCATGGAAATATTACAAAGAGAAAAACTCCATGGCTTTGAAATTCACAATTACAAGTGGTATACTAAATTAGTTTTATATACTGCAATTGGTGTTTGTCTATTATTATTTGCACCAATAGGCTCCTCTGATTTTATTTATTTCCAATTCTAGTATGAGCATTAAAAAATTTGCACTTCGGTTTCTATTTTATTCCTCATTGCTATTACTAGTCAATTTTGGATTTGGATATTTATTTAAGTGGAATAGCGCAAAAAATAGTGAGCTTGGCATATTCTACCCTTCCAAGCGCTGGAATGAGTTTTATTCCATTCCCAAGGAGAGCCTTGATATAAGTTTTGTAGGATCATCATTATGCTATAGAGGAATAAACCCTGAGATTGTTGACAGCATCACAGATAAAAAAAGTTTCAACCTAGGGAGCTCAATTCAATCCATAAGCACCTCACATTATATTATAGAAGAGCTTTTGGAATATCAAAAGCCTAAAGTTATTTTTCTAGATATTCTTCCCCGAACCTTAAACTTAGAATCTCAACTAGAAAGCGTAAGGTATAATTATGAGTTTATGAATTCTGGAAAAGCTAAATCCGGATTATATGCTGAAGGTTTAAATTTTGGAGAAAAGGTTCAATTTTTATTTCCTGCTTATTATAAAAGGGATCAATTGAATTCTATCTTGAAGTATAGCCTAAAACCTATGGATCTGTCTAAGATTTCAGATCGATATTATAAGAATGGATTTGTGACCAGCAGTAAAAGAATGTCTGCCAAAACTCTTGAATTAAAATCAAAAAACCTCGAGAAATTCAATTGGAAGGAAACAGAAAGAACTGATTCTCACCTCGATCATCTTCAGCAGATAATTGATTTATGTAAATCCTATCAAATTGAATTAATTATAACCATCTCCCCTTTACCGCAAAAGTTCTATAAGAATATTGAACAGGAAGAATTTGAAAAATTAATAGCCAAGATCAGTCAAGAAAATAATCTCAAATTCTATAATTTCAATAAGTTGAACCTTCCCTTGATTGACACTCTTCATTTCAAGGATCAACACCTAAATGGATCGGGTGCAAAAATTTTAAGTACAGAAATTGCCACCATCATAAATGGTTTATAATAGTCCATTCCTTTCCTAGCCGGAAAATATTTCATTTTATTACATTTGAGGAACAAGTCAACCCAACTCTTTAAATATTTATAGAATGATTAAATATCTCCTTCAAAGTTTAGCTCTAGTTATTATTTTTTCGATAAATGTAAAAGGCCAGGTGCCTAGCTATGTCCCAAGTTCTAATCTCGAAGGATGGTGGGCTTTTGATGGAAATGCAAATGATGCCAGTGGGACTGGAAATCACTTTACCAATAATGGGGCAAGCTTGGTATCCGATAGGTTTTCCAATGCCAATTCTGCCTTCGACTTTAATGGATCTAACCAATATTTGCTTCTTTCCAACCCCAGTTTTTCCTTTGGTCAGGCAAGTAGCTTTTCTGTTTCTTTTTGGTTGCAAGCCAGCAGCAATGCTTATGGAGTAGCTTTAATGAATGGAAGTGGGGTAAATGGAAACTTTATCTGGAATTTTCAAATTGGAGCTACAGGAAACTTTCAATTTGGAACCAATAAGCAAGGATCTGCATGGTATTGGGCCGCGGATAGCTACACTCCACCCCTATGGGAACATTTTGTAGGTACTTACGATAATGGAACAATGATCCTTTATAAAAATGGAGTACAAGTAACAACAACAGTAAATATGCACACAGGTGTTGGTCAGGGAACTCACCCATTTTACATCGGAAGAGGTTTCAACGGAGCTTATTTTGATGGGATGATAGACGATATTGGAGTTTGGAGTCGTGTATTAACGGCCTCTGAGGTAAGCAGCCTTTACAATGGATGTTCTGTAATAAATGGCCAACCCAATGATCAAGGAGCAGCAATAGGAGCAAATTCAAAAATTGGAATTTCCGCCAGTAGTCCTGGTTCAACTTATCAATGGCAAATTGAGAATTCAGGGACCTTTCAAGATATCCTCAATACTGGGCAGTATAGTGGAGCAAATTCAGATAGCCTATTAATTTCAAACCTTAGCCTTGCAAATAATGGCTCCATTTTCCGTTGTATTATTGAAGGTGCTAGCCCTTGTGCAGATACTAGTCAGACTGCCCAATTATTTGTTTGCGACAAAATTAGCCAGCAGCCCAGAGACACAATTGTTTCCTCAAGCGCAACAGGCCAATTTTCGGTGCAGACAGGTGACCCAAATGCCACATATCAATGGCAATCCGATCTAGGAACAGGTTATTTTGACATTTTCAATGGTGGCCAATATGCCGGTGCAAATAGTTCTACCTTAACGGTTAGCAACCTCGTTATTGCCAATTCAGGACAACTTTTTAGATGTATTTTAAATCCTGGGATTTGTGCCGATACCAGTACTGTAGCAGAATTAACGGTAGCTTTTGTCGGACTGGAAGAGAATGGGGAGAATAAAAGCTTAATCTCAATTTACCCCAATCCTGCCTCAGATGTTTTGTTTTTAGATATTGATCCATCCATAGCAAAAGACAGCTATTGCATTTTAAACAATTCTGCCCAAATTATTAAAACTGGGAAGCTTGAAGATTTGCAATTGGGATTGGATTTAAGCAAATTTTCTGCAGGATATTATGTCCTTAAGGTTGCTGAGATCAGAAAACCATTTATAGTGAAGGACTAAAATCTAAAAAATTTAGGGATTTGGAGGAAATGGATCATTAGTTTTTGATGATTTTAGTTTTAAAAATCACCTTAGCATTTTCATCCCCTCCCCGAAGAATATAAATTCCTTTCGGCAAGGCATGAATAGCAATGCTTTGCTTTTGATCCCTTAGGCCTAGTTTTTCATAAACCAAAAGTCCAGACATATTGTAAATTCTAATATCATAAGCTTTTTTCAATTTCCATTTATGATATAAGATTAGTTCACCCTGGGTGGGATTTGGAAAAATCATTAATTCATTAGATTGTTCCGAAACCATTAATTCTGGTAAAGAAATATTAGCTGTTGAATCAATGGTATTAATGGTGGTATTGGTGAAAATAGCGGGGTTTTGATCAAAATATATCCGAGCCTTATTAAAGATTGGGGTAAATGCTGGAAGATTTGGCTTCATGTCAATTTTATAATTAAAAAAACCATGACTTTGAATTGCATTAGATCCACTATCTGGAAGCATTATCCCATTGAAATATACGGTCAATTCACCGCTATCCCCAATTTTAGAAATGAAGGAGTGGCTCGCAGAAACAGGTTTAAAAGTTGACCAATCTAAATTATCATCCAATTGATCTCTGATAATAACATTATTGCTTGTAGCACTACCTACATTTTGAAAACGCACCGTATATTCTAGAGTTTGATTTTTTGCCATTAAACCATAAGGCCCCTCACCCTTTGGTAAAACTATTTTATCATTTGGATTTTGGCTGCAACTTAAAATCTGTTTTAAAGTATCAACAATACTAAGATTGGGATTTGACTTTTCCCTGCAGATAAGGCTAGAAATTAAAGTATCGCCTAAATTCACATTTGAAGGCAGACTGGCTGTGATGAAAAAATCATTGCTTTGGCTTGGTTTCAGGCTGTTGTAATTCCAATAAACATTTTGGCCAATTACAGAATCAGGGACTACACTTGCATTTACAAAGCTTAGCCTATCATCCAATCGCAGCTGAACATAGGCATTTGAAATAGTAGTACCCACATTTTCAATGGATGACCAATAGTTAATTGTTGTAGAACAACTTGGAAATTCAGAAACCAAAACTGGTTTTATTTTTTGAATTAGTGTATCCGGAAAATATCCAAAATCCAAATCATTTACCACTGGGGTATCTGCTGAAAGTTTACAGTAATATCCATTAATTCCACTAGTTAAGTTCCAGAGCGAAGAAGGTTTTGATTGCACAAAATATTGAATAAGAGTATCTACTGCATAGGAGTAAAATCCAGAACTATTGGTAAAGCAAAATTTTGAAATCGGGGAAATTTCTATTGTTTTTCCCTTCAGCCAATAATCATTACCATCCTTAATCCCATTTTGATTATGATCGTAAAAGACACGTCCTGCAATTCGAAAAGGTCCAGGATAATAGTTTTCATACCAGGCTAGCTTATCATCTTCTTCGGAACCCGAAATAACATCATTATCTCCATCACCATCTAAATCTGAGAAGTATAAAGCTTTTGGAGCTTGAACATCATTACTTATTATTTCCTCGGGGCCAAATGTTTCTCCTATTAAATTTTCTCGCCAAGCGATATAGTCACTGCCCTCAGCTGCATAAACAATATCTTCAAGTCCATCTCCATTTATATCTGTAGTTCCTACTACACTAACTCCAGCTACATTAGCACCAAGGGTAGTTTGGTAAATTACTTTTTCACCATTATTAATATTAAAGGTGCCGGAGACATTTGGATACCAAACCACTTTATTATCAAAACTGGATGCTGAAATTAAATCAAGCTTATCATCCTCATTTAAATCTGCCAAAGCAACAGAGGAGGCCCCCAAAGCAGAATTGCTCACTATAATGGCCGATCCAAAAGAACCAGTCCCAATATTTTTGTAGCAACCTATTTTATCATTGCCAGATGAGGCAAAACAAATATCTATATATCCATCATCGTCAATATCATCAGAAACAATTGAAGAAACATTGCTCAGACTTGCTCCTGAGCCAACTTTAGTCCCAGCCGAAAAAACTCCATTTCCTAAATTTTCAAATAAATAAATGTAAAATCCTATAGAAGCAGTAATATCAATATCCCCATCATTATCATAGTCTTCCGCATTTACACTCCTTCCACCTAGAGACGTAATGATTGTTGGCGGACCAAAATTTGAAGCTCCCAGATTTTTACACCATACTATATCGTCATAATTTGTGGCAATAATATCTTTCAAACTATCTCCATCAAGATCCGCGGCATAAACGTGGCTAGGGTGCACTAGATCAAAGATTAGCATTTCGTCGCTAAAAATTCCACCACCAAGATTTTTATGCCAAGCGATTTTATCTTCCCAGTGCGATGCATATAGAATATCATTCTTTAAATCCCCATCTAAGTCGGCACTAAAAATAGAATTCGGTCGATTGGCATTTGTATTAATTAGCTTTTCAGGTCCTATGTTCGCATTTCCAAGGTTTTCATGCCAGGCTAGCTTATCATCCTGATCAGAAATGAAAATCACATCATCCAAACCATCATTATTCAAATCTCCACAAGTAACTGCGACTGGTCTTTCCATCCCCGCAATAATAGATTGCTTGGAACCAAATTGACCACCACCTAAATTTCGATACCATGAAATACCCTGATTGTTAGCCAAGAATGCTGAAAAACATACAACAATATCTTGTAGCCCGTCACCATCTACATCAGCAAAATCCAAGGAACAGATACTAACCAAACTTCCGGTATTTGGCAATGACTCTATAACAACCGAAGAAGACAGTCCAATGGAATCATATTTGGTTAAAACTATTTTTAATCTACTGGCATGTATTAGGTCCAAGTCAGCATCCAGATCTACATCATTAGCTTGGATTGTTACACTTCCAGGATTCAAGATACTATATGAACCCAAAGCTCCATTATTATTATAAAAAATAGCACCATCATTATTCTCTCCAGAAGCCATTAGATCCATATCTCCATCGGCATCAATATCTGCGGAGTTTAGGGTGTAATATCTTCGTTGGCCTGGCGTGGATGGAATAAGTAATACTCCAGGACCAAAATTTCTATTTCCATTATTTTCAAACCATAATATCTTTCGGATAATTGGGGAGCAAGCTGCAATATCTGGTTTCCCATCACCATTAAAATCAGCTATTGAAATATCTGAAACTCCATCTAAGGAATCAGAAACTATGGTTTCAATTGAGAAAACACCTGAACCAAAGTTTTCAAAAAATGACAATTTTCCATCAGCAGGTGAAGCTACAATCACTTCCAAATCTCCATCGCCATCTAAATCATAAGCCTTAGCGGATGAGCAAGAACCAGCATTTAGGCTTATGGTTTTCTGAGAACTAAACAAGCCATTTCCCAAATTTTCATACCAAGAAACCTTATTATCATTTTTCGATGTACATAGGACATCAAGGTCTCCATCATTATCTAAATCATAGCTTTTTACGCTAGATGGTGAACTTGTAGATTTAGAAATTAATTTCTGCTGACTGAATTGACCACTTGCATGATAACCAAGGCCAACTAAGATTAGAACAAAATAAAGAATTGTCAATTTTTGACCTGGGAACATGTTTTTCAAGACGAGTGGAGATTTTATTGAGCAAAGGTATGAAACTGGGGGGATGTTGATGTTGGAAAGTGAAAAGTGATAAGTGATAAGTGAAAAGTGAAAAGTGGAAAGTGAAAAGTGGAAAGTGGAAAGTGAAAAGTGAAAAGTGGAAAGTGAAAAGTTAAAAGTGGAAAGTGAAAAGTGAATAGTGGAAAGTGAAAAGTGGAAAGTGAAAAGTGAAAAGTGGGGAGTGGAAAGTGGGGAGTGGAAAGTGGGGAGTGAAAAGTGGAAAGTGGAAAGTGAATAAGGAAAAGTGTTAAGTGGAGAGTGGAGAGTGAATAGTGAATAGTGAATAGTGAATAGTGAATAGTGAATAGT